>Ga0182030_10007405_pt1 | contig 22894 bp, 22 predicted proteins | sample 812S3MmetaG_FD_121299 | JGI IMG/M metagenome (GOLD analysis project Ga0182030, IMG submission 121299) | Permafrost microbial communities from Stordalen Mire, Sweden - 812S3M metaG (Illumina Assembly) | ecosystem: Environmental > Terrestrial > Soil > Wetlands > Permafrost | place: Sweden...
AGTCCGGGCTTCATTGGGCAGGGTGCAGGATAACGTCCTGTCGGGGCAACTCGAAGGAAAGTGCCACAGAAACATACAGCCCCTTCGACAGGCTCAGGGCAAGCTCTGAACTGCGGAAGTCGGCAATGGTGAAATCGTGAGGTAAGAGCTCACGGCGATTCGCGGTGACGCGGTCGCGCGGTAAACCCCACCTGAAGCAAGATCGCTCGCATGCCGCGCCTCGCGCGCGGGGGCCGGCCCGGTCCATCGAGCAACATCGCAGCGAGGTCTCCGGTAACGGCGGCCCCAGAGAGATGATGACCACCGCCTGGCGGAACAGAATCCGGCTTACAGGCGGGCTTCGTCACACGATTTCCGCTGTTGCGCGTCGAACTGCACTGCAAATGCCGACCGGGTTGTGGCGCTTCCTAGCGCTAGCGAGTGCGTTGTTCGCGCTCGTCTTTGTCATTGTCGACGCCGTCGACATCGGCGCGCTTACGAACGATCACCTCACGACGGAATCGGCCGACGGCCGCTCCTACGCGCAGCTGCGCGTCGACAGCGTCGACGGGGATGCCCAAGTCAACGGCGGCTTGCGTGCCGGCGATCTCATCACGCCGCTGTTCGCTCTAACACCGCGTATCCGGCTCGGCGCCGAACCAGCCGGTACGACCCTGCACTGGATTGTCCGCCGCGGCGCGAAGACGTTTTCGAGCACGACGACGGTATCGCCGCTCGACGCCAACGATGTCGTTCTGTACGAAATATTCAACGTCGTGCGGCTCGCGATGATCCTCATGGCGATCGTCGTCGCGGTACGCCGGCCGGATGTCGCGGCCGCGAAGGCCCTCGTCACATTTCTCATTGCGATGGCCGTGGCGTTGACGCCGGGCGGGGTCTGGCTGCCGGACACGGCATTTCTGGCATGGCGGATCATACGCACGCCCATACAGATGTTTAGCCTATCGCAAGGCATGCTCTACGCGTGCATTTTCCCATTTGCTTCCGCCGGCGGTGTCCGGGCGTGGCTGCGCCGGATCAATCCCTGGTACACGCTGGTCACCGCTGCCGGCGTACTGGTCTTCCAAGCATACGAACTGCTGACCAATCGCGTGCCCCAGCTTGGGATGACCGAGATCATCGTCGACTGGTCGCCGATGGCGTACTTTCTGGCGATCGCGATCGCATTCGGGATCGCCGCGGCCGGATCGGCCGGCCGGGACCGGCAGCGCGTCTACTGGGCAGCCGGCTCGATTTGCTCGGGCTTTGCCGGGCCGATCGTGGCGACCTTACTCCGCTTCGGATTCGGGAACGCGTCCGACTGGGTCAATTTTTTCTCGCTGACGCTGGTGGCCATTCCGCTGGGTCTCGGTTACACCATCCTCCGCCATCGCACGATCGATATCGGCTTCGTGATCAGCCGCGCGCTCGTGTTGACGATCCTATCGGCCATCATCGTCGTCGCATTCGGACTGCTCGAACGCGCGCTCGGGAAACTCTTCATCGACGCGTCGCACATTGCCAGCCGCTCGGTCGAAATCGCGCTCGCCCTGGGCCTGGGTTTCTCGCTGCGCAGTTTGCACGACCGCATCGAGCGCATCATCGACCGCATCTTCTTCCGCCATCGCCAACGCGCGCTCGCCACGCTCAAGACCTTCGCCGGCGACGTCTATTTCATCACCGATCCGGACGTCGCGCTCGAACGCACCGTCGACGTCGTCAATCGCTGCGCCGATGCCGGCAACGTCGCCCTCTACCTCATTGCCGACGGCGTATTCGGGTGCGCTGCGGCGATCGACCCCGCAACCTTCCCGAGCGAAATCGGCGAGAACGATCCGCTCTTCGTGCGCATGCGAGCCTCGCGGCAAGCCGAGATGCCACGCGAAGTCGCCAGCAGTTTGGACGCCGAGATCGCGTTCCCGATGTTCGTTCGCGCCACACTCGTGGGTGCGTTGGTGCTTGCAGCCAAGCGTACCGGCGAGGCCTACGACCCCGAGGAAACCGCATTGCTCGCCGACCTCGCTGGGCGCGTTGGGCTCGCCTTGGATGCCCTACAGACCGCGACGATGCGGCGCGAACTCGAGAGCCTGCTGCGTGCAACCGGCGGGGCCGCTACGGCGTTATAGCGAACTGAAGATCATGGCGCATTTCGACAAGAACCTCACGGTCGAGCAAGCGTTTAAAACGCATGCCGGCGCACGCCGCGTGTTCGCGCGTTTCCATCTCGGCGGCTGCTCGAATTGTTCGATTAGCGAGACCGAGACCATCGAGCAGGTGAGCGAAGGCTACGGCATTCCGCTCAACGTGCTGATGGAAGATCTCGAGAAGCTGTTCGATCAGCCGTCACTCGAGGTCGGCGATGCCGTACGCCTCCCCGATGAGATCCGCTCGAAAATCCCGCAATTAGCCGGAGTTCCGGAGCTCGGCAAAGTCACCGACTTTGCTGCCGGTGCTTATACCGTCGAATTCGGGGACGTCCGCTTGCAAGGCTTGGCTGAGGACTTCATCAAGGCCGAAGCCGAAACGGCCACCGCGTAGAACCCGCAAGAGCCGCGACGATCGCGGCTCTTACATTTCCAGGGGTTTGCGGTCCAGGAATGATTCGTCCGTACCATGCCAGTGCGTCAGCTGGGCTTCGCCCGCTTTCCAGCATAAGTAGATCGGCCGGCCCTCCCGTATAGACGGAAAGTCGAGCAGCCCGAGATCGATGTCCTTGACGACACAGCCGTACGCTTCGATCCGGTTGATGAGGTGCACGACCTCAGCCTTGAGGTCGGTGAAGCGACGAGCCGGCTTGCGGGCGGGGACGCTGCGCGCGGCATGCAGGGCCGGGTCGCTCTCAAGCAGCCGGATGGCCAGCTCGCGACGCTTCTCCCACAGCTGCTCGACGAGCGGGGTTAGGACCGGGATGAGGGCGTTGGCCCGTTCGGGCGAAAAGACATGCATAATGCGGCGTCTGGTCATCGTAACGGGGCTTTCAGGTGCAGGCAAGAGCCAGGCCATGAAATCGTTCGAGGATTTCGGCTTCGCCTGCCTGGACAATGTGCCACCGGTCCTTGCGCCGGCATTCGTGGAGCTGGTCCGCGCGAGCGATCGCGACACCGCGGCCCTAGCCTTTGACGTGCGCTCGGGCGGCGCATTCGGCGATGCGACCACGACCCTCGATCAGCTCCTCAATGACGGCCTCCGGCCCGAGGTACTCTTTTTGGACGCCGATGACGAGACGCTCGTCCGCCGCTACAGCGAGACCCGGCGGCGGCACCCGCTGTACGGCACGGCTTCCACGCTCGTCGAGGCCATCGCGGCCGAGCGGGCCTCGCTCGCGAACCTGCGCAGCCGCGCCGACTACCTCTGGGATACGACGAACTTCACACAGGCGACGCTCAAAGAGCGTATCGACTCGACGTTCGTCGCCAACGGCACGCGGCACACCCGCACGACGGTCATCGCTTTCGGCTTCAAGTTCGGCGTACCAATGGATGCCGACTGGACGTTCGACGTTCGCTTTCTGCCCAACCCGCACTACCAATTGGAATTGCGGCCGCTCAACGGCAACGATGCTGAAGTCGCGGCCTTCCTCGAAACGTCGGGCGACCTCGAACCTTTTCTCGAACGGCTCTTTGCGCTGGTTGACTTCGTGGTGCCGCGCGCCCGCGCCGAAGGCAAATCGCAGTTGACGTTTGCAATCGGCTGCACCGGCGGCCGCCATCGTTCGGTGTACGTCGCGCGGCGTTTGGCGCGCCACTTAATCGAGAGCGGCGAAGACGCGCCGGCGATCGAAGAACGCGACTTGCGCCGATGAAACGGCCGATCGATTTCGTGCGCTGGTTCATGCCCGGCCTCGGCGTCAAACGCTGGCTCGTGGTGGCGGTCTTCGGCGCGGTGCTCTTCGTCAACGGCGCATCGCGCTGGTTGACCGATGAGGGCGCGCACGTCGGGGTGAACGAGCTCGTCGATTGGATGGTCGGCGATTTCTTCCCGCCGGCCGATCTCTCGTACGTTTTCCTCATTTTTGGATTTGTACTGGTTGCGCTCGGCATTTGGCGCTGGCTCAATTCGATCGTCAGCGCGGTGCGGCCGTACGGTACGGAGCACATGATCGATGCGCTGCTCGAAACGCGCCTCAAACGCGGCTACAAGATCGTGACGATCGGCGGCGGCACCGGCCTTGCGACGATGCTACGCGGCCTCAAGAAACACACTTCAAACCTCACCGCTGTGGTCACGGTGAGCGACGACGGCGGCAGCTCCGGCCGGCTGCAAAAAGAGCTCGGCGTGTTGCCGCCGGGCGACATTCGCAACTGTCTCGTGGCCCTCGCCGACGACGAAGCGCTCGTCACCGACCTGTTTCGCTATCGCTTCACCGAAGGTGACGGACTCACGGGACATTCCTTCGGCAACCTCTTCCTCGCCGCGTTGACCGGCATCACCGGCAATTTCGACGATGCGATCAAGGTTTCGAGCCGCGTGCTCAACATCAAGGGCCGCGTGTTGCCGGCGACGCTGGCGGTCACGCAACTCTGCGCGAAGTTGTCCGACGGCACGCTGGTTGAAGGCGAGTCCAACATCTCGAAGTCGTCCGCGCCGATCGATCACGTTTTCCTCGATCCGCCGCAAGCGGAACCGCTCGAAGAAGTGATTGCCGCAATCCGCGACGCCGACGCGATCGTCCTCGGACCCGGTTCGCTCTATACGTCGATCATGCCGAACCTGCTCGTGCAGCGGGTCGCGCACGAGATCGAAGCCGCGAACGCGGTGAAGATCTACGTGTGTAACGTGATGACCCAACCGGGCGAGACCGTCAACTACACCGCCTCGAAACACGTTGAGGCGCTACTCGCGAACGCGAAAGCGCACGTGTGCGACATCGTCATCGTCAACGATGAGTTGCCGCGCAAACTCCTCGACGTTTATGCCGAAGAGCGCCAACTACCGGTCGTCATCGATAAAGGGAAGCTCGACCGGCTGCGCGTGCAGACCGTCCGCGCTGCGGTCATCAGCGAGACGGACACCGTTCGTCACGATCCCGAGAAGTTAGCGGCGGTGGTGATCGGCGTGATCGATCGGCAGGTCCAAGAACGCGCGTCGTATGTGAAGTTCAAACCGGCACCGGCTGAGCCCGAGCCCACCGCGCCACTGCCGCGCGGATAAACGCCGGCGCCTCGCGCATCGCGCGCTCGCGCTCGGCGGGATCCTCGATCAGCGCGATGCACGTAACGCCGCGGGCGAGGAGATCCGGCACGACCAGCGGATCGACGCTGCCCCCGATCGCGATGACCCGAACGCCGGCGGCTGCGGCAAGATACGCGACGCCGGCCACGACTTTGCCGTCGAGAGACTGCCGGTCGATCCGGCCTTCGCCCGTTATGCATAGCGCCGCCCCGCGCAGCGCGTCTTCCAGCCCCTGCAATTTTGCCACGATGTCAAAGCCTCCGGCCAAGCGCGCACCGGCGAACGTGGCCAGCCCCCAACCTAGACCCCCGGCGGCGCCCGCACCCGGCATCGCGCGCAAATCGCGACCGCTTGCCCTCCTCGCAACGTCCGCTAACCGCGCGAGCACGCCCTCGAGAAAGGCGACGTCGGCCGGAGTTGCGCCCTTCTGCGGCGCGTACACGGCCGCTGCGCCCGTGGGCCCGAGCAGCGGGTTATCGACGTCGCAGGCGATCTCGAGCGAGACGTTTGCCAGGCGCGGGTCGAGCCCCGAGGCATCGATCGAGGCCAGCGCGGCGAGGGCCGCCGGCGCCGGCTCCAAAACGGCTCCGTTCGCGTCGAGGAAGCGGACGCCGAGCGCCGCGAGCGCTCCCGCGCCGCCATCGGTCGTCGCCGAGCCCCCGATGCCCAGCACGATGCGCGTCGCACCGCCCGCCAGCGCGTCGGCGATGAGCAGACCCGTTCCGTACGTCGTCGCCCGGCGCGGGGCAAGGTTCTGCCCGAGCAACGCAAGCCCCGATGCAGCGGCCATTTCGAGGATCGCCGACGGACCGGAGCGCGCGTAGGTCACGTCGACCGGCGTGCCCAGGGCGTCGACCACCCGGACGTGCTGCGGTACCGCGCCGCCGTCGAGGAATGCCGTGACGGTACCGTCGCCGCCGTCGGCGAGCGGAATCGCCGCATACGTCGCGGCATCGCCCCATGCGTCGCGCAAACCGAGCACGATCGCATCGACGGCTTCGCGCGCAGTGCAACTCCCCTTGAACTTATCCGGCGCGACGATGACGCGCGGCGGCGCCATTACGCGGGGACGAAGCCTTCTTCCGCGTCGAGGCGATCGAGATTCGCTGCCTTCTCCTCGAGCAGCCAGCGATTCGCATCGTTCCGGCGCTCGTCCGTCACCCGCGCGCGAATCCAGGCGAGGATTCCGCCGTCGGTATGGCATGAATCGAGCGCGGCGTCGAACATCCGCGACGTGATGCCCCAGCGATCGAAAACGCCGCGATCCATGGGGCACGGATAGATGTAATCGTGGATCGTATCGTCCTGTGACGCGCGCGCTTTATCGAAGACGCGGGCCAGCCAAAGAAATCCATCGATCTCGTAGCGTGCACGCCGCGGAAAATCACGGCCGCTGCGAAAGTCGGTCCCCATAGGGCGCATAACGCCGAAACGGGGCTTGGCGTTGCGCTTAGCGAGCAAGGGGCGCACTGACGGCGTCCAGCCGGTTCGGCGCGCCGGGAATCGGCTCGAGCACCGGATACCGCGGTCCGCCTTCATAGGGAATCGCAATATCACGATAAATGCCACCGCCGAGCAGCAACAGGTGAATCGGCGGACCGCCGTGCTGAGCGCGTAGCAGCGCTGCATCGAGCGCATCCTGCAGCGTCTGACTCTCGCCGATGGCGCGCCCGTCGACGGCCATAATTTTATCGCCCGGCGCGATGTCCGCGCGTTGCGCCGGTAACCCGTCGATCACATCGGAAATCACGCTTCCGGTCCCGCCGACGATGCCGAGCGAGTAGCGAACATCGAACGTCTTGTTCAGCTTCGTACCGATGCTCTCCAGCGCGTTCGGTTTGGGCGCGTACACCAGGCGCCAACCGTCGGGGGTGAACGGATCCGGCGGATGCGGCGCGATCGCATCGATCCGCGCGGCGAAGAAGCCGCGCCAGTCAAACGGCTGCACGGCATTCAAAGCGGCGATGATATCGTCGCGCGTATACGGGAACACTTCCGGACCGGTCGACGTGCGCCCGAAGAACGCACGCGCGAAATCATCGATCGTACGCCGGCCGCCGGAGAGCCGCCGGATCGTCGCGTCGGCCTCGAGCCACACGAGCTCACCCTCGCTATAGAAGTCTGTGCCGCGGCGTTCGGACCGGAAACTCCGCGGTGCGTCGTAAAGCACCGGCGCTTCGATCGCCGTATCGAGCAGCGCATTCGCGTTGCGTCCGGTCGTCGTCTCGAGAGACGCATCGATCAGCGCAAGATGGTCGCGCCATTGTTCAGGCGTCAAGAGCCCGCTGCGCGCGGCCTCGAGGTTGCCGTAGAACTGCGTCATGCCCTCGTATACCCAGAGAAGGTCATCTTTCATCGGTACGCGCAAATTCGGCGTCGCCAGGTCGGCCGGACGGCGGTATTTGCCATCCCACGAGTGATTGAACTCATGCGGGAGCAGATCGGCGTTGCCAATCAGCTCGTCGTGGTCGATCAGAAAATCCGCCGGTGTCCCGTCGTCGCTCGATTGATGGTGTTCGACCCCCTCGCCCGGCAGCACGTCGGAGACGGTCAGCAAAAACGTGTAGTGGTTGAAATGGCGCGCGCGATAGAGCCTAGCCATTTGGGTGACGAGATTGCGCAGTTTTACGATCACGGCATCGCCCTCGAGCTGTTCGGGCGAATCGGCGAAGACCGCAATATCGACCGGCGCACCGTCGATCGTACCCAACGGCCAACGGCGCGAGTTCGTGCCGGCGTCGAGCGGCGAATCGACCAGCATCTCCATCGTCACCGGTGCGAACGTCAGCGCGGCGCCGTTGTGCGTCGCGGTGTCAAGTGCGGTCGCGTATTGCCAATCGATCCCGGGCAACGTGATGCTCGGCGCGATCGTCACGGTGCGGTAGTCGTCCACGGCCGGCACGAGCAAGACTTTGTTCCACGTCAGCACCAGCATGTTCGCTGATGCCAAGCGCGCGGAACTATAGCGTCCCAACGCCGCACCGAGAAAATCGAAGCGCACGTCAAGCAGCGATGTTCCCGGCGGGACATCGAGGTGAAACGCGTTCATATCGACGAGGTCGCGTTCCCAGCGCAAGCGCTGCGCGCCGGCGGTGATGACGAGGGCCGCCAGGTTCACGATCGGGCCGGCCGGCATGTGCTCGCCCGGAATCCACATCGGATACTCTAGCGTTAGCGGGCCCGGCACGACCGGAATGCGTTCGTGCATGTGCAGCACGTTCGCCGTCGCGTGCGCGGCATCGACATCGACGCTCATCATGAGCTGCAACGGCGCTTGCGCCCCTAACGGCGGGACGGCGCCGCTTGCAAACGCCAGGACGAGGCACGCAGCAAGACCGCAGCGGAGCAGACTACGAGGCACAACGCCTAGATGACGCCGCGCCGCCGCGTTTTCCTGGCATCCCGCGCGCTGCGGCGGGGAATCGTCACCGCAAAGCGCACGCCACCGAGCGGGCTCTCGCGAACGTCGACCCGACCGCCGGCGCGCTCGAGAATCAAGCGAACGAGCGCCAGGCCAATTCCCGAACCATCGGCGCCGGTCGCGCCGCGCTCACCGAGCGCAAAAATGCGTTCGCGCTCGTGCGGCGGAATGCCGGGCCCGTCGTCATCGACCGCGATCGTCACCGTGCGCGGCGAGTCCAATTCCGCGGCAACCTCGACGCAGCCGCCGCACCGGCCGTGTTTGATCGCGTTATGGATCAAGTTGATCAGGACCAGCATCAAACGATCCCCGTCGATCGCCACCGGCGTCGGCGGCAGTGAGACAACGCGCATGGCGATGCCGTGTTTCGCGGCCAGGGCGGCGCTCGCGTCGGCGGCGCCGGCCAGTGCGACCTCAAGCGCGCCGCTGGCGGCCAAGGGAAAGGTCCCCGAGAGATCGAGCAGCGAGATCTCAAACATCCCTTCGAGTAACCGCGTGAGCCGCAGCGATTCGCCGTAGGCGATCCGTACGAAGCGCTGCCGCGTCGCGCGGTCCGTGTCGCCCGCGAGCAACGTTTCGAGATAGCCGCGAATCGATGCCAACGGTGTGCGCAGCTCGTGACCGACCGCCGAGAAAAACGCGTAGCGTTCGCGCTCCTGGGCGCCGCGCACGAGCGCACGGGCGACCGCCGCATCGATTCCGCGCGCGCTCTGCACGTCGTAGCGCGTCCAGCCGGCATCAACATCGAGTGCGGTCAGCCCCTCGACGGTCGCGGCGATGCGCGCTAGCGCGCTGCGAATGTCAACCGGCGCGGGTAGCCGATGGCCATCGCGTGTCGGCGCGACGAGCGCCGCGACGAACGCATCGGTTCCGCGATCGTGGGCGATGAGGTCTTTAGAGCGTAAGATGCGTGCGGCAGCAGCGGCAAATGCGTCGCCGGCACGGCGCTCGATCAAACGCGCTGCTCGTAAGCCGTTACGCCAAGCCGTGCGCTCGAGAGCCGGTAGACGAAACACGAGTAGCGGAATGCCGTCGCTGCCGAGCGCCGCCAACTGCGCGTCGAGTTCGACGACCGGCGATGCCTCCGGGCGCGCGTCAGCTACGCGCAAACTTGTAACCGAAACCGTGGATCGTCTGAACCAGCCGCGGCAGGTGCGCCTCATCTTCCAGCTTCGCGCGCAGCCGGCGCACGTGCACGTCGACCGTGCGTTCGTCGCCGTCGAAGTCGAAACCCCAAACCGCCTGCAACAACGCTGCGCGTGAGAAAGCCACGCCGGGATTGCTGGCCAACTGCAGCAAGAGCGCGAACTCACGCGGCTTGAGAGCCACGTCGACGCCATCGACGCGTACCTCGCGGGCAGCTTCGTCGACTTCCAGCCGGTCGAAGCGCAGCAGCACCGGCGACGCGTCGGCCACGATCCCACCGCGCCGCGCGAGCGCGCGCACCCGCGCGATCAGTTCGCGCGGCGAGAACGGCTTGATCACGTAGTCGTCGGCCCCGAGCTCGAGCCCTATCACGCGGTCCACTTCATCGCTGCGCGCGGTGACCATCACGACCGGCAGTTCGCGCCCCTCGCGGCGCAGTGTGCGCACCACGTCGAAGCCATCGACGACCGGTAAGCCCACGTCGAGGATCACGAGATCCGTGCCGGCGCGAACGGCGCGCAGCGTCGAGGGTCCGTCGCTCGTTTCGGTGCAGCGAAAGCCCTCACGCGCGAGATGGTGAACGAGCAGTTCGCGAATCGCGGCGTCGTCTTCGGCGACGACGATGCGCAAGGCAGGCATGATGGCCCCAGTGCCCCGGGGCTAGAGTTTGATTCGCTGCTCCACGACGACGAGCGTGCCGGTAAAGTCCGGCGGCGCGAAGGCGGGCGCCGTCGCGTAGCCGGCAAACGCGGAACGCCGCAACTGAACGAGCGTCGAGGTGTGTAGCGATTCGCGCAGTTCTGCCCCGGCAAAGACTTGCCGTTGACCGAAGTTGACGTTCTGGGTGAGGCTGCTGAACTCACCTTCCATGAAATACTGGGCGTAGCCGAGCGAGACCAGCGCGTACGGCGTCAGCGTGCGCGATGCATACATCGTGTATTCGGGCGTTACGTAGGAAACGAAATCGAGCGGATGGCCGAGGTCGGCATTGCGCCGGATCGCATCCTCCACCCAGTCGACCGTGAGGTCGGCGAATCCGGCATGCCATACCGTCCACAACGCGTACTGGTTCTGGCGGCCCAACGTGGCCGCGTTGTTGGCTTGCGGCAGAAAGAAGCCGTCAACGAAGCCCGTCTGTTGTGCGTTGGCGATCGTGATCGGGGCGATCTCTCCGAAATTCGCATATGATGCGTGCAGTTCGAGCGGTCCGCCGTTGAGCTGATACTTGATGCGGTAGCCTTGACGATCGACGTTGACCGGATAGTTGTTGATGAGTTGGTAGTTGGATTTCAGCCACTGCCCGGGCCACGACCACGCCACCGACCAGACGTTTTCGGGCGCGCCGTACGGCAGAATCGCCGTAGCGTAATATGGATCGTTCTTGTAGAGGTCGAGCGACGCCGTCGCGCGGCGGACGGTCTTCGTTATGCCGGCGTGGTAGTAGTTGCCGGGTTGCCCGCTGCCGGGCAGTGCCACACCGTCGGCGTCGTAGACCGAATGACCGTATTCCACCACACCGTCGGCGAGGCCGAAGATGTGAAACGCGCCGCGCAGGCCGTAGATCGTCTCGCGCTGGCCGCCGATCGTTCCAAACGGCAGCAGCCCTTGCGAGGTGATAACCGGCGTTCCCTGAGCGAACAAAATCGTCGTCGCTACCGGCGCGCCACCCGTCGTTACGTGCGAGACGTCTAGCGAATAGCGCGTGCCCGCGCCGTGATCGATGACCAGCGAACCTTGCGTCAGCCGCGCGCTCGAACCCGGCAGCGACGGCAACGTCGCATCGGTCAGTTCGGCCGTGGCCAATCCGCGCGTGCCGACAAGGTCGACACCGTGCAACGGATATGCGCCGCCATCGAGCGCCCACCAGTCGGCCGTCGGCGGGCCGTTGCCGAGCGACTCCGCCGGCAAAACCGCGAGCGACGGGATCGAACTCTGGTACGCCGGCTGCGCGAAGACGAAGCTGTCGCTTTGCATCAGATCGAACCAGCCGCCGCGCAAGCGCAGGCCGTCATCCTTGGTTGCAATCGAGCCGCTCAGCACCGAAGCCACGAACGCGCTACCGTCGTCCTGGCCGGGTTGCGTCGGAAACGTCACGCGATACCCGAGCGTTTGCGAACCGAGATGCGGATTGAGCGGCGGGATCAGCGATTCGCCCCAGTACGTTGCGTTGGTCGTACTGCCGGTGACGTAACCCACGCCCAGCGTCGCGCTGGCGTTGAAGAGGCTGCCGTAGTATGTCGGCGTGATGTAGAGCGCCGTTTCGCCGACGTTTCCGGGGGTCATTGGGGCGCTCGAAAACGTGTCGTACGGCGTGATGGGCGCCGCCGGCGACGTGCCGGCGATGAAGGCAGGCGACTCCGGCCGGCCAAGTTGGCCGTAGCCGTTCGTGTTCTGCGAAATGAACGTGATGTTCGCATCGGCGGCAACGCTCACGGTTCCCGGACGCGGCGTCGGCGCGGGCGAGGCACCCGGTGACGCGGATGACGCGGGCGAGGGCGTAGGCGGTGGGAAGAATTGGGCTGCCGCGGGCTGCGCAAGACACGCCGCTGCGACGGCGAAGGCGAGCGCCGTCAGGGAGCGTCGCGCGATCATCGTTAGTCTTTCTGTAGAACCGCTGCGCCGTCAACGACGGTTTTGCCGTGCTGGTTGACGATCGTCGTCGCGCAATGGAGGCGCCGCTTTTCCGTATCGATCTTCACGACTTCCGAGCGCGCCGTCAGCGTATCGCCGATATACACCGGTCGCCGGAACCGGAGGGTCTGCTCGACATAGAGGCCGCCCGGCGTGCCGAGCATCAGCCCGTTGACGGTCGAGAGCAGACTCGCTGAGAGCATCCCGTGCGCGACGCGCTGGCCGAAGCGCGTGGTCTTGGCATACTCCGCATCGACGTGCAGCGGATATGTGTCGCCGCTCACGCCGGCAAAGAGTACGATATCGGCTTCGGTGATGGTCTTGGCAAACGTCACCTCGTCACCGACGGAAAAAGATAAAAATTCGCGCGAGACGTGCGCCATCTCAAAGACCCGGCGGCGCGTTGACGAAACGAGTCCTCATGACCACTACCCCTTCTGCAACTCGGCTCGCCCTCCCGTGCTAACGGCCGATGCCGAGTTCCGCGCGGTTGCGAACGCAGCCTTCGACGCTTGGCAGCAGCAGCCGCCGTATGTTGCCTATCGCGTCGACGTCGATGTCGAGGTGCCAGCGCTCAAGCAATCGCGCCGGATCGAACGCGCGATCGAAGCCCGGACACGGGACGATCTTGCCGTCATTCAGGATTTGCCGCGCGGCGCCAACCAGCTCGGGCACGCCTTCCCGGTGCCGCCGACGTTCGATGCGATCAGCTACTTTAGGATCGACTTTCATCTCGGCGATCCGGTCCGCCAGCACAACCCGCTCACCGCGGTGACGATGCTCTCGCCCACACCGGGACTGCCACCGCAGCCGTTGCGCTACGGTGCTGCGGTGGCGTCGAGCCCCGACATCTCGGTCGTCGTCACGACGCTGCGCAATTACTACGCGGTGTATGCGCCCGACTCGACCGATAGCGTCGCCCACATCGTAATGCAAGCGCTGCCGGCCCTCACCCGCGATAACGACTCGAGCTTCTACCTCAAAGACGTCTACGTCGATACGGCGACCAATCTGCCGACGCGCATCGTCTATTCGGGCCCCACGACGGACTTCACGATCGACTACAAGGTCGTCGAGAACCATTGGCTGATCGACCACGTGCGTTACAGCCGCACGCTCGTCGCGATCTTGCACCTCGGGCAGACGACGTTCACGACGGAAGCAAGCTACAACGCGTTCACATTCCCGGCCACGCCCACCGACCCACGACTAAAGTAACGTCGTATGAAAAAAGGCCCATCGGGGGGGCCTGCGAATCATGGGAATCGACCATTTGGAAAGGTGGCAGAGTGGTCGATTGCACCTGACTCGAAATCAGGAGTTCCTTTGCGGGAACCGGGAGTTCGAATCTCCCCCTTTCCTCAGTGTCATCCCGAGCTTGACGAGGGACCGCCACTGACGTGCACGATTACCGCTGCCCCTCGACTACGCTCGGGGTGACAGGGGCGACGTGCTCACTTTGCGGTGCCGCGGCGATCGGCGAAAAATGCGCGTAGTTGTGCGGCCGTCTCCTCGGCTAAGACGCCGCTCGTCACCGCCACGCGGTGGTTGAGTACCGGGGAGGCGAACAGATCGATCACGCCGCCGGCCGCACCCCCCTTTGGGTCGGAGCAGCCGAACACCACGCGTTCGATTCGCGCAGCAGCGATCGCGCCGGCACACATCGGGCACGGTTCCTTCGTCACGTAGAGCGTCCCGCCGATGCGCCAGCGCCCAAGCACGCGAGCCGCCTGCGCGAGCGCGATCATCTCAGCGTGCGCGGTCGGATCGGGTCGCGCTTCTTTCTCGTTCCACGCTTCGAACATCCAGCCATCGACGTGCAACAACGCCCCGATCGGAACGTCGCCCGCCGCAGCAGCGCGTTCCGCGCACATCATCGCCGTACGAATCCCTGACTCGTCGTCGGCAGTAAAATGGTGCTCCCGGCCCGGCTCGAACGGGCAACCTTCGCCTTCGGAGGGCGACGCGCTATCCAATTGTGCCACGGAAGCTAGCGTGACGAATACTTGCGGCTAAGAGCCGCTTTTGTCCTCGGTTGGACCCTGCGCGGGCAAGGACGTCGGGATGTGCTTGAAGAGGTCGAGTTTGTGATCGACGAGACCGCGATAGAACTTACGCACGCAATCGGGATGACCGAAAAAATACGTCCGCGCGTAGGCCAAATCGTCCCCCGAACTATCGGGAACGTAATGAGAGATTTCGATTTCTTCCATTTGCGCCCGGTCAACCGGGTGCGGGCAGAAATCGCAAGGGATCGTCGACATGGGTTACCTCGAGAAAATTGACTCGGGTAGGATTTGAACCTACGACCTAGGGCTTATGAGTCCCCCGCTCTACCACTGAGCTACCGAGCCACGGCGGCCGCCGAGGCGGACCGGAGGGAGTTTTCCCCCGGCCCTTCGACCCCTTTTCGGTCACGGTCGTTGCAGCGGCCCCGCGGGAGCTTTCCGCACCAACTTGAAGCACAACGGCCAGGTCGCACGAAGCTTTTCTCCGCCCGTTGGAGCAGGTCTTGAGTATGAGAATCACCGTTAACGGGAAGGCGCACGACGTCCGCGCCACGCCCGAAACGCCGCTGTTGTACGTCCTGCGGGACGAGCTGGAGCTCGACGGGCCGAAGTTCGGCTGCGGTCTCGCACAGTGCGGTGCGTGCACCGTCATCGTAAAGGGGCGCGCCGTCCGGTCGTGCGTGCTTCCGGTCGCCTCGGTTGATTCGCCGGTCACAACGGTCGAGGGGCTCGGTACGCCGGCGCATCCGCATCCGGTGCAACGCGCGTTCATTGCCGAGCAAGCGGCCCAATGTGGCTACTGCACATCCGGCATGGTCGTAGCCGCCGCAGCGCTGCTGGAGCAGCATCACGCGCCGACCGACGCGCAAATCCACCAAGCGCTCGAAGGCAACCTCTGCCGCTGCGGTTCGCACTTGCGAATCACGCGCGCCGTGAGACGCGCTGCGGGAGAAAGCGCATGATACTGGCCCGTCGCGACTTTCTCGCCCGCACCGGCGGCATCGTCGTCGCCTTCGCGATTCCAGCGGCGGCCTTTGCCCAAACTTCCCCGACCAAGCCCGCCGGCCCGTCGGTTCCCGAAACGAACCCCCTCGGCGGCAGCGCACCGAGTAACGTTGACGCTTGGCTGGCGCTCGATCGCAACGGTATCGTCACCGTACGCTTCGGCAAAGTCGAACTCGGCACGGGGATCGCAACCGCGATCTCCCAAATCGTCGCCGACGAACTCGACGTTCCGGTAACGAGCGTCAAGGTGAGCGAGGCCGACACCAGCGACACACCCGATCAAGGCTACACGGCGGGCAGCGCATCACTTAGCGCGGGCGCAATTCCCGTACGTCAAGCAGCCGCCGAAGCGCGGCTTGCCGTCCTCGATCTGGCGGCCACGCATTTTGGCGTCAGCACCGACCAGCTCACGACCGCCGACGGCGCCGTCACCGTGCGCGGCGATAACCGGCGCGCGACCTACGCCCAACTCGTCGACGGCCAAACGCTGCACCGTTCGATCGCGGCCGCAACCAAGGTCAAGGATCCGGACAACTATCGCGTGGTCGGAAAATCCATTCCGCGCGTCGATCTGCCCGGCAAGGTGTACGGATCGTTCCCGTATTTGCAGAACATGCGGATGCCCGGCATGCTGCATGGCCGCGTCATCCGCCCGAGCCCAGTCGGCGCGACGCTGGTGAGCGTCGACGAAAAGTCGATCGCCGGTTTACCCGGCGTGCGGATCGTGAAGCGCGATGCGTTCCTCGGCGTCGTCGCCCCATCGGAGTGGACGGCGATTCAAGCGATGCGCCGGCTCAAAGTCACCTGGACCGGCGGCGGCCTCGAACCGGTGACCGATATCGCGCAGGCCGTTCGTTCCGTGCCGATGATCTCGGAGCGCGCCGTCGTCAATACCGGCGATGTCTCGACGCTCGGCAAGGACGCACTCAGCGCAACCTACGTTTGGCCGTATCAAACGCACGGTTCGATCGGACCGTCGTGCGGAATTGCCGACGTGCGCAACGGTAAGGCGACGATCTGGTCGTCGACCCAAGGCATCTTCTTCTTGCGCTCGGCGATCGCGACGTTACTCGCGCTACCGAATTCCGCAGTGCGGGTGCGATACGCCGAGGGCTCCGGCTGCTACGGTCACAACGGTTCCGACGATGCCGCTGCCGACGCGGCACTCCTCTCGCAAGCGGTCGGTGCGCCGGTGCGCGTGCAGTGGATGCGCGAACAAGAGCACGGCTGGGATCCCAAGGGACCCGCGATGGTCCTCAGTCACAGTGCCGCACTCGATGCGGCCGGACAGCGGATCGCCACCTGGCGCAGCGATGTCTGGTCGCCCTCGCACTCGACGCGGCCGCAGGGCGATGTCGGCAATCTGCTCGCCGGCAAACTCATCAACGTTCCGGCCGCAAAGATCGCCTTCGTCGGCGGCGACCGCGATGCAAAAGTCAACTACCAGATTCCAAACTACCGCGTGACGATGCACAACCTGCGCGACGGCTTTCTGCACTCGTCGGCGATGCGCGGCCTCGGCGGTACGCAGAACACGTTTGCCAACGAGTCGTTCATGGACGAATTGGCCGCCGCCGCGAAAGCCGATCCGCTCGCGTTCCGGCGCGCGCATCTCGCCAACGACGCGCGCGCGCTCGACCTGCTCGCCGCGCTGGCCAAACTCGGCGCGTGGCAAGCTCGCCCGGCCGCAGCGAACATCGACCCGTCGCCGGGGACGGCGCGGGGGCGTGGTCTTTCGTTCGTGCGCTATGAGAATACCGAAGCTTACGTCGCCTGCATCGCCGACGTTCTCGTCGACCGCAAAACCGGTAACGTGCGGGTTGAGAAACTTGCCATCGCTCACGACTGCGGACTCATCGTCAATCCAAACGGACTGCGCAACCAGATCGAAGGGAACGCCATTCAAGCGACGAGCCGAACGCTCAAGGAAAGCGTCGCGTTCAACACCAGCGGCGTCACCAGCCTCGATTGGCATAGCTATCCGATCGTGCGTTTCAGCGAGGTTCCCGACGTGCAGATCGTACTAATCGATCGCCCGCACGAACCGATTCTGGGCGCCGGTGAAGCGACGACGACCGTCATCGCGCCCGCCATCGGTAACGCCATTCACGATGCGACCGGCATTCGTTTGCGTGAAGTGCCGTTCACAGCCAACCGCGTTGCAGCCGCACTACGGAGCGTATAACAGGATGACAAATCGCCGCACGGTTCTCGCCGGCCTCGGTGCCGGACTCGCCGCAGCAACGCTACCTTCGCGCGCGCGGGCGAACGACGCGCTGCACGTTGCGACGATCCCGCTCGACGCGGGTGCTGAAGCGTACTACGCGCTCGATCTCGGCTACTTTCGCGATGCCGGCATCGATGCGCAAGTCGATGCGATCACCAGCGGAGCAGCGACCGCATCGGCCGTCGCGTCGGGTGCGATCGACATCGGCTTCTCCAACCTCATTTCTATCGCGGCCGCCTACAAGCGCAACATTCCGTTCACTCTGGTCGCGGCCGGAAGCCTCTACACCGCCACCATCCCAACCTCGGTGCTGATGGTACCGATCAACTCGCCGGCCAAGACGGCGCGCGATCTCAATGGGAAGACCTTTGCGGTGAACGGCCTCAAGACGATCACCCAGTATGCGCCCCAGCTCTGGATGGACAAAAACGGCGGCGACGCGTCGACTGTGAAGTTCGTCGAGATGTCGTTTCCGGATATCGTTCAAGCGCTCGCTGCCAATCGCATCGATGCGGCGATCGTGGCCGACCCATTTATCGCACAGGCGAAAACCGGCGCGCGCATCTTCTCCGACGCCTACGATGCGATCGGGTCACGTTACATCATCGGTTGCTGGTTCACGACCAAGCAATGGGCGTCGGCGCACACCGATTTAGCCGCGCGCTTTGCGCAAGTCATCGGGAAGACCGCGCAATGGGCCAACACGCACAAACCGCAAAGCGGCGCTATCTTAGCAAAATACGCGAAGATGGATCCGGCCGTTGCGGCATCGATGCTGCGCGTCGACTACGCGCCACGTCTCGCGGTCGCCGAGATGCAGCCGGTGATCGACCTTGCTGCACGCTACGGCGGCCTCCCGTCGACGTTCCCCGCCGACGAGCTCATCTACAAGCCTTAGAGAAAGGTCGCGATTTCGGCGGGTTCGAGGCGAGGTAAACGCGGGAAGCCCTTGGAGTCGTCGATGTAGCCGATGTTGATCAGGTAGAGCGAGATGAACCGGCCGTCGGCGAAAAACTCCGCGTCGACCTTGGCACGATCGAAACCGCCCATCGGTCCGCAGTCGAGTCCGAGTGCACGCGCCGCCAGAATGAAGTAGCCCATTTGCAAGAGCGCGTTGTCGCGCGCGAAGCCCTTCGTCGCTTCGGCTTGTTCGGGCGACTTGAAGCGGTCGGCCATTTCCGGGCGCGTTGGGAACGTGCGCGCAAAGTTCTCGTAGAACTTCACGTCGGCCGCGACGATCACCGTCGCCGGCGCCTTCATCGTCTTATCGAGATTGGTCGGGCCAACGGCGGGCTTCAGCCGTTCTTTGGCCGCGGGTGATTGCACGAACACGTAGCGCGCCGGCAGCGCGTTGGCGCTGGTCGGTCCGAGTTCCGCAATCTCAACGGCGCGCTCGAGCAGCTCGCGCGACACCGGTGCATCCAGAAAGCCGTTGGCGGTGCGTGCCTCGAAGAACAGCGAACGCAGGGCGCGTTCGTCGAGGGACCGCTTTTTCAGGATTTCGAGCGCCTGCTCGAGGGTCGGTGCGATGTCTGAAACGTTCACGAAGTGCCAGGACCCGGCGCGCCCCTGAAAGGTTACCCGCAGCGATGCGCGCCAAGCGCACACGCCCTAGGCAGCGGTCGTTCCGACGATGCCGCGGAGCTTACGAGCCAGTTCGTCCTTGACCGGATCGTTGTCGAGGTCGATGCTCGACGTGCCGACGCCGAGGTAGCGCTCCATGATGTCGGAGCTGGCGAGCAATTCGGCGCCGGTACCTTCACGCACGATCTTGCCGGTCTCGATCACGTAACCGCGATCGGCGATCGCAAGGCTCAAGCGCGCATTCTGCTCCGAGAGCAGAATCGAGACGCCGGTTTCGCGCAGCGTGGCGAGGACGCGGAAGATCTCGGTAACGAGAATCGGCGAAAGCCCTAGCGAGGGCTCATCGAGCAGCAGCAGTTGCGGTTTGAGCATGAGACCACGACCGATCGCCAGCATCTGCTGCTGACCGCCTGAGAGGCCGCCGGCCGGTAGCTGTTCCTTCTCTTTAAGAATCGGAAAGATGCGAAACACTTCTGCCGCGCGCGCCGCGTAATCATCGTTCGAGATCCTACCAAGCTGGGTGTAGGCGCCGATCTCGAGGTTTTCCGCCACGCTGAGGTCGCCGAAGATTTGACGGCCTTCGGGAACGTGCGCGAGGCCCAGTTGCACGCGCGCGACCGACGAGAGCGCGGAGAGCGGTCTGCCCGCGAGCTCCGCCGTCCCCGCGCGCGGAGCGATCAGGCCCGAAATCGTTTTCAGCAACGTCGTCTTGCCGGCGCCGTTCGCACCCACGAGCGCGACTAACTCACCCTGTCCGACGCGCAGCGTGACACCGTGCAGCACGAGCGCCGCGCCGTAGCCGGCCGAGAGGTTTTGGATGTCGAGCATGTCGGCCATCAGCTTGCCACCGTATCCGTTGCGCGGCCGACGTACGCTTCGATCACGCGTTCGTCGGCTTGCACCGCGGCCGGCGTCCCGCGCGCGATCACGCGACCGGCATCGAGCACGACGATGTCTTGCGAGATCGACATGACGAGCGACATGTTGTGCTCGACGACGACCATGGTCACGCCGGCAGCGTTGATCGCGACCAGAAGTTCGGCCAAACGCAGCGTCTCGGTGTCGTTGAGACCGGCGGCGGGTTCGTCGAGCAACAGCACTTGCGGGCCGGCCATCAGCGCGCGCGCGATTTCGAGTAGCTTCTGCAGTCCGAGCGGTAAGCTGATCGCTCGGTCTTCGGCGACGGGACCGAGCCCTAGGACGTCGATCAGGTGGGTGGCCTTTTCGCGCACTGTGCGTTCTTCCGAGGCAGCTCGCGGTAGCCGCAGCGCTTCTTCCCACACGGTCGCGCGCGTCCCGATGTGCGCGCCGGCAAGGACGTTCTCGAGGACAGACATCCCCGCGAACACGCGCGCCGTCTGGAACGTGCGAATCAAGCCGAGGCGCGCGATCTTATCCGAACGCATGCCGGCAAGATCCTGACCGAAATACGCGATGTTCCCCGAATCGGCGATGTAGAGGTTGGTGAGCAGATTGAACATCGTGCTCTTGCCCGCGCCGTTCGGTCCGATCAACGCCGTCAACGAGCCGGCGCGCACGTTGAACGATACATCGGTAACCGCGTGTATGCCGCCGAACGCTTTCGTGACACCCGAGACGGTGAGCGCGTCTTGCCCGTTCACGCCGCGCGCTCCACCGGTTGGGGTTTCGGCGTCGGCCGGCCGCCGCCCGAAACGCGGCGCACGAGCGAGGTGAAGCCGCCATACAGGCCACTGGGGAAGTAGAGCATCGCGACGACCAGCAAGACCCCCGACGCGAGCGTCTTGTAGTTCGCCAAGAACTGGAATGCGGTCGGCAATAACGTCAGAATCACGACGCCGATCACCGGGCCGACCAACGTCGCCTCGCCACCGATTACCAGCATCGTCACGATCAGGAATGACTGTTGCGTACTGACCATGTCGGGCGAGAGAAATTGGAAGTCGAATGCGAGCAAGCTGCCGGCGATCGACGCGAACGCCGCTCCGATCAGGAAGGCGTAGAGTTTGTAACGCGGCACGTCGATGCCGAGCGCGAGTGCGGCCGTCTGGTCGGTGCGAATCGAGCGCAGCGTGCGCCCGAAGTCCGACCGCATCGCGTTTGCCAGCACGATCAGGCTAACGAGCACGACGCCCCAGACGAGATAATAGTTGGCCACGGGTCCGGCGAACGTGTAGCCGCCGATCGAGAAATTCGGAATTCCGGTCATCCCGGAGGGGCCGCCGGTCCAATCGCTCAGGCCGACCGTCAACGTGTCGACGAGCAAACCGAACGAAAGCGTCGCGAGCGCCATATAGTGGCCGCGCAGCTTCACGGTGACGAGCGAGAGCACGGTCGCGCACAGCAACGAAACGACGAGACCCGCAAATACGCCGACGATCGGCGGCAAGTTGAACTTGACGCAACAGATCGCAGCCATGTACCCGCCCGTCGCCATGAACGCCGCGTGACCCAGGCTGACTTGACCGCAATAGCCCATCAGCACGTCGAGCCCGAGCAAGGCGATATAGAAGATACCGGCGATGACGAGCGAGCTGAGCAATCCGCCGCCGCCGAACGCGTTGAGCAAGAGCGGCGCGAACGCGAGCAGCACCAGCATGACGACACCCAACACCCGTGCTTGCACGGTGTTGAGCCGGGTCGAAACCAAACTTTGGTTGTGGGCGACTTCACGCACGTCTTCGCGGCGCCGGATACGCCCCGCGATGATGCCGGTCGGCCGCAAAATCAACATGACCAGCAACAACAAAAGTGCTATCGTGGTCGAGAACAGCGACGAAATATATCCTGCGGCTCCCTGCTCGATAAGGCCCAAGCCCAAGCCGCCGACGACCGCGCCGAAGAACGACGCGACGCCGCCGATCGTCACGGCAATGAACCCCGACGTCGTGAAGATGCCGCCGCCGTCAAATTGCAGCGAGACGATCGGGCCGATCACCATGCCGGCGATCCCACCGATACCCGCGGCAACCGCGTACGAGATAATCGTCATCCGCCGGACGTTGATGCCCATCAGCGCCGCGGCGGCCGGATTCTCCGAACACGCGCGCAGCGCTTTGCCGAGCGTCGTCCGTTGCAGCACGTACCACAGGGCGAAAACGATGAGCACGGTCGCGCCCGCATCCCACGGCGATTGCGTCGGGAAGCGCAGACCGAACACTTCATAGGGTCGCGAACCCGAGAACGGTTCGAGCTGGTAGGGCTGGCTACCCCAGCAGAGCAGAATCGCTCCTTCAAAGAGCGTCAGCATCCCCGCGGTGAGGATGACCATACCGCTCGGCGGTAGCTTGCGCAGGGCCGGTTCGAGGATAAACTTCGCGAGCAATGTTCCGACGAGCACCGTGACGAGCAGCGATGCGAGAAAGGCCAGCCACAGCGGCCAAAACAGCACTTGGTGGAACGTGTAGAGTAACAGCGCGCCGACGACGACGAATGCGCCCTGCGCGAGATTGATCGTTCCCGTAACCCGGAAGATCAGTGCAAAGCCAAGAGCGACGAGTGCAAACGCACCGCCCTGCAACAGTCCGCCGATGATGATCTCAAGTGCTTGCTGCACGCAGACTCCTACAAATACCGTTCCGAAAAAACCAAGCCCGCACGGCTTTTTCGCACGGGCTTACGCCTCGCCAAAATATGCGGTCGGAGGGACTCGAACCCCCAACCTACAAGTTCGTAGCCTGTTGCTCTATCCAATTGAGCTACGACCGCATGTTCCGTTGTCGCATCGGCGACCCGTCATGG
>Ga0182030_10007406_pt1 | contig 22892 bp, 25 predicted proteins | sample 812S3MmetaG_FD_121299 | JGI IMG/M metagenome (GOLD analysis project Ga0182030, IMG submission 121299) | Permafrost microbial communities from Stordalen Mire, Sweden - 812S3M metaG (Illumina Assembly) | ecosystem: Environmental > Terrestrial > Soil > Wetlands > Permafrost | place: Sweden...
CAAGCTGCGCGAGAAACGGCTTCATCAGCCGGTTGTCGCCGCCGCAAGGCAATGCCTTCGACAACGCCTCGAACTTTTTCCGGCGCGACCGGATTTGGATTTGCAACTCCACGAATTCATCCAACGCCAGCCGCCGCCGCGCGATTTCCACGTCCGTTAATTCCTCTGGAAAATGAATCATGCGGATGGCGTTGGCGCGCGTGGGAAGAAGTTGGTAGGGCGCGTCACTCCGTGCGCGCCGCTCGTTGACTGCGGAAGACGGCGCGCACGGAGTGACGCGCCCTACCAGTGGCTCGCTAATCTGCGCCTCAAGTCTTTCCAGCGTCCGCCAGATCAATCCGCGCAGCCAGCGTTGCGGCAGACCTTCCGTGAGCGGATACACCGGTGCGATGCGGTTGATGTGGATGAAGCCCTCCTCGCCGGCCTCGATGACTTCGGTTTCTGGATGATCCATCGTGCGCGGCTTGGTCTCGACCAGCTTGCCGAAGACGAACACCTCGTCGCCGACCTCAAAATACTTTTCCATGAACGGCAGGTTCCACCAGCGGCAATGCAGCCGTGCCGAGCCGTCGTCGAGGATGAATTCAAAAACGGATTTGTTGCCGCCGCGAAATCGTTTCAGCCCCTGCGCGACAATTGTGCCGCGCGCCGTGAACAGTTCCTCCTTCGTCAATTCGGCGATTTTTCGGAAGTGCCGGCGGTCCTCATAACGGCGCGGGGCATGCAGGAGCAAATCCTCGATGGTGACGATGCCGAGCCGGGCGAGTTGCGCCGCGCGCTCCCCGCCAACGCCCCAAAGCGACGTGACTGGCATTTTGAGCGGCGCAATTATGTTTTCCGGCGGCGACATCGCCCGCACGATACAAACCGGGTGGAAGAGAATCAAACGCAACCCGCGCAAAGCGCCAGAGGACTGGCGCACTCCAAGACGCTTCGCGTTTTAGGAAAGCCATCGTGCCGCGCGCAGCGTCTTGGAGTGCGGCGGCCCTCCGCCGCTTTTTCCTGCGGGACGAAACGCGTGCGCAGGGCTCAAGCGCGTTTTGGAGTCTTTGGAGTCTTTCGGTTTTGCGGCGGCATGAGCCAGACAAGCAACAATGCAATAATAAGTGGATATAAGGCTGAAGTTGAACCTGGCATAATGGAACTTGGAAAATCAGAACGTGTAATTCTCGCAAGCGCCATAATCCAAATTGAGGATGATATAGCAACACACAAAAATGCTGTAATCGCAAGGCGCAAACGATTTTCAACAAACAATGTCAGTTTAGAAAATTGAGAAACCATTTTTCCCTTTGCCAGTGATACAGCAAGAATTACCGGAATCAGACTAGCCAGTGAAATAATGATTATCTGCATCGTCATTTGAAAAGAAGATCTTCCATTTACAGGCATCAAAGCAAAAGTTACGGAGCGAGCAATGCTGCCCAAAGTGTTTGATAAAAAAATCGCCAGACACATCCAGAACATCCGTTCGCGCCAAATTGCTGCTGGATTAGTTTTAACAAATTCTTCGACAAGTTCTGGCGGCTGGCCAACTCGTCGCCGCGCGAGCCAGAAAGATTCTTCGTCGTTCAAACCGCGTTGCTGGAATCCGGCGATGGCATCGCGCAGGTGCGTTTCCAGTTCGCGCCGGTCGTCGGGCGCAAGGTTCGGCTGTGCGGCCAGTTCGTTCCGCCAGTTGTCGATGGCGGCGTTCAGATCGAAGCGGGTTTGATCTTCCATAATTTGCACAGGGAGTTGTGAACGGCCAGCCATTGCTGGCGCTCGGTTTTGAGGGCCTTGCGTCCGCCGGAACTCAAGAAATAGTATTTCCGCTCGCGCCCGGTGTCGGCCTCCTTCCACTCGGATTCAATCAGGCCGTCGCGCTCCAGCCGGTGCAACACCGGATAGAGCATCCCGTCGCTCCACTCAATCTGCCCGCCGGAAAGCTCCCGCACCTTCTGGATGATTTCATAGCCGTAACTTTCGCCGCCCGCGAGGATGGACAGCAGGAGCGGTTTCGAGGACGCGGCGACCAGATCTTTCGTAAGCATGGCAGTCTTATACATTGCACTGCAAGATATGTCAATAGAAAAGTCGCGGCGGGCCGCTGGTCTTCTTCAAATCTCAATCACCGTGATTTCCGGCCGGCAGTTGAAGCGGAAGTTGTAATCATAAACATAGCCGATCCCGGCGTTGACGTAGAGCGGGCCGGACATGGTTTGGAACAGGCCGAGGTCGTATTCATCCACGCCATACGGCAGCACCATCGCGCCGTAAAACGGAATGCGGACCTGTCCCCCGTGCGAATGGCCGGCGAGCAACAAATCAAATTGCTGGCCGCCAAGCTTCTTCGCCCACACGGGATAATGGATGAGCAAAATGTTTTTCGTCGAGGGATTCAGCGGCAGCAAGGCTTGATTCGCGCGGCTGCAAGACGCGCCGATGATGTTGATTTCGCCGTCAGCAATCGTGCGCGCTTCATCCAAAAGCCATGCGCCGCCGGTCGCCGCGAAACATTTGAAGACGGGCTCAAATGAAATTTTGCTCCAATAATCATGGTTGCCCGGCACGCCAAACATCGGTGATTTCACGCGGGACAAAAACTCCAGCGCCTCCGGCAGAAATTCCTTCTCCTCGACAATGTCGCCGGTGAAGCAGACAAAATCAGGCGCGAGTGAATTGATTGTGTTCACAACCGACTCCAGATATTTCCGGTCACCCTTGTGGTGCAAGTCGGTGAAATGAACGAACCGGTGCGCGGGCTTGCCCTTGCCAATCCGCAGCCCCCGGATTTTCAGCCACGTCGGTTCAATCAATTTCGCGTCAGCGGCAACGGCAAACGGCGCGCCGGCGAGCGCCACGGCGAAGGTGGCGAGAAACCGGCGGCGGCTAAATTTTTTCAGCTTCATCACAATTGGCAATCCGGGCGCGACGGGAATTGCGCACGGTCATTTTTGACGCTAATTTCGATGCAATGCGAGTGAATTCCGTTCAATCAAATCCGTCGCCGCTCTGGCTGCTTGTGCGCGTGAACATGCGGCAAAGTTGGCGGCGGCTGCTGGCCGTGCGCGAGCAATCGCGGCTGTTGACGGCGGTCATCGCGCTGTTCATCGCCGGCTATCTTGGCCTGTCTTTCTGGCTGTTTTATGCCGGGCTGCGGTTCATCGCGAAATTTCCCGGCCTCGGCGCGGTGCTGACCGAGCGGCTGCTTTACACGCTGTTCGCGTTTCTGTTCGCGCTGCTGCTGTTGAGCAATCTCGTCATCAGCTACACCAACCTGTTCCGCAACCGCGAAACGATTTTCCTGCTGTCGCTGCCGGTTCCGGCGCAAACCATTTTCCGCTGGAAATTCATCGAGTCCACGCTGCTGGCGTCGTGGGCGTTTTTATTCCTGATCGCGCCGCTGCTGGCGGCGTTCGGCCTGGTGCGCGGCGTGCCGTGGCATTTTTATGTGATGACTCCGGCGTTGATTGCGATGTTCATCGTGCTGCCGGCGGTGCTGGGCGCGGCGGTGGCGATTGTCACGGGACGATTTTTGGACCGGCGCAGTTTTCAAATCGTCCTGGTGGCGACCGGGCTGGTGCTGCTGGCGCTGGTGGCGTTCTGGTGGAAGGCGACGCCGGTGGACGACGAATTGCTCGACAAGCGGACCCTCCAGGCGCTCGACCAATTGCTCGCCAAAACGCGCTTCACCATGTTTCCGTTTTTGCCGAGCTACTGGCTTTCGAGCAGCGTGCTGCAATGGGCCGAGGGCATCCTGCGCGGCGCGGCGTTCTTCGCGCTGGTGCTGTTGAGCCACACGCTGTTTTTTGGCAGCCTCGCCTTCACGCGGTTTGGCGCGCTGTTTTACGACACCGCGTCAGCGGTGCAAAGCCGGGGCGGCAACGGCGTCAAATTTCATTTCTTCCGCACGCGCGGGGAAAACGGAAACACCACCGGCCTGCTCGAACAAGTTTTCTCGAAATTTTTCTGGCTGGATCGCGACTTGCGCGCGCTGGCAGTGAAGGATTTGCGGATGTTCTGGCGCGACACGACGCAATGGGGCCAGTCCGTCATGCTCTTCGGGCTGCTCGGCATCTACATCATCAACCTGCGGAATTTCACGCACCAGTTGACCAGCCCGTTTTGGGTCAATCTCGTCGCGTATCTCAACCTCGCCGCCTGCTCGCTGAATCTCGCCACGGTGACGACGCGGTTTGTGTTCCCGCAATTTTCACTCGAGGGCCAGCGGCTGTGGATTGTCGGCATGGCGCCGATGGGATTGGCGCGCGTCGTCAAAACCAAATACTGGCTGGCCAGCGCGCTCTCGCTCGCGGTGACACTTTCGCTCGTCACGCTGTCGTGCTATTTGCTGCAAATGACTTGGGACCGCGTGGCGCTTTTCGGCGCGGTCGTCACCGTGATGACGTTCACGCTCAACGGCGTCGCCATCGGCCTCGGCGTGCTGTATCCCAACCTGAAGGAAGCCAATCCGAATAAAATCGTCAGCGGCTTCGGCGGCACGGTGTGCCTCGTTTTGAGTTCGGTTTATATTCTGGCGTCCATCGCGCTGCTGGTCTTCGGCACGGTGGGCTTGCACTGGCGCGTGAATTGGACTGCCGAAAGCATCGTCGCCTTCTTGCTGCTCTCGTTCGTGATCGGCTGGCTGCCGATGAAATTTGGATTGCAACGGCTGAAAAACTTCGAGGCATAAAAGTCGGAGGGACGAGTTACACGAGTCCCCGAATTCAAATCACTGAATCAAATTGGGGACTCGTGGAACTCGTCCCTCCGAAATATCAGCGGGCGAATTTTTCCAGCGCGTCGAAGAGCAGCGGCGGGTTTGCCAAATGCGCTGCATCTCCCTTTTTGCCGAGCAGCCCGAAACCTTCGCCGTAGGCCGGGCCGTTCACGACACACAAATCCGTCGCGCACTCCGCCAGTTGTCGGCGCGCGGCGGTAATGGCGTCCGGCCGCCTGCCATCCGCCTCGAATTTCCAGCCGACAATTTTTGTCCGTGGAAACCGACCGCGCAATTCCGCGATGATTTTCGGTGTCGGCAGCAATTCAACGAGCAGCCTCCCCTGCCGCGTGGAAATTTTCTTCGCCGATTTGATTTCCACCAGTTTATTCACGGCGTCCCGCGGCGCGCCAGGGCGCGCCAGCGCGGCGGCGTCCGGCGCGAAAATTCTGCCAAATGAAAAATCGCTGACCGCCGCCGCGTGAAAAATCGCGTCCACCTTTTTTGCCGCCAGCGTCTTGAGCTTCGCGCGCAAATCGGCGGTGGTGGAAAAAGATTCGACGCGCTGGGCGCGCCGTTCGCCGGCATAAGTCGCCTGCTCGCCGAGCAGCAGGATGACATTGTGCCCGCGCGCCGCGAGGTAATTGGCCAGCGTCGTGCCGAGCCGGCCCGTGGAAAAATTCGTGAGCCGGCGCACGTCGTCCAGCGGTTCATAGGTCGGCCCGGCGGTGACGATGCAGTTCATGGTTCCAGTTTGGCCCAATCGTTCATGCGATACAACCTGGCAAATCGCCTTCGCTGCAATTCGCCGTTTAGAAAATCATGGTGGTTTGGAACCATCCAGCGCGGGCCGAGGCGGCGGATTTTTTCCGCGCTGGCGGCGAACTGCTCCGGCTGGCTGTTCAAAATCCGCGGCGGCCTGTGCGTGTTGAAAAAGTAGCTGGCAAACATGTCACCGCTGAAAAGCAGGTTGAATTTCCTGCTGAAAAATCCGCAGTGGCCGGCGGTGTGGCCGGGCAGGTGAATCGCGCGCAGGCCGCCCCAAAACGGAAGTTCCGCGCCGTCGGAAAGAAATTCATCAATGCTCGCAGGCTGATAACGAAACGCCGCGCGCCCCGCCGCTTCCAGCCGGCCGCACCATTTGTTGACGCCTTGATACGGAAACATTCCGTCAATGTGCTGTTGCTCCAGCGGATGCGCATAAATTTTGGCGCCGGTCCATTTTTTGAGCCAGGCGAGATTGCCCGCGTGATCGAGATGACCGTGCGTCAGAAGAATGGCCTTGATAGATTGCGGCGTCAGGCCAAGCCTCCTGACGAGTCGCCGGATGAAAATTGGTTCGCCGAACAAACCCGTCTCAATCATCACGCTGTTGTCGCCGTCCGCCAGCAGGAAACAGCAGCCCATGATGCCGCGGATGCGGTGAAGGTTTGGCGGAATATTGCGCACGGGGAATGTTTATCAAATTTTCCTGTGGCGACAGAATTCAAAAAATCAATGCCGGGCTGAAATAATTCGATGTCCGTCTGTGTTCAGTATTTCAACAGCCATGCCAGCAGCGGCGCGACGGAGAGGGCGGGCAGGTAATTGGCCAGCTCGACTTTGCGAACTTCAAAAATCACAAGCGCGACGGCGCAGGCGGCCAGTCCGGCGGCGGCGTTGACGGAATCAACCAGATGGCGCTCTTCAAGAAACGGCTCGGCATAATGCTGGCAGATCAGGGTGATAAATCCGAGCAGGGCAAAAACCGGAATGGCGGACATCGCCGCCGGCCAGCGGAACATTTTCACGAAGCTGGTCATCGCCAGCCCGTCCATCACGCCCTTGACGGCGAGCAGATAAAAATAGCCGGACAATCCGTCCGCCACCGCGCCCAGCAGGCCGAGCGGCGCGGCCCAGAATAGAATCGTGCAGGCGCAAAAGCCGTCGGCCATTTTGCGGTTCGAATTGGTTTCCGCGGACGAAAGCAGGCGCGTGGCGTAACGGCCGACGCGGTTCGATATTTTTTGCAGGCCCAGCAGCTTGCCGAGCAAATTGCCCAACGCCACGGCGAGCACGGCGAGGACAAGCTGTTTCAGGCATGACAGAAATGTTCCGTTGATGCTCAACCAGACCAGGCGCAACGCGAAAAAAACGGTGGCCGCGCCGAGGGCGTTCCTGAAGAAAATCTGCGGGCGGGCGGAAAGCGGCTCGTGCCGCGCGAGGCCGAACAGACCGCCGAGCAAAATGCCGATGGCATTGAGAAATGCGCCAATGGTGACTGCCACACGCCGATTGTGTCGCGCGAAGAGCGCAAAGGAAACGAAGAAAAGTTTTCCTTTTGCGAAGGCAGCGCCCTAAATTCCCGCCGTGTTGCGAACCTTGATTTTCCCCGCAAGACAATAAAATGGCCGCCGCCGAACCAAAACGCAGTCCGTGGCTTTGGATACCGACGCTCTATGTCGCGCAAGGTCTGCCTTACGCGCTGGCGATGTCGGTGTCAGTTGTGCTTTACAAAAATCTCGGCATTTCAAACGGGGCCATCACGTTTTGGACGGGCTGGCTCGGATTGCCGTGGGTCATCAAGCCGCTGTGGAGTCCGGTCGTGGACATCTTGAAAACACGCCGCCAGTGGATTTGGGGCACGCAATTTTTTCTTGGCGCGTCGCTCGCGGCGGTCGCGCTGGCCATTCCGGCGCCGCATTTTTTTCAACTGACGCTCGCCTTTTTCTGGCTGGTGGCGTTCAACTCGGCGACACACGACATCGCCGCGGACGGTTTTTACATGATGGCGACGACGGAGCACGAGCAGTCGCTCTTCATCGGCATCCGCACCGTCTTTTATCGCGTCGCGTCCATCTGCGCGCAGGGCGGCCTGGTCATTCTCGCGGGAAGGATTTACAAGCGGACCGGCGATTATGCTGTCGCATGGTCGCTGCCGTTCGCGCTGGTTGCGGGAATCCTTTTGTTGCTGGGCGCCTATCACTTTTTTGTCCTGCCGAAACCGGCGTGCGACCAATCCGGCGACACCGGCAGGGGGAAAAATCTTTCGGTCGAATTTTTGAAGACCTTCGGAACATTTTTTCAAAAACCGAAAATTGCCGTGATGTTGTCATTTCTGCTGCTCTACCGGCTCGGCGAGGCGCAACTTTTGAAAATGGCGCAATTATTCATGCTCGACCCGCGCGCGGCTGGCGGGCTGGGGCTGGCGACGGATCAGGTGGGGCTGATTTATGGCACGGTCGGCGTGATTCTTTTCATGCTCGGCGCGCTGCTCGGCGGATTTTTTGTGGCGCGCAACGGATTGAAATTCTGGCTCTGGCCGATGTTGCTGGCGATTCACCTGCCGGACGCGGTGTTCATCTGGTTCGCCTACGCGCAGCCTGAAAACATCTATGCGATCAGCGCGGGCGTCGCCGTCGAGCAATTCGGTTACGGTTTCGGATTTATGGCATTCATGCTTTACATGATTTACATCGCGCGCGGCGAACACGCGACGGCGCATTACGCCATCTGCACCGGTTTCATGGCGCTGGGGCTTAATCTGCCGGCGGCGTGGAGCGGCTGGTTGCAGGAACTCCTCGGCTATCCGCACTTTTTCGTCTGGGTGATCCTGGCGACGATTCCAAGCTTCATCGTGGCGTGGTTCCTGCCGCTGGAGCCGGAATTTGGAAAACGCAATGGGAAATGATTTGTTTGAACGCGCCGGATTCCCCAGAATCAAAGCTCACAATGAATTCAATTCGATTCAATTGCCTTTGCCGAGCATTGCTGCTGCCTGTGTTGCTGCTGGAATTTTCCGCGAACGCGCAATCGCTTGTTGTTTCCAACGCCGCGCCCGCCGCCGTGCCGCGCCGCGCCAGCATCATCCTCGTCGTCGCCGACGGCCTCGGCTACGGCGATTTGAGCTGTTACGGCCAGACCAATTTTCAGACGCCGAACCTCGACAAACTCGCCGCCGAAGGCGTCCGCTTCACGAATTATCAAGCCGGCGACGCGGTGGATGCGCCGGCGTTCGCGTCGCTGATGACCGGAAAAGATTTCATCCAACGGCGCGAACGCGCACACATGGACGTGCTGGTCACGCCGGATGGAATCACCGTCACCCAGACCGTCGCGCTGGTTCTCAAAAATTCCGGCTATCACACCGGCCTGATTGGCGAATGGAATCTGGGCGGCGAAGATTCCAGCGGCGCGCCATGGAAGACGGGCTTCGACGAATTCGCCGGTTATCTCGACGCGAATGACGCGGAAAATTTCTACGCCGACTACGTGTTTCGCTACACGCCCAATTCTTCTTACGACAAAACCAGCGGCAAATGGATTGATTGGACCCCGGCCCAAGGCCCGCCCACCGGCGGCAGGGAAATGATTTACGCGAACACCCAGGGCAAAAATCAATACATTCCCGACCTGCTCACCAAGGCCGCGCTGAATTTCATTCAAACCAGCCAGCCCGACAAATTCAACCGTTACCGGCCGTTCTTCCTGCTGTTGAATTACAAAATTCCCGGCGACGGCAAAAGCCAGGTGCCGACCGACGCGCCGTTCTCGGAGGAGCCGTGGCCGCAGCCGGCGAAAAACAAGGCCGCGATGATTGCGCGGCTCGACGGCTACATCGGGCAGTTGACGGGGCAATTGCAAAAGCTCGGCATGACGAACAACGCGGCGATTTTCTTCACCAGCGCAACGGTTCCGCAAAAAACCGGCGCGGTGGACCCAGACTTTTTTCACAGCATCGTTTCCACCAACGACCCGCGCGTGCCGATGATTGTTCACTGGCCGGACCAGATTCCCGCCGGAGCCGTCAGTGATGTCAAATGGGCGGCGCGGGATTTTCTGCCAACGGCGGCGGAAATTGCCTTCGCAAAACCGCCGGAAGGTAACACTGGCACTTCGGTTTTGCCCGCGCTGCTGGAACCGAGCAAAAAATAAAATTATTTTGCGGTGGCGGGAACTGGCGCGTTGAAATTGCGCTGCCGCTCGACTTTTTTGACGGCGAAGCTCACCCAAACAATCGTCAGCACGACGAACACTAAAACCGCCGCCAGCACAAACCACGGCCATTGATAGCGGCGCGGATTTTCGTTTTTGTCGTCCATGCGGTTTGATCATAAATCGAAAATCCAAAGTCCAAAGCGGAAAATTCGCCCTCGGCTTCCTCCTCATTCTCGTCCTCGGATCGAAAAAACGAGGACGAGGACGAGGGCGCAGGAGGATTTCAGCGAAAACTCGACCATCAGATAATTTCAGCTAGACTATGCGCCGCTGTTTTCATGCACGATCAGGAATCACCGGAGAATCTACCCGACGAGCCGGCGGCCAAGCCCGCCGCCGACGGAAGCGCATACGCCGTTCTGCGGAACGCGGATTTTTCCCGCTACCTCATCGGGCGTTTTGTCGCGTCGCTGGGCCAGCAAATGCTCGTTGTGGCGATTGACTGGGAGCTTTACCAGCGGACGCACTCGGCGCTGTCACTGGCGTTTGTCGGCCTGTCGCTGATGGTTCCGATGATTCTTTGCACGATTCCCGCCGGACATTTCGCGGACACGTTCAGCCGGAAAAAAATCATCCTCCTCTCAACGCTTATCGTGGCGGCGGCAAGCGTTGGCCTCACTTTGATTTCCTATTTTGCCGCGCCGGTATTCTGGATTTACATCTGCCTGTTTGTCCTGGGCGCGGCGCGGACTTTTTTGTGGCCGGCCAGCGCGGCGTTCGTGACCAGCCTCGTGCCGCTGAACCAATTCGCCCGCGCGGTCACCTTCAACAGCGGCGCGTTCCAATTTTCGTCCGTCATCGGCCCGACGGCGTTTGGCGCGGTCATCGCGATGACACCAAACGCGGAGGCGCTTGGCACGGCGTGGTCGGTTTATGCGTTGAATGCCCTGGCTTCGATTGCCTGCTTCGCGCTCGTGGTGCCGATCAAGCACGTGCATAAAGCGAAGCCGTCCGAACCCGTTTCGATCAAAAATCTGGTCGAAGGTTTCCGGTTCGTTTATCAAAACAAAATCATACTCGGCATCATCACGCTTGACTTGTTTGCCGTGCTGCTCGGCGGCGCGGTGACGATACTGCCGATTTACGCGCAAAACATTTTTCACGTCGGCGCGGGCGGCTTCGGCTGGCTGCGCAACGCCATGCCCATCGGCGCGGTCATCTGCATGGTCATCATCGCGCACCGTCCGCCAATGCAAAAGGCCGGGCGCGCGATGCTTTTGTCCGTCGCAATTTTCGGCGTGGCGACGATTTTGTTTGGCGTTGCCAATCAAAATTGTTTTGGAAGCTGGCTCGCGCTGCCGGGCGCGTTTTGGTTCTGGTTTTCGTTCGCGATGCTGGCGCTGGCGGGCGCGGTGGACAACGTGAGCGTCGTGGTGCGGCAGACACTGGTGCAAATCCTGACGCCGGACGAAAAACGTGGCCGCGTCTCGGCGGTCAACAGCCTGTTCATCGGCACGTCGAACGAGCTGGGCGGCTTTCGCTCGGGCATCGTGGCCTGGTTGTTCGCCGCACCGACGGTTTTGGGCGACGCGCCGGCGACGGGCGCGATTGTGTCCACCGTGACCGGCGGCATCGGGACGATTCTGGTGGTGATGGCCGTGGCGTGGATCTGGCCGCAAATCCGGCGTTATGGGAAACTGTAGCAACAAATTAATGCCGGCACATTGCGAAGGTGGTTTGAATAATCATCTTCGCCTGGTTTGGAAACCGTGAAACAATTACCCGGCACGATTGAACGCATTTCGGCGCTTGTGGTCGGAGATTTATATCGCGCCAAATCGAGGCGCTGAAAAACTTTATCATGCCATTTACTCTGGCTCATCCCGCGGCGGTGCTGCCATTCCGGCGTTTCTGCCCCCGGCATTTCAACTTTCCGGCATTGGTCATTGGAAGCATCACTCCCGATATCGGCTATTTATTCGGCCGATGGAACGTTGATGAATTTTCCCATAGTCTCCCTGGGAGTTTGGGGTTCGGGCTGCCGGTCGGCATCGTCTTGATGATCCTGTTTTACAGCCTTCGTCTGCCGGTCATTGGCATATTGCCAAAACGCCAGCGGCAAATTTTTTTCCCCTTGTGCCAGCGCCCCGTCGGCTCTTTGCCCGTGGCGGTCATTTCACTTCTAATCGGGATATGGACCCATCTGCTGTTGGATTCTTTCACGCACAAACACGGCTGGCTGGTTGAGCATTTGCCGGTTCTTCAAGCCAATGTGTTTTCGCTGGAAGACAAAACCCTGCGGATTTACAACCTCCTTTGGTATGTCTGCTCGCTCCTCGGGATCGCGTGGCTTTGCTTTGCCTACGAACGGTGGCGGGAACTTCCGGTTGAAGCCGGACGCCGCAGTCCAACCGGAGCAAAATTGTTAAACGCGCTTCTGGTCGCGCTCTTCATTTTACCCGTTTCAGCGATCCATGTTCTTGTCCATGGCTGGCCCGGATTGGTTCTGACGGCGATATTCAGCGTCGCGATAATTGTTGGAATTGGACTGCGAGTTTGAACACGGCTTGACGCAGGCTGGGGGAAGTTTATCTTCGGCGCATGAAAAAAATTTCGTTCTGGCTCTTTATTTTTGCCTTCGCCTCCTTTACGTCCAGCATCGCGCGCGCGCAGGACGCGGCGACGCAGCAGCAAATTGACCAGGTCAACGGCCGGATTCAGGACATCTATGGCGTTCTGGACAAACAGGACAAACGCCTCGCCACGCTGGAAAAGAGCATCGGCGATTTTCAGGACAAGTTGAGCCAGCCCGCCGCGAACAACAGCGCCAGCGCGGATGACTTGAAGAAGCTCGCCGGGCAGGTGAAGGACCTCGCCAAAAAACAGCAGGACGACAACGACCTGATTGTGAAGGAGCTTGAAAAACTCGGCAAAGGCGGAGGCGCTCCGACGACCGGCCACAAGCCGCCGACCGCCGCGAATGACAATCCAACCCCGCCTAACGGCGGCCCGCAAAATGGTTACTATTACACGATCCAAGACAAGGACACGCTTTCCGCAATCGCCAAGGCATACAGCACCGAATTGAAAATCAAAATCACGCCGGAACAAATTCAGGCCGCGAATCCGGGGTTGAACCCGAAAAATTTGATTGTCGGGAAAAAGATTTTCATCCCGCAGCCGCAATAATTTTGAGACTCGCTGCCTCGTCTCCCGCAAATTGGTCAATGGGGCAGTTTGAAGTGAAGGATCAAAACGCCCGCCGCCGCGATGAGGCAATAAAAGCCGAAAATTTTCCAAAGTCCGCCTTCGAGCCAGCGAGAGAGCCATTTCAAGGCGAGCAATCCGGCGAGAAAGCTGAAGACCATGCCGACAAGGCTGGGCAAAAACAAATGCAACACAGATTCGTGACCGCCCGGTGTCTGGTCTTTGAGCAAACGCAGCGCCTCTTTCGCGATGACCGGCGGGGTTAAAACAACGGCGAGCGCAAAACTGAATTCCTCCAGCTTTTGTTTCGGCAGTCCGAGCAGCAGGCCGGTGGAGATGGTCGAACCGGAGCGCGAGAAGCCGCGAAACGGCAGGCAGATTCCCTGCACGAGGCCAATCCAAACGGAATGCGCGGGCTGAATTTCCGATTGACGCGGAGTTTTTTCCTCGCGCCAGCCGGCGTAAATAATCAGGAGTCCCACCGCCGCGAGCGCTCCGGCGATCAGCGGCAGGTTGGAAAACAAATCCTCGACTTCCGCGTGCGCCGCGCCGCGCATGAATACTTTTTCGATGATGATCTTCAGCCCGTAGCCGACAACGCCGGTGCAAATCGTCGCAATGACGATTTGCACCGCGAACCATTGAAGCTTTCCGCCGGAAACGAAGTAATCGCGCTTCCAGCCGTTCCAGAAATAAACGATGACGGCGAACATTGTCCCGGTGTGCAGCATGACGAGCAGCATCGTCATTTCGGGACTCGACGGGTCAAGCCCCATGATTTTTTCGGCGGCGATGACGTGGGCGGAACTTGACACCGGCAGGAGTTCGCACGCGCCTTGAATCAGCGCCAGAATCAGGATTTGTAAATAGTTAAGCATGGAAATAAAGCGATGGCCATTTTGTCAGGCATGAATTAATTGGTCGCGAAATGTGGCGGGTGGCGGGAAATATCGGACGCGCCGCTCACTTTTTCTTGCTGAAGAAGGACGTTTCGCTGCTGCGCTGCCGGACCTTGAGTTGTCCCAGCACGGAATGCCAGGCGATGTAAATCCGATGCCAGTTGTTTTCGATGCCGCGCAACTCGCCCTCGCCCATTTCGCTCAAGTGGCGCAGCGACGGCGCGTGGCCGATGAGCGCGATGATGTCATCCTTGGCGGGCGACGGGGACTCGATGGAGGAAAAAATCAATTCAATTTCCTGGGCGATGACGCTCTTGATCTCAAGAAAATGCGCTTCATCCGCCGGCCCGAATTTCTTGGCGCGGGCAACATTGACGAAGTGGTTGAATTGCTTCCAGCATTCGATGTGGGTCTCGATCTGGGCGACGAGTTGGTTGATTTCTTTAAGAGTCATAGGCGTTCAGTTTGCAACCGGCGACAACGCAGTTTGCGGGAAAAGGAAAATGATCGCGCCGCCGCGCAGTTCGCGCGCGGTGATGCGCAGGCTGGCGAAATGAATGCTGACCTCGGCCAGCGGCATTTGTGCCGAGCGCGCCTCGCGCAGCAGGGCCAGCACTTCCTTGCCGACGGTGTGCAACAGTTCCGCCGGATACGCGGACGAGACGGTGGAACTCACGATCTCGCCCGCGCGATTCACGGTGATGCTGCCGCTGGGCAGTTGGGTGACCGCGGCGCGCGAACCGAAAATGTTTCTTAAGAGTCCCATGACGCGACTAATTTTTTGGTTTTTTCAAGCAACCCTTCGCTGGCTTCCGGCGACCAGCCGACCAGAAAGTTTCGGTTCTCGCGCGGAATCAAAAACAGTTGCCGCTCCAGGTTGCTCCCGTCGAGATGCAGCAGCGGCCCGGCGTCCACCGCGTCGCCCATGTGCTTGATGATGGCCGCCGCCCGGCGCGTCCAACGGGCATATTGCTCGGCGGTCTGGATCTGCGTGCCCAGCGCCTCATGCGCGCCCTGGCCTTCCGGCGGAACGACCACCACAAATTCAGCGCCGACGCGCGTGAGCAATGAAAGTTTCCAGACCGTGCGGCGGTGAGCCTGAACCGTCGGGTCGGAAGCTTCAGCGGCCCGGTCGGCGTTTTCATCAATGGCCTGCGCCGATTCGAGCAGGAGCGCGTTAACCGGCTTGAAAATGGTGCGTTCACGGTTCGGTTCGGAGGGCAGATTTTCAAACGTGCCGGACTTCCAGGTGAGAATTCGCCGGAACGCCGTTTCACCGCGCACGCCCTCCGCCTCGGCATCGGTGAGTTCGCCGTCCTGAATCCAGAGTTTGGCGACGAGCGAGCCGCGCGTGATCCGCAGCACGGTGGAACTGCGCGTGAGGCATTCCATCTGGATGATGTCCATGAGGTTCTTGCTTTGGATGCCGCGAAAGCCGGCTTCCTGATCGCGGCCCAGCAGCGACTCAAGGCATTCGAGATACATCTGCAAATTGCGCTGCATCTCGGTCTTGAGCCAGAACATATCCACACCCATGGCGTAGGCGCGTGAACGAAAATCCTCGTCTTCCAGCCCGCTCAACACCACGGTGCGCAGTTCGGGAAAACGCCGGCGCACAATCGCCAGCACCTGAAGACCGTCAATGCGCGGCATCTTGAGATCGCAAATGAGCAGACGAAACGGTTCGGCATCGAGCATCGCCAGCGCGCGTTTGCCGGAGCTGGCGGTGCGAATCTCCGGCTTGCTGGGAAGTGGCGCAAGCATTTCCCGGCTCAATTCAAGCCAGTCCACGTCGTCATCCAAGATTAAAATTTTATGCTGGATTTCCATTCCAAACGAAAGTCTCCATAAACAGGTTAAAAGCCAGGGACATGATTCGCAATGTTTTTCAGAGCAACCGTGCATTGCCAATTTCACGGCGATGCTGCATGTGCTTTTTGCTTCCGGCATTTCGGCCAATTCCCATGCGCGTTCTGTCTGACGCAATAATTAGCAAGCAGGGTTCGTGCCATGCTACAAATGATTCGTCAGCCAATGTGGGTTCTTGCCGGATGCCAGAACGCGGAAGGGCGGCAAAATTCGCCGTGCGTGTGCAGATTACGGTCAAGCCGTTGAAATAACCGGAAGCGGGCAACCGACAACACCAAACACCACCCGTCGCAAGGCTCGCAGTTGCCTAACCGATTGCGATTGCATGTCTTATAACTATTTCTATTTCACAACCGGATAATCCCACAATCATTTTGGACACCAGAATTCTACAAAACATGGCAAGGTATCTGCTACGTATAGAGCGTCTTGTTTGGATTACAAAGATGGGTATAGGGAAATTTTAGCCATGTCAAACATAGTGAAATCGAAATTTGCCGGCTTACTGCGGGGGCTGCTTCGGTGCTTCGACGATAGCGGCGCAACCACTGTCACACCACCACGTCCCATGGCCGCCGTCACATTCTCGCGCGCCACATCGCCTGCCGACGCGCCCCAAACCAAATTTCAACCCGCGTTCGCTCCGCGATCCGCGACACCCGACGCCAGCGACATCGGATTGCAATTGCCATTGCCATCCATCATCGCCGTGTTGCCAATCGATCTGCGCGCAAAAATGTTGCAGATGCCGCAGACCGACGCGTTTGTTTCCATCCCCGTGGAGAAGGCCCTTTCGCAGCTCGCCCACGGCGCGGTCAAAATTTCCTTCGGCGAACTTCGCGCCGCCCGGCCAGGGTTGTTTGGCAATTCCCGCGAAAACGATGCCCGTCAGATCGCCCTGCCGCTCAACGAAATCATTTCGCGCATCAGCCCGGCCTTGTTGTCGCGCCGGGCCGCCAAAAAAGTGGATGTGTCGGACGACATCGCGGGACCGTTCGGCGCGCGCGCGCCAGGCGCTGGTTTCACCCCGGCACAAGCTCCAGTGAAAACCACGCCGAAGCCGCCATCGAAAGCACCCGAACTGGTTTCCGCTCCGGTGGCTCCAATGACCGGCACGCCGCCGCCAGCCGTTGGCACGACAACCTTGGCGACCGCGCCACGGCCCGCGGCAATTGCCCCAACTCCCGCTGCACCCGCCATCATTGTCCCGACCGCTCCAGTCAAACCTGTTTTTTCAGCCTCGCCGCCCGTCCCCGCCGCGCCGATTCCACATTCGACTCCGTTTTCATCCCCGCCCGCCGAGTCCGCCGCCAACGGTTTCCATTCCGCGCCGAAAATTCCATTTTCCGCGCCGCAAATATCCGGTGAAAATCCCATTCTCGCGCCCTTGTCCGCGCTGGTGGAAAAATGGCCGGACGCCATCAAGGCGGAACTGGTCCAAACCGATCTGATCAGCGCGCAGGCCGCCCTCCCGGCGGCGCTCATCGAACCAGGGCTCAAACGCGGCCGCGTTACGATCCAGTGGAAAAATCTGCGCTTGATGCTCCGTCCCAAGCCGGCGCCGGTTTCAGTCCACGACGGGGTTGAACTTGAATTGCCGCTCAAGGTGCTGGCGCCACTGTTTTTTGCGAGCCAGAAGGCGGCCCGCCTGGCGAAACAAAAAGTCTCCGTGTCGGCGGAAATCCCCAATTTATTTAAAAATGCGGAGGCTGCGATTTCACCCGCTCCGGCGTCCGCGCCCGCAACAGTTCCAGCTCCGGCCCCCACGGCGCCGGCGGAACTGGCGGAGACGAATCATTTTCCAAGACCCGAGGCACCGGCCAGCGGCGTGTTCCAGCGGCAGGCTTCGCCCGGCACTGATTTCCTGTCCCGCGGCGTCACTCCGAGAGAGGCTGTGGCGCGGGCGCTGAAACTGCCCGGCGTGACTGGCGCCGTGGTCGCCTTATATGACGGCTTGTTGATCGCGGGCCAACTGCCGGAGGATTTGAACGCCGACACGGTGGCGGCAATTTTGCCGCAGATCTTCGCGCGCACGGGCGAGAGCGTGACGGAGTTGCGCATGGGTGAATTGAACAATTTAAGTTTTACAGCCGGCGACGTGCCGTGGAAAATCTTCCGCGTGAATGCCGTCTATTTCGCCGTGTTGGGACGCGCGGGCGAGGCGCTGCCGGCGGAGCCGCTGATGGCGCTGGCCGGGCAACTGGATCGAAAGAACAAGTAAGCTTATGGCCATCATTAACCAGGCAACCAAGGAATTGCAGGTCAAGATCGTCTATTACGGCCCGGCGATGGGCGGCAAGACGACCAACCTCGTGCAGGTCCACGACCAGGTGCAGACCCAGACCGGCAACAAGGGCAAGCTCGTCTCGCTGGCGACGAGTTCCGACCGCACGCTGTTCTTCGACTTTCTGCCGATTGAAGCGATGACCATCCGGGGTTTCAAAACCAAGTTCCAGCTTTACACCGTGCCCGGCCAGGTGATTTACAACACCACGCGGCAACTGGTGTTGCGCGGCGTGGACGGCATCGTGTTCGTCGCGGATTCGCAATACGAAAAGATGCCGGAAAACGCGGAAAGTTTTCAGAACCTGATGGACAACCTGGCTTCGTTGAAATTGAACATTGCGGAAATCCCCTACGTCCTGCAATACAACAAGCGCGACCTGTCAAACGCCGCGCCGGTCGAATACATGGAATATCTGTTGAACAACCACGAAGTGCAGGTGCCATCGTTCAACGCCACCGCGCACAAGTGCGAGGGCGTCTTCGAATCGCTCAACATGATCACCCGCCTGCTGCTCCAGAAATTCATCAACCAAAACGTTTCCCAGCACGCGTGACATGGCCACCCTGCCCCAACTGATTGAGGAGGACATGCAGCGGCTCGACGATGCGCTGCGTGAATTCATCCGTCAGACCGACGCCACCGCCGCGCTCATCATTGACAAGGGCGGGTTCCTCATAACGCACCAAGGCGATGCCTCGCAGTTTGACGTGACCACCATCGGCGCGCTGGCGTCCGGCGCGTTCATGGCCAACCAGACCATCGCCGGCCTCGTCAACGAACCGAACTTCAACAGCGTTTATCAACAGGGGGAAAAATCCAGCATGCTTGTTGTCAACGTTGACGAACACAGCCTCCTCATCGTCATCTTCAACGCCAGCATCGGCGTCGGCATCATGAAGTATCACGCCACTGGCGCCATCATGAAAATCGCCAATCAACTGGTTGCCGCGCGTAGCCGCAATCCCGATGGCGGCTACGACCTTTCCGTCCTCAACCTCGCCGACAGCGAGAGCCTGTTTCGCAAAAAAGATTGAAGCGCGGCGCAGCGGTCAGCGCTACCGTTCAATTCCGAATGGCGGATCGTTGAATCGTAAATTCCGCACGATGCAACAATTCAACGATGTAACATTTCAAGACAGCTTCGCGTGGGTGCCGTCGCAAAACGGAGCATTCTTCGAATGCTTGCAGCCGCACCAGGCGACGGTTTTGGGACCGGCGATTTCCGTTTTCAACGGCGCGAAGCCGGAGCCTTTGTGCGAGCCGTCACAAAACGGCTGGCCCTTGGACCGGCCGCAGGCGCACCAGAAGTAGGCGCCGGGTTCCACTTTTTGGACAATGGGGGATTTTTGGGCAATGGTTGGTTCCATAATGCGGCAACAATAATCGCATTCAGGGATAATGCAACCCCGTTGGCAGTCAAATCCCTTCAACCCTCGGCGTCATTTTCTCATGAGGCAACCGGCGGTTCACTTCGTCTGCGAAAAGAGCATGAAGACGCGTGGACCACGGGCGGTCGCGATGGCGAATTGCAATTCCTGCGCGCCAGTGGGAATAACCATGCCGTCGGAATGCGTGTCCTCGACCGGTTTGCCGTCCGCGAGCAACATATAATGATGCGTGCGGTTGCCCTGAATTTGCTGGAGCATCACTTGCCAACTGTGCATTGCATGGTCGTAAACCAACGGCACCTTCTTCCAATTCGTGAACGTGCCGGCAACTTCGACCCTGGCCGGTTCCTGCGGCTGGCCTTCCGGCAAGCGCCAGCGGAAGATCTTGGTGAAAGCCGGTTTTCGTTCCGCCGGCGGTTTTGCCCCGGCTGGAACTTTAGAAAAGCCCGTCACGCCTTTGTGCGGCGGCTTCTGTAGAAAAGCGTTGCCAAATTTTTGAACCATAAACATTGTCTCTGTCAGCGTGGAAGATAATCGAGGATCATTCGTTGCTCAAGTTGCAGTTGCAATTTTCGGCTGGAATATTTCCAAGCGGGACTTTTCGCGCCTCAACTGCCGCTGGCGCGAAACTGCTGCGTGATGCGGTCGAGGCGTTTGTTGTCGGCGCGAATCCGGGCGGCCATGGTCCTGGCCGTGGCTTGCAAAAACGGGGCCGCAAGATCCGGCGCCTCCTGCACGAGCCGGTTGAAAGCCGTGCTGGAAAATTTCAGCACGGTGCTGTCCACGTTGGCCACCACGTCCGCCGACCGCGGACCGTGATCGAACAGCGACATTTCGCCGAAAAAGTCGCCGGGGCCGAACGTGGCCAGAATCGTTTCCTTTCCGCCGGACATCGTGCGGGCGCGCAGCTCGCCTTCCAGGATGAGGAACATGGCTTCGCCCGGTTCGCCCTGCTTGACGATCACCGACCATTGCGTGACGGCCTGCAATTCCAGGAATTGGGTGAGGCGCTCGAGCTGCGCGTCGTTCAAGCCGGCCAGGATTTTAATGCGCCGCAACGAACCGGCCTTGATGCCGGCGGGCGCGATCCGGACGGGACGCGGCGCGGTTGGCTCCGCCGCTCCGCGGGCAAAAAATGGTTCGAGTTCGGGGATGTCCGAAGCGTGCTGCCAGATTCCGTTGCGACTCGCAAAAACCCACGTCTCCCTCAAAACCCGCTCATCCTTCACCCAGTCCGCCAAAACCGGCAGTTCCACCGGTCCGTAGGGAGCATTGTCAATTCCCCAGATGATGAAATCGTTGGCAATTTGCGGCTCTGACATAATTCGATTCTATTCCGTGTTGGGATACGAGCCAAGCACCTTTACATAGCTGCTCTCGCGCTCCAGCAGCGCGACCGCCTTGGCCACCTTGCTGTCCAGCACGTGGCCGTCGCAATCAATGAAAAAGAAATATTCCCACGCCCGGCGCTTGCTCGGCCGCGACTCAATTTTCGTCATGTTGATTTTGAAACGCCGGAACGCCGCAATCGCATGGTGCAGCGCGCCGACTTTGTCCGCGACGCTCACCATCAGGCTCGTCCGGTCGTCGCCGGTGGGCGGACTGCACTGGCGGCCCAGAACCAGGAAGCGCGTGGCGTTCGCGGCGTTGTCCTGGATGTCCTGCTCCAGCACGTCCAAACCGTATTTTTCGGCGGCGATGATGCCGGCGATGGCTGCGGAATTTTTTTCCTTCCCGGCCAGTTCCGCCGAACGGGCATTCGACGACGTTTCGATGATTTCCACGCGCGGCAAATGATTTTGAATCCAGCCCCGGCATTGCGCCAGCGATTGCGGATGAACGTAAAGTTTCCGGATCTTCGCTCGCATCCCGCCCGGCGGAATCATCAGGCACTGTTGCACGGGCAAAATGATTTGCGAAACGATTTTCAGGTCGCTGTCCACGAACATGTCGAGCGTGTGCGTGACAACGCCTTCGGTGGAATTTTCCACCGGCACCACGCCGTAATCCGCGCGCTTTTTGCTGACCTCGGTGAACACGTCCGCGATGGTCTTTTGCGGCGCGTAACGCAAACTCGCGCCGAACTTCTGGATCGCGGCCTGATGCGTGAACGTCGCCTCCGGCCCGAAATACGCAATGATCATCGTCTTTTCCAGCGCCAGCGCGCTGGACATGATTTCGCGGTAAATCGCGCGAAGCTGGTCGTTGGTGATCGGCCCGGCGTTGAGCTGGCAGATGCGTTGAAACACGGCGTGTTCGCGGTGCGGCGCGTAAATCTCCTCGCCGGCCTTGAGCTTGATGTCGCCGATGGCCAGCACGTGGCGGGTGCGCTCGTTCAGCAGCCGGACGATTTGCGCGTCCAGCTTGTCAATCGCCTTGCGATGTTCAGGAAGGTTCAAGCAAAGGTAGAATGAAGAATGCAGAATGAAGAATCAATTCTGTTTCATGGGTTTGCCGGCGGTGGATTTTCAATGGCCGGAGCCGCGGATATTTCTTCATTCTTCATTTTAACTTCTTCATTCAACTGAAGCTGCTCCGGCGGAGTCGTCGCCAGGCCGGGATCCGCCGTGACGGGCGCGGGCGGTTTGGCGATGGGAATGCGGCGGAGTTCGTCCGCGGCGGGCAAATCCTCGAGACCGCGCAGGCCGAAGTATTCGAGGAAAATTGCCGTTGTGCCGTAAGTGTTCGGGCGTCCGATAACTTCCGCGCGGCCTACCGATTCGACAAGGCCGCGTTCCATGAGCGTCTGCATCGTGCCGTCCACGTTCACGCCGCGAATCTGCTCGATCTCGGCGCGCGTGACGGGCTGGCGATACGCGATGATGGCGAGCGTTTCCAGCGCCGGCTGCGACAGGCGCGGCGGCCGCGCCTTGATGCCGACGAGCGCGCGAAGCCACGGCGCAAATTCCGGCTGCGTGACGAACTGCCACGAACCGGCGACACACGCAAGCCGGTAGCTGCGCACGGCGGTCTCGTGTTCGGCGGCAAGCTGTTCGAGCGCGGTAACCACTTCCTCGTCCTTGGTTTTCTTGAGGGACTTGGTCGCAGCGTCGGCATCTTCGGCTTCGGCGGCGCTGGCGAGCACTTCGCGAAGTTCCTTCACGCTCAAGGGTTTTTGCGCGGAGAACAAGAGCGATTCAAGAATGAATTTAAGTTCCATATTTCAAAATTTCACGTCGTTCAAAACCAGGTTCGAAATATCACTACCGAAAAAAGCCCGATGACAACCAGTTCAGTTGACCCGGCAACGATAAATTGAACGCGTGGCTGTTCAGTTTGTTTAGATCGGATTAATATTAACATCGGCGTAAAGGTGATGCATGCCAGCAACCCATACGCTATGCAAAAAGCCGGCATGAAAAATCCGGGAGCATTAAAAAAATCAGGCGAAAACTCGATGATTCCGGCGATGAGGCGAAGAATTATCAGCGCGCCAATGATACAACAAATGGCTGCTCCAATCATTAGAACTGTTTTCATGCTGGTGATTGGTTTTCTGCGCCCGTCGCATTGGTCGTATCGGTCATTCCGACGTTTTCAACCGGCGGAACATTTTCCACGATTGTAGCTTCCGTTGCTGGAACAGCGGAAATAGCGCGGCGGATTTCAATTTCCGCAAACGG
>Ga0182030_10007407_pt1 | contig 22892 bp, 22 predicted proteins | sample 812S3MmetaG_FD_121299 | JGI IMG/M metagenome (GOLD analysis project Ga0182030, IMG submission 121299) | Permafrost microbial communities from Stordalen Mire, Sweden - 812S3M metaG (Illumina Assembly) | ecosystem: Environmental > Terrestrial > Soil > Wetlands > Permafrost | place: Sweden...
GGCTTTCATCCCTCTCTAGATAGTCTTCAAGTTCTTCAATATATTATATTCTACTATAGCTTATTCAACTATAGACCTATCGACTAAGGGGCTTCGGCTATATCACCTGACCAGCCCCCCTTTTCAACCACAGAAAGCGCGCCTATTAAGTTGACAAGAGGGTGGACAAGGTTCCTTGGGACGATTGCACTGAGGAGACCCTTCTCATTCATTGTAGTCGGAAAGATGCAAGATACATCCGACACCAACATGCTGTTCCTGCACAGGTTGACGGTCTGAGTACTGATATGCCATAATGATTGATAAGTGAAACAGGTTTTTGATAGAGTAAGTGGATAGGACTAATTGAATAATTGAATAATTGAAGAGACTACGGAAGGTTAAGAAACAATATTAAAGAGTAGTACAAGTTGATGAATGTAGATCTGCCAGAGATGCGAAATGAATGTGAATTGAAAAATTAGACTTACTTGCCCGATATATACCATCATCGCGATACCTGCGTCGATATCTAGAAAGATTTTCATCTAAAGCCAATTTTTAATCGATATACTTACTAACTTTCGCATACAAAGACTTCAAAATCCGTGAGGTTGGGTTCCTTGAGAATAAAAATAGATGCAACACAAGAACAATCGCAAAACGACTTCAACTGGAGATTGTGCTAGCGCTCAGAGACAGGGGCACATATAGACGAACCTTAGAACCATATTTTTGTCTTAGAGATTTCTTTGTGCTAAAATTAGAGCCAGGTCGAGAAGTCTCCAAAATCTTATTTCAGAGACATTCCAAGACCGAAAGTATGTGGTAGCAAAAGTAATACCCAACGAGGAGGAGATTAACGCCTTTTTTAGCGACTCCCTACAGCCTGTAGCTCCAGTAATGTGTTCGCGACCTTCCTCAAGATCAAGCGCAATCTATGATAACTCATATGGCGTAAAACATGGCCCCATTAAAATTCGCCAGCGCAGCCGAAAAAGTTTCAGTTGCACTACAAGCAACTGATTAGGTTTACGAATCTTGGTGTGAAAAATTGTACTAATTTTTGAAATCAAATGCTCTCCTAGGCTACCTTTAATCAGTCTTTCTAATGATCAAGATACTTTCTACATGAAATAGTGTTACTTGAAGTAGTCCATCGACACAAAACGTCAGCGAATTGCCCGTTCTTCATGACGAGGGACCCTGTTAGGCAGTTTTAGGGACTCCTCGATCTCGAAATGCGGCATTTCACGCTTATAACCCAGATTTGTAAATTATGATGAGAATTTAGATTCAAGAGCTGTATATTACTCGCGGCTTCCAAAACTTACTCCCCATCAGAAGACAATACGAGTTTCCTATTCCGCCTTGATTGGTCATCATTCCTACATACCATATAGATCTCCTACCGAACATATTTCGAATCCTGTCAAAAGGCTCAAGCAGCAAATATTTTCCCCAAGAGGTTGTCCATTCAAACCATGCTAATCACTTTCATTAGTATCAGACTACAAACAAGAAGATAATACTCGCTCAATGGTAGGGGAGGGGAAAATTGACCCGCTTCCAGATCTAGATTTGTAGTCCGAGGCCTCCAGAGTGGGATGTCATATATCGTGCCTGTAGATCCTGAGAAGTAAGCTGGAGCAGGAGGCTGAATATCCTCTGGACGCAGCCTATCTCATTGGAGGTTCGGAATTGGACGGACGAGGACGGGGCGGGCTTTCAATTACAGGAACTAGGGATGGGGGTCGCTCAGAGCTAACTCGGTCAGCATCACTGTTCATTTGAGACTCATGTATAGACTCCGAGTCCGACAGTGAGAGAGTAAGGGCGCCGTGTTCGGACTGCCCTGAAAGGGTTGGCGGAGAACTAGTTGGTGAGGACCTGATCGGCAAATGAAATGGCGTCTCAGCCGTTTGAGATAACGAGCCTCCCCGAAGATGCAGATTTGTAGCCCCGTTGGGCACTCTGTGACCCCAACTTGGAGGACTTGAGACTTGTGCTAGCTTTCGAAGTTCAGTTGTTGGAACGAATGTGTCTTCTCTGAGACCCCTCATGTCGACCTTGATACGTTGGATGAGATGACTATATGACTTGGAATCTAGGCGATGGCGAAAGGGCACTACTGGTTGCTTCTGATAAAAATAAACTTCGAAGCGTTTTATAGGAAGGGTGTACACATGCATTAATCGAATATATGAAGGAACGCTAAATTCCGCCAGTGGATCCTCAAGCTGGTAATGAGTCTGTCTCAGGTTTCCAGAGGGGAATCTTGCTATGATTGGGGTGAAAGAAGTGTTCATATATTCATTCTTAGTGCTGACCTTGCTTGTGAGCTGTGTAGCATGTCAGCCTTAACAACGGATAACTGAATTAGAAGAACACTTACCTGTACAAATTGGATATCAGACTTCGAAGAGGCAATACCAGCGGCTCCCTTCGTAGTAATGGCGAGGACAACTATTGGATGATTGTAACCCTCTTTCTCTAAATGACAGCCCCTTCGGCAATTTCTATTCTCGCACAGTAATTTGTCGGAATTCTTGTAATTTAGACCAGGAAGGAAAAGAACACAGCCAGCTCCAGATCTCAGTGCCGGAATGAGGCTCTCATTGTTCGAAGTCATTGCGAATGAGTGAAATTGGAGGTAGAAATTGTGATGTGAAAAGTAGTGAGGTTTTTACTTGGAGACAAATAATTAAAACTTCGTTGAGATTGAAGAACGACGTAAATCTACCAGAGATGTAAAATCCAATGCCATTTCATCTTTAATTTCCTGTTCGACCTTCTTATAACAAGTTTAAATCTCAACCCAGGAACATCCCCTTCAATGAAGAATTTCAGATTCGGTCAGCGGTCGCAATATGTCTCTGAACTGGGCGCTGCGAGCTTCATGCGAGTTCCACCTAGGTCGAGGACAATGCCCTGGTGATTTGAGACAGGATTGGAGGTTGGGCCAAGAATAGAACAATAGAATTTGCATGGATAGCATTTCAGTATATTCTTTGTTCTCTGAAAATGAGATATCGTGGTGGAATTTCCTTTATCATGAAAAATTGAAGCGGAACAGTGAGCGCCACAAGTTGCAGAGTTAAGACATGTACCTCAATCTAATTTCATGTAAGAAAGACTGAGTTGAGTCTAGATCCGTGTAAACTTCTATTCACAACTTGCCCAAGTATCAAGATCAGGGGAAATGTGGACAATGCATGTTTTAGAGACCACCATGGATAAAACCGCATTTCAAGGTCTAAAGTTAAATAGAGCAGGAAGGAGAATCAAAATGTGTACACAGCTTAGAAGATAGAATGGACATTAGAAAAATAGTCGTACGCAAAGTTTCCTTCACGATTATTTGGGTCAAGCAATTTGGCCATCCATTATCTCGCTTAATATCATTGAGGGTAACAGGAAGTTATCCCGCCAATTATAGATATTGGACCCTGAGTAGCTCAAATCAAGCTTTCATCACTAGCATCGAGGGAACGACTTGAGAAAAGCAACTAATCACAAAGAAACAGAAATATGCGAAGAATTACTTTGAATGGTATTTTGATAAGACTATGAGGCTGACCAGCAATACCTCATGAGTTGAGACAAAATTATCCGAAAGATTCCAACAGAGGAGCAGTTTTCCGAGATGGCCACTGCTATCTCCTCCATTATGTGAGCTCTGTGGCCATACTCAGTGGGTCGTTTCCACAGGCCCGGATTGTTGTTGTTGTTTGGCGATTTAAACTGTCAACTCAGAATCCGAGAGATGCCTTAAAATTGTGGTGGGAACGTATATGTCAACCTTAGCGTTAGGGATGTTGCGCAAAAGCGCTGCGTACGAGCTCTCATCTAAACGAAGATCGAACGCGTGAGCTATCTTAGTTTCCTTGTAATTTCTGAAGTCTCGAGCTTTCAGAGTATATCTGTGTGGGAGGGTAACGAAACAAGTTTTGTCAAAATTCCCACCGCGCTCTAGATGATAATGGAGCCTTCCGAGGTCCATGTCTGGAGATTCGATGGCTATTGGCGTATATTGGAGCCATTCATCGGCATATCTGGGATCTTCCTTCTTTTCTTCGAATTCCTGAAGGGTCTTCTGGCCGTCTGAAGTGATCTATCCGTATTAGCAGAGGTGAGACATCAAGAAGCACCAGTCATGTTGCTCACCGTCGCGAATGTTACATCCACTTCCTTGGTTCCATCCAACAATACTAATTTTGTGCTCAATACGACAACAGGGTGACCATAAGCATTTTTTGTTAGTTTACAGAACTTTGGTCTGTTCGGACTTCCCGGGCAGTTAGCGAGGCACGGGATGTCTTCAACCCAGCTACTTTTTGGTAGCCAAAGAATGCACCCGGCACTAATTTGAAAAGGAACTGGCCGACTGGAAGTCATGATGTAAAGAGTAAGAATGCGATGATACATGTTTGAGTGCTGAATGCTGGAATATTAGGGCCCAGACTGATAAAATAATGTGGTGATAGATATTGAGTCGGAGACTTTTTCGCGAATCGAAGTTAGGACAAATGATGCGATTAGAATGAAGCGCAAGGAAGATCTATCAGAGGCGATAAATTGTTTGCCTTTCTAACCTTAGAAGATTGGTTGGGCTACTATATACTTATGCACACAACGAATATGACAGCCAACTTAAAAAATACGTCAACATTCTCATTGTACGACGAGACTCGGCAGAGTAATTCTGTACAATGAAGCTGGAGATCAGACCAGCAACTTAAACATCGTTTGCCATTGTTGGTGGCCGCCTATTAGGAGAAGAACAATGGTCCTCTTTCAAGATGTACTGAGACCTAAGTTGATACCAGGACCCTTGGTTTCGGCATACCCGTCAATCGGGTTGAGTGTCTTGAGCACGGGATTACTCAGTCCAATAAGAAATTAGGACCACCAAACACAAATATAATAATTCTAGATTAGCTGAAGAGTAAAAGCGGCTCTGACCAACCCAATGTCAAACTTTAACAAGGTTTCTAAACATATCCTCGACCAGCTCGAACCACCGGCCAGGCCTAGGCAATCTGAGGAAACAAAAAACCTCCAGCCCAAAAGTACGCTCACACCTCACCTGCCATTGAATGAATCGCAAAATTGTCCCAGATTGACTCGAAAATCGAACTTTGACCCGTTTCGTGACGAGAGTGCCCGAGACCTCCAGGCCCAGCAAAATCGATCTTGAAGCAGCCCTTTGCTCTTGTTTGGCGACCGTCGTCGACTCTACTTAGAGAGATGCCCGTCAATAAGAAAGCGTATTACATTTCAAAGACAGCTGTAAGTGCCAGGGCGTCTAAAAGCGTGGTGTTAAAAGAATGGTGTTGATGTCGTCCAGAAAGAGATCGATCAGCGCCGAAGTTTAGCGGTAAACGCTAATGCAGGCTCCCTGCCACTCCCTGAAATCCGACCCTAACTCCGTAAACACTAAAATTATTTGCCCCATTCTAAGGAACATCCTATATTTCTTCAGCCGTAATGTTGCTGCGTAGGCGGCTATGCCCATAGTCCAACAGATATCGCCGACCATTGTCGTCGGTGATGACTACAAAAGCGTCATTCCTTGCACTTTGAGTTTTGAGATAGATGATCCACATCAGGCAGTGTCGTTTGCGTAACGGATTTCTATATGAACGCCCATGATCCCCTGGTAGGAGGAAGATGTTCGGATGCACATTGCTTCAATTGATCTCCACAATTTACACCGCATTTCATTAAAAAAGCTCACCCGGCAGCAAAATTACGCGCTTGGTATATGTAGAACATCCTTTCACAACGAGCAGCAAGATAATGGTGGCCTTTGGGAAATCGACCAGCGGGGGAGACGTTGTGTCTGCCTTCGAAGGCCAAGTCAGAGGAAAGACATGTGAGTTCTAATTCAGGCAACCAATATTTCGAACATTCTAGCCACAAAAGACCACTTCGAGACTGGGTAAATATTTATTCACGGACATCTCTAACTCGATCACAGTTGTTATCACGGGGCCTACGGCAGGCGGTCTAGGTGCTCAAACCGCAATCTTTCTCGCCCAGGGAAAACCGGCAGAGCTCCTACTTCTCGGTCGCACTGAATCCAAAGCTTCTTCAGTCATCAAAGAGCTCAAGTCGATTAGTCCCACAACATATGTGAAATTCGTCCAACTTGACCTCACTCGATTTGCCTCTATAAGAAGCGCAGCCGAAGCAATCACAAACTCGGTCAAGAAAATTGACGTACTCATCAACAACGCCGGAATCATGGGTGTCAAAGAATACACCCTCACCCCAGAAGGTCTCGAGTCTCAATTTGGTGCCAACCATATCGGCCACTTCCTCCTCACCAACCTCCTTTTGCCGAAAATCGGAGCTGCAGGAAAGGGAGCCCGAATTGTGAACCTAACCAGTAATGGCCTTGAACTTCACGAAATGCGTTTTGACGACTATAATTTCTCCAACGGAAAATTATACGATCCATGGCAAGCCTATGGTCAATCGAAAACTGCAAATAGCCTGTTCACGGTCGCTCTTGCGTCAAAATTGGCCTTTAAGGGGATTCGATCGTTTTGCGTCCATCCAGGAGCGATTGCCACGAATCTTGGGGCCGCGATTGATCCAGACGAATGGGCTAAGGTTCGAAAGATGTTTGAGCAGCGGAATCTGGGATCTGGGTTCCATGGAATTACCAAAAATACGGAACAGGGTACCTCAACAACGCTGGTGGCTGCTTTAGATCCTTCCATTGAGAGTGAATCAATATCTCAAGGCCTGACAAATAGTGATACTGATTAAATTTTTTAGCTGAATCAGGAGAGTACCTGGCCGACTGTGCTATTGCGGAGACTCCAGGCTATGCTCATAATCCAGAATTAGCGGAGAAATTATGGACACTGAGTGAGAAAATTGTAGGGGAGAAGTTTATCTATTGATCTTCTGAAGATCCGGTTTCCCCACCCATATTGTAAAATATAGCCTCGAAAGACTAGAGCGCCACTAGAAATGATACCACACAGCTCTACTCGCATTCTCATGGGATTCCTGATACGAATACCAATCACGTGGTATTGTTTCGGTCCTTTTCTTGATATCCCCTGGCCAGTACAAGCTTCTAATCATTACCTCTAGTGGTAGGACCGAGTCTAACCATAGGTAAAAGAACAAACAATCGAGAGGGTAGCCTGGAAGAAAGCTCTAGAAATTGATCACATGTCCTCGTTTGAGAGGTGGCTGTGCCCCTCGCAAGCTGGCGCAGTCGGGACCGCTGACGCGAGTACCTTCACGGAGAGAACAACACCTCATTCTCTTCGAAAAATGACCGTGAAATAATTTAAGGGTCTGACCCCACCTTCAAAGGCTTCTCGAACGGCGTTCTATGGCCTCGACCATCCACTTGTGTCATTTTTGCGGCTCATCTTGGCCTCTCAAACATCTCGGACATCCCGTGACTTAGCTGGAGACATCTCACTGCTCGCGTGTCATCCTCTATGGTCACTCGCCTTGAACTCGAGAGACACAGTAGACGATGTCAGATTCAAAACAAGCGCTGTCAAAGGCCGAGGAAGCATCCCAGAATACCATTATCCCTGGAACTGAGGTCGTTCCCTCGTACGGCGGACATGTCGCCGATGATCTCTACACTGAATTTAATTCCGGATATGGAACCGGTCTACCGAATTTTGACGATACTAGCGAAGAGCCAGCAATACCAGATGGGTCACCTCCAGTTATCGAGCCAACTGCTGAGCAAAATCGCCGGGCACCGTCCCCACTTCCACCGCCGATAGCCCCTGGACCTCTTTCCCTGACCCTCGACAAAGCGCTCATCTTTCCAAATACCGTACCAGCAACCGCACTATACTCTCTAAACTACACTCTCAATACAATGGGGTCCTCAATTACACTCCGCCGCTCAGTCCAGCGACCCGTTCGTGCAAACGGCACACAGGGGAAGATTGAAGACAAGGATTTGTACGACATCACGCGTCCACCGTTCAATCTTCTCTCATTTACCATCCATGGGAAAAGAAAGAGTACCTATCCTGGAGAAGGAACGTTGCAATTGAGGATGGGTTTGAGAGGGAGATATTGGGAGTGTAGATTCAAGGACAAGGTAATGTTGAAGGGCAAGAATGGAGAGTGGGTTGATGGTGCCGGGAAACTTCTGGCTAAAGAGGTTAACGAGGTAATGCCGAGGAAAGGCAAGGGAAAGGCAATTATAGTTGATGATGGTGTGAGGGAGAATCCTGGGTTGACTTTTGAGGAGAGAGAGACCCAGGACGACCTACTGGTCGATTTAATGGTTGCGGTCTGGTGCGCCAAGACCTGGTTCGCAGAAACATTCGAGTTCAAAACCTCACTCCCAAGCACCTCAGAAACAGGATATTCATGGGGCGCAATCCTCAAATAATCGCCAAATTAACCCGCGAAGGTATTATACTCTCTAAGTCTGTTGATCAAGCCGGCCTGCCAGCTATTGATCCTCAACTCAACCCCATCTCTACAAAATGCCTATCACACTTCATCCGCCAACCCCATCTTCTTCCCACCCTCCAAGATCCCCCCAAAAATATCCGCCAAGTACTCCCCCGCCCCTAACTCCACATGTACGCACTTTCCCGGAAACCACATATTGTCCACGAAAACCTCCCACTCCTTGTCCACTTTCCCGATAAAACTCTCACTACTCCCTCGTTTCCGATACCGTTCCAAATACTCCCCTTTGCACTCCCTCTTCGGGAACACCGAGATGAACTGTAATCCTTTAGAGATCAGGTATTCGCCGATTAGGCGATGCGCTGGTAGGAGAAGGATCGAGGGGTGTTGGGCGAGTGTCGAGAGCCCGGAGAGGAAATCAGGAGTGCGGTTCTTAGAGTACCCGGGCTCGTCGAGGATGGAAAGATGTGCGTATTGATCTGATGGAGAATTTGATAAGGAGGATTTGCCGATGCCAGGGAAACCGATTATTATTAAGGCACGTTGGGGGGAGGTTGAGGCCGGGGCTGGAGATGGGGAAGGCATATTCAGCGCTGCTTTATTCCACCGACTCGAATTAATATCTTGTTCTTTTTGCGCTTCCAAGATCTTGCTATTAACAGTTCGTGTCGGGAATGATAAACGAATCGTGATTCTTGCGTAAGAAACATTACTCCCACTACTTATGAGCTCTGTCGCCTGGGTCATATTTGTCGTAACGTAAAGGTGAACGTGAAGGCGAAGACGAATGAGATTTTGAAAAGACCATGTCGCAAGGTCACGTATTTAGGTAAATGGGGGGGATTAGGCAATGACTTCTGCATGTGCTTCAGCTCTTTCGGTGTTAGAGTCAGCATAGGGGAGCGGGGCTTAAGCGAGGCTGCCTCGTAAGACACGCGAAACAGGGTTCACAGCCACAATACCGTTGGAAAATCACTCACAAGGGCGCCTTACGGGAAGACTTTGCTAAGGCAGCAAGTTAGAATTATCATGACATAGCGGTCAAGGTGATGAGTTTGGGGTGGTTTTGAGTATTTTGGGGCGCCTATACCAATGCGCCTATTCTGGCCATGAATCTGAAGTCTTCGACCTCTATCGAAAGTTCGCTTGTGCGATGTACATCATTAGAGGATATGATAGCTCAACTGTATCATCGCATCTAAACTATTCCTTTCTAAGCTAACACTATGAATCCGTTGCCATCAGAAGTAGAAATAGAGAACTTATTGAATGAGTCTGGTTAGGAAGGAAGCGCAGCTACAATCCTAAATCCCATCATAAATTTTTCAAACTACTAATGGGTCTTCCCTCCAATTCTACGTTTCGAGCCTTCTCTTCTTGAACCCAAACCTGCCTTCCCCTCATTCCTCTTAATTCCCCTTGTTCCCAATCTCCAAACACCCCTCCTCAACCTTCCCCGGCTCAAAAACAACCGAGCACATTAACAGGCACACTAACCTATATTCGAAAAGACCAACGTCCACAGCAAAAACCTGAGATTGCCCTTTTTGGATGGGTCAAAGTTGTCATCAACGAAGGAAGAGGTAGAGATGAGGAGATAGACCTCCTCTGCTGGGAACGCTTCTGGGTAGGCTTTGGTTGGGATGGGGTGGTGGAAGGAACCGAGAATCTTGAGATGAGAAGAGGGTGGGGTGTGGGGCGCGAGAGAGTAGTGGGTTTTAGGATTGGGGAGAATGGGTGGTATATAGGCTTTGGAGTAATATGGCGAAGATATTTCGGGGAAATGGAGTTGGGGAGGAGAAGCGTCATCTTGGATACCACAATAATTAAAGCGGGGTAAGGGAGGTTGCACTGAAGCATCAAAGTAGTTCCACGAGAAGGGTAGGATTAGACAGGTAGTATGCGGCTCGCCGCCCTAAGTACGATGCCCGCAGTGTATTGAAATTCTATCGGGTGTAAGAACTCATGAAAACGCCTTTGACCGGACAGATTCGTGGCCCGATCACTTCGGCGTCCCACTTCATATGAGCCTTATACAAGGTGCATCCCTAACTTATCTACCTCAGTGACCCCTCCCTCTCCCACCCTCTCTCTCTATGCCTAATTCTATAACCTCTCGAGTATGAAATTTGCCTCTTTATCATACTGTAGGCGAATATAATATGCAGAAACTTCGAGGTCTGCGGATGATCTTCCCAGTAATAGAGGCAAATGGATGGCCTTACTCTACGGAAAAATTCTCGACGTTTGCAAGAGTCTAACGGAGAAAGTCCTCACATCGTACAAACATGAGGGTATGATCGATCGATACTGGGTTGTAATCTACGCCTCAGACAGTCGGTGAGTTCTCGTCGATTAATGTTCCAAACTGAGCCTTTGCCAATCCATAGCTTGTCCGCACTGCCTCACTGGCATACACCCTCATCCCCTTCTCATACTCTGCAGTGACGCCGTCTTTATACCCACCCGCCTCAGTTAGCAGTCTACCTAGCAGCGCCGAGTCTCTGACAGCCGTGTTTGCACCAATCCCACCAGCCGGCGTCATCGAATGCGCTGCATCCCCGATGACAGTGACACGTGGCTCATTCCGCCATTCAGGGACACCGGTTGGAGTTGAGCAAGTGATCTTCCAGAACGCCGCATTAGACACATCCATCTCATCGAAAAGGGGTTTGAGGCGAGGATGCCAATTTGCAGTAAGGTCTTTCGCCATTTTGGCTGCTGGGCCTCCGATCCCTGAATCGTCGTTATTCGGCGTTTCGATAACACCTGGCTGAGCTCCCATTGTCCACCCAAACATCACATTAGGATCATCCATATCACCTTCCCGAACATTGGTAATAGCGAATACTCGTCCGTTTGGGTTGGTATCGTCTACCATTCGCCAAACACCTTCCCCAAGACCTCTGAACGCAGTGGTTGGTGCCTGGCCATGTATCCCTCTCGCACCAGTATCGTAAACCTTTAGCTTTCCCTCAGACAGCTGTTTCGCGACCTTGGAATATATTCCCTCTCCCCCAACCAACATTTCCCCTTCAACCGATTTTGAGCCATCTGCGAAGATAGCGCGGACACTCGTGGGCGTCAATTCGTAGCCTGTGACATGGTGAGACCAGTGGATAAAAGCTTCCGCTCCGATCGCAAAGATTTTCCGCATGTCACCCCTCGAGATCCCCACGATCTTCCCCTCGCGGGATTTGAGAGCTTCTGCTGGGTTCTTTGATTTCCCATCCTCTTCCTTGTTTTCATCTTGCGGCGCCTCGGGAACAGGAAGCGACAAGCCTGTTGTAACGTCGATAGACCCAAATCCACTGCCTCCGGTCTTCCCGCATGTGTCCCAGAATCTCTGCCATCCCTCGGGTCCGAGAACAGACTCGATTGCACCTAGTCCTTCGGAGGAGAGGCGCAGCCTGTACCCTTGTGCGCGGAAGGTGAATGAACTGTCCCGCTCGAAGATCAGGAAGGGGATTTTGGCGCGGAGGAGGGCTTGCGCGAACAAGAGGGAGGAGAGGCCAGCGCCGGAGATAAGGATTGGTTTTCGAATGCTCGTAGCCATAGTAACAAAACTAAGGTAAAGTGAAATATTAGATAATAGATCCCATTCTATTAGAAGTGCTTGGAGGAGATCATCATTACCTTGTCCCGCCTTTTTATATATATATTGACGCGGAATTGTTTGACAAATCCGGACAAAATCCGGCGGACAATGATGCGATGCCGTACCCCGTAGGGCGATTTGTAATCAAGAAGGGCGGGATTAACGGTGCTTCGGTAATCTCGGCCAGCCTAATACGCAATCAACCCTGCTAAATGTCTCACAAAAATTTACCGCTAAGTTTATGCCGGGTGTATAATGCTCTTTTAATTCATCAAATCTAATTCTGGTGATAGTTAACTAATGCCCCGTGAAACTGCTTCACTTCTAAGTGATTTGTAAGTTTGAAATTTCTTACGAGGAATATCTAAAGACAGGAACGAAATAACGCCCTTCTACAATGTTAAGAAATCCAATATATTCTTCCTGACATGAGGGGTGTTTCTAGAAATATCATGTTTCAGGTCCCACGGCCTCACCAAACGTCCAAGCAGGATATGAACTCCTAAGAAACTCCAATCTTTCGTTCCACTCCTTCTTCACATCCAACCCTTCAGCCTGCTTGATAACAATCTTCCTCTCTACTCTTGCCTCTGCCCTCCCCTCGCCTTCCTTCTCCACACTCCCAATCTCCATCCCCCACCCAAACCCCACTCCCTCCACAATTCTAACCTTCTTCCCCATCCCTGCATCTTCAAGCACACACAAGAAGATCTGCGCGCTCCAATCTAGTCCCTCCACCTTCCCATCATCCCGTAACAACCTAGCCGGGGCATCGAAAGCTGTGGGATTATATCCCCAGTAGCAAAACGGAGATTTGAGATCCTGTGCATAAGGGAAAATATCAATTTCCCATTCTCCAGTCTCGTCGCTTCCCTCTTCCCCTGGCGAGTCTGAAGAAGGAATAGCTCGCACGAATTGCACCCACCCAAACAACGCCGTATAACCTAGAGCCAAATCCTCGGTTCCAGCGACAGGATACTCTATCTTAGCTTTCATGACTGGGAAGCCAAAGAACTGTTTTGGAAAATCGGGTGGGGCGATATTGGGGAAGATGAGGTCGAGTCCGAACGCGTGGGCGGGGTCGAGGTTGGGTTGGACGGTGATATTTATTTTGCCGGGGAGGGAGCGGGATGTGAATGGGAGGGTTAGGTTTTGGAAGCGTGGGTTTGCTTCCCTTTCTGATGTCTGTAGATATATTTAGTGGTTGTTTGTTTAGGATGAGAGGAGGGGATACTCTTGCTGGATCTGACATAATTGTGGTAGAGAGGAAGAGTCGGGGAATGAAACTTGACAGAGGTATTGAAAGTTGTTTATTTGGAAGTTGAAATGGAGATAATAAGTATTAACTATGGGTATGCATGAAACATTAGTCGGGTTACTATGGCTTATTTCATGACTATTTATATGTTAGGGGAAAGAGCGGCGGTTGCCTGACTTGCAGTACGTGTCTAGGGCGACCTACAGACGTGTCCACGTTTCAGGATTTGCGTCTACTTCGAGTTACGGTAAACTATACTGCGAGTGAAAATAAAGAAAGCGCATCAGTTCCACCTGAGGTATCATTTAAACGGTCTTTAAGACAAGCCACAGTAAAAGGAGTAAGGTTACAGACTTACTAAATCAAGAGATCAAGGTTGAAAATGAAACACGTGACACAGGATGAACACCGCTAAAATCTGCAGCCTGACCTGATCAACGACCTCCTATTTTCCTCTCAGACGTGCATAATCTACCTATAACTAATCTTTATTACGTGCGTGATCCAGAGGCTCTTCTAAGCAGCTGTTTCTCAGTAACTGCAGACTTATCCTTTAGTCCTGATTACCCCGCTACCCCGCCATTCCCGCTCTTCAGCGCGAGCATTCCACAAACTTGGTTGATAGCGCGAGCGTCCCAGGGCATCGGTTTCGAATTCCTGATTCAACTTCTTGCTTAAGGACATAGTGTCATCGCAACCGCTAGAACTACAGCAAAGTTTGATATCGCTAGTAGTGAGAGTAAGCCCAACCTCTAGAGCCTAAAAAGAACGCCAAACGGAGACAATCTCACCATTCTCAAATGCGACGTCACTGATGAGAGCATAATCTATAACCCTCTTTAATAGAGAGAATACGGGAGGTTATTCTGATGAAATTAAAACGAGAAATACTCACGAGAAACCCTGCGCACTCTGAAGAAGTATTGATGCACATTTCCGTGTAGTCGTGCTTGGATGACTCTCCGAGATCTACCATGGGGTCACCATGATAGCATGCAGCATTATTTGGACCAGATTATAGGTTGAGCATGGATTAAACTATGTGGTGGTTATCCTTGATAGTAAAATACAAGACGGGATGAATACCCTGTACGGCCCCTTGGGTTAGAACATCTATTTTCCATCATTTATCTAGCCCGGTCTGAGGATCCGAATGGTTAGCGGCAGCCAGGATGGTAGCGAAATTCCCATAGAAGTATAACTTCATTTTTAGGGACAAGCAGTAGTTTGGTTCTTCTCTTAGGTTTAGCGAGCGAGATGGTTAATAGTTCGAATCGAAACACTGCTTGATTCTTGAATAAGGAGAGTAAATACTTAAATAGAAAGCAAAGGTAGGTAAAATCCAATCGAATAGCGACAAGCAATCTAGCTTGATTAGGATAAATGGTCAAACCTCACACCGATTCATGCAGCCTCTTCGCAAGGAATGGGAAAGGTGTAGGTACATGAGCCAAGAATCCATGATCAGATTCCGATCTCAATCTAGCTTTAATCAGGCAAAATGAACATTATTCCAATATATTCGAAAGTACATATGCATAGCTAGTTATCATTTAATCATGGCTCTCGCCGATTGACTCCGTTTCCTTTTTCACACTCTCTGAGCCAAACACGATAGAAACGAATCTGGTATGGAACTTCCAAGAATCATGTGCATTCCAGCAGAACATATATGTTGTCATCCGGCTTTTTAATGCAATGTCAAGAGCATCTCTCTTCCCCCTCTTCCCCCTGAGAGTTTGAAGAAATTTACAAAGCATATTAATAGACAGGATTATAGATTTTAATTTTTAAGTAATAATGGCTATATTTTCATCGTAAGAGAACCATGTGTTAATTTTGCTTGAAGTGCTATGAAATCTCCTCACTTCCTCCCGCTACTATCCAAACAACGCTTAATTGATTCCAGAAATGAAAAAAATAAAATAACCCCCCCCCCTCTTTTTTTTTAAATGAAATAAATTTGGCAAAGGAAAGACGCAAGTCAAACTTGATATCGTAGCCAGAAATAAGATTTCAAATTCGAATCCTCGCCGTGCACAGGGACCCTAATTAAGCTCTAGAGACAGCATTGGTAGTTGCTAGGGCCAGGACAGAAACCTGTGACGAAACTGCATTCCGACTCGGTCTGGGAATTCTTATCCAAGCATTGGTACTTTTCGTAGGGAGACGAGCAGAGCGATGAAATACAACATTTAATGTCGCTTCCGCCATTGCAATAATTGTTAACCTAAAGCCACAGGTTTTAGCAAGCCGTACAAGCAATTGGTAATAGGAAACTTGGAGATAAGATTTTTTGTTGGGAATTTACGGAAAGCGCTCACATAGAAACTCGAACTCGTGCTGCATTTATCGGTGTTTTCGCACACCTCTCCATAGCTATACTTAGAAGATTCTCCAAGTGCAGCAAGCGGGTCGCCATAATAGCAAGGAGCCCTGTTGTAACCACATTACTGAGATCAGAAAGCATTCTTGGGAACAGTGATATTGAGTATGAGATGAGAGGGAGGATCATACGTGTTGAGGCCTCTTGGGACGAGAGCTTCTCTATTTTTCATGCGAGTTGGTCTATCTGCCAGACTATGCTCGGTAACGGCATGCGCAATTGTCGCCATGAAGACACCAAAAGTGCTATATAGGGACAGTTTCATGTTTATTGCTTAAGGATTGAGTAGACGTTGGAGTGGCTGCGCTAAGGAGAAACAAATCGCTTTGAGAGGTTTATCTTGTGCTTCAACGAAAATTCTAGAAAAGGACGAAGAAAGAAAATGTGTTCTTATATCAGGTCGGGGAGCATGCATAAGAGTAAAGCCTTAAATGGAACTCCCGTTCTCCTACTCAGCTTTCATTTACTGGTTCCTTTTTTCCTTCCAATGAGCTAGCTACCAGGGAAGTTATTCAAGCGACTCTCCAATAGTCCAGAAGATGGCTTCCACACCGATGTCGTGTTACCCATTTTGAACCATAAAACAAGATGACCGTGAGAAGATTGTAAGATTCGGCTTGATAATGTTCCCGGTTGAGAACTTTCAGCTCAACTAACGAACTTATCCTTTTATCTCAAGGTATATTTTGGGAAATTGCGGGGTCGGTCATTCCTTATTTTCATTGGCTTAAAAGTCAATTTAGAAGGCCATCAGGTCATTGTTCACAGTCAATTGGAGAGCAGCAACGTTACAATTGCCTGGAAAAAGCCACAGCCAGACGGGAAAGTTGAGAATACAGTATGGCCTACCGGGGAATTGAGCAAAGCCGCCGGATGTAAGCGATGTTGCACAAAAGCGGGGTAAGATTGGCTTCGTGGCTGGATTTTGAGGGCCTACCAAAGTTATTTGATTGGCAACAATATAATTATCTCGCGAGGATGTGAAGACTGGATGGGGAGGGACTTGCTAGAGGGTGTTACATCGTATTACCATTTATTCACGAGACGCTTGCTCGAATCCGCGATAGATACGCAAGTAGACATGAGAAACAGTCGACCAATATTATAGGCACAGGTATTTGGACTGGGGTTTCAGGATCATATAAAGTTTAGGTCCCGTCGTTATGCATCGAGAAGAAGACGATAGACGCCAATGGGCACTGAAATTACAAAATTGTTCTCACAAGTGACCCTCCAATTTTGCTGTCCACTTGACTTCAGCAAACGGGCCGTCAAATTTCAGTCTTTATTGACATTGATCCCTAAAATGTTTGATAATCTAGCAAGTCCAATCTAAAGTTGGTGTTCAAGTCGCATTGATCGCTTTGGGTAGGGTACATGACCATCTGGGTTGGGAACTCAAGGGTGGCGACGACGCGAGTTTATAACGATAAATATTATAAATTACGGTTGAGACGGACGACCTATGTCAACGTCCTTCCCACTTCCGCTTTCTCTTGATAAAAATGATGAATTCATTCCTCGCTGGTGTTATTGCATTAGGTGTACGAAATTCGAGCAGTCTAGGCAAAGGGTCAGCATCATAGAGCTCCCAAATCAGCGCTTTAATCATTTTTGTGATATTATCAGTCACCGACTAGTGCACTCACTTGTCCACATACCACTGAAAACTGTTGTCTATAATTCAGCTACAACATCTTAAGCTCGAATAAATTCAAAGATCATTTTCAAAGCTTGCAAATCACCCTTTTTAGTACCCACCAATTCCTCGGGAATCCAGCCAACCGTATTTCCACCTCCGAAGTCAAGTATCCACGCATCGCCATGCTCGTCAATAAGAACATTCGAAGTCTTTGCGTCTCCCCAGACCACATCCATATTGTGAAGCTGCTCGACAGTTTCATTAATCTGATTTACCCATTTCTCCCTTGTTGGCCTCGAAATTGTCCTATCATTCAGCAACCCAATTTCCAGATTCGGGATCGAGGGCTTCAAGTATTCCAGCAGAATCCCAACAATCCCCCCATCATGAGACTTTATGACGCCTCTGAGTGTTGGTACTCGTATCGAGGAGGCGGCACCAGAGTCAAGGATTTGCTGCAAGATTGTATACTCGCGTGGTAGCGAGTCATGTCCGGATCGACTCGTTAACTTGCACACCATGGGCTGCCCGTCAACTGAAACTTGTAAGACCCAAGAATATGCCAACTTTTTGATCAATCGGATTGACTGGGCTTCCACGACCTGGATCTTTGCGCTGATTATAGAGGGATCAGGAATAGGGGGGTGGAAGATGGGCGATTTGACTTCGTCGCGCCTCACAAGCTTTGGCTCTCCGGCCAACGTTGCCAATTGGAAATTGAAGACATCTGGAGTTATATACGCCTGCAAGTTTTGTCCCTTAACCCCATAATCTTGGACGTCAGGGCCCAATTTCTGAAGTTCCGGCTGCAGCAAATTCTTCAAAAGGCCCTCCATCTCCTGAAGAAGCTCCTCATTCTGAGTCTCAAAATCTGGTGGCTCGTCATCTATACCTCCATCCCATTCTGAACATGCGTCGAATCGCTTAATATATTGCTGTTCAATCATGCTGGTAGTATCGAAGCCGGATAGTGGTTTGTCCGACAACATTACATCGAAAAATCTGCCATGACAACTGAATAGCACTTCGAGTCTGTCCTCCTCCTCGTATCGGCGCTTGTGGTGACGAAGTATTTGGACCACAGTCACTGCGAGATTGTCGGAGCCTTCCATGGCTGCCATGATGTGAATGTGATGGCTTAGAGTGGAGATCCAATGATTGCAGAAGGGCAAATATGCGGTGGAAGGACCAAAGTAAAAGGGGTCTGAATGCCGAGTATATAGTCGGAATTCTCAATTACGCGCAGAATCCGAAAGGCAGCGGTCTGTATTTGAATCCTGTCAAAGGGAACTCAAGAATTGTTATCCTCCCTTAGCCGCTTCGCACTCCCTTCGTCACTATTGTCAAAAGATTGTTGTATTCTCCAGGCCATAAGTTTTTAACGCGCTAACGGATGCGCCTCTTCTGATTGGCTGTTCCATATGTGGCAGGGTAACTTGGCCAATCATTTCGGTCTGATAGGATGCCGCGGCGAGCATTTGCGTTGGTCGTCTATTATACATGGGTTGTATGCAGCCAGTTCCTAGCGCCTAACCCCATGCATAAGCTGTTGGTGTTTCTATTTGGTGACTTAAACTCAGTTGGTGTTTCTATCACGGCATTCCCACAAGCATTAAACCCAATGTAGTCTCTTTCTCCGCTAAACGCGCGGCAGATCGGTCGTCGTTCAAAGCTTCCAAGAATAGAGAATCAGGAAGGCAAAACACTCCCAACCACTCAGCCTTGATAGTCACAAAATGTTGATGACTAGGATAGGGACACGTTATATGGTATACCCTCATGATTCACAAAAATAAATGGATAAAATGATTTGGGCCACAGCCTACTGGCTAGCCGCGAAAGGATCGGCACCTTGTACCATCTGCCGTTATGTTCAGAAGAGGATATCCATCAGTAGGAAGCATGTAGTGAATTCGTGATACTTTCTCTTCAGAAACACCTGCCTTGTCGATTTAGTACCTTTATGTGACGCAGACAGTTTGGCCCAATTGATTTTCAAGTGATATTTCGGCGATGCTACATTCCAGAAGTATGAAAGCCAACATAGCCAGGATTTTTATATAGAAAATCCCCATTAGGGCATATTTCTGGGCGGGCGTCTAGAGCCAACTTGCAACAAAATAAATTCATTATCCTCATACCTGAACGGGTACTGTAGACCGCTTTCTCGTCCTTGCCGGCCAAAGTATCAGAATAGCGATATTGGTGATAGAGACTTGATTCCAACTTCGGAATGAGTGGTTCAAACTACGCCCTCACGGATTCAATCTCTACGCTGATTTATTTGTGAAACTTGGTCATAACAATATGAAAGATTTTCAGGCGCTTGTGTTAGAAATGGTCGAAGGAGATACTCGAGAATGGCTCAGATCTAGCTATAAAGTCAGACTGCTGCGCATGAGGGATAGATATCGAACGCCAGCTCTACATCCAACAACCACCAGACTTCGCCCTACAAAGATTATCTGTAACTTCATAAGACATTACATTTTCATCACTCTAGAAAAGCACAGCTTCATTTGCGGACACCTAGCCATTGGTGAGTTTACCCTAGTGCTCGAGCGAGATACACACTATCTGAACACCTTTTTCTTTGCGCATGCCTGCGGTAATTGTGCCGGCGGATGGTGGGAGTAGTTTGGCTTCGTTGTATCTTGGGTAAGTCTCATTGCCATCTTTATTACAACTTGGTTCAATATTTTAATCTCATATATGTAGGGGCTGGTCCTTCTTGGAAAGACAACAACACATTGCGGGAATGGAATTGGAGAGGTCTGGTTTTAAATTCTGCATACGGTCCTTACCTCTTGTAAACCGGTACTACATATTTGTTTTAGGTACTACCTTATATTACCACCATTTAGAAAGCTCTTTTTCGTATAACGGTTCAGCTGTCTTAGGAATTCTAAACATTATTAGTTCTTTAATTCACTTATGCTATGCTTTGACCAATACGTAATGAAATATAGGCGGAGGTTCAACAATTTTCTTGACAAGAAGAAGCTGCTTAATCCTCCAAAAATATTGTGGTAGATTGATGGATTGAACTTGAACTCCACCTTGGAAGCTTTATTTTCTTATCATATTACTAAACAGATTAAACTAAACAAAATCTGAAGATTCCAAACGGTTATTCATTGGATTGATCAAGTATTTTTCTCTGGCTAAATATGGCGTAGAAGCCTAGACTGCATGGCACTTCAAGCAAAAATTATAACCAAACCTGCACCTAGCAAGAGAATATTCCCTCGTGCAACATCGATATTACCAGCGCTCGCTTTTGTACTTGTACTTGTACTTGTACTTGTACTTGTACTTGTACTTGCAGTCGATCTTGTGCCTCCAACAGAGCCTGTTCCGGTTGCCGTTGTCGCTACCCCCTTGGGATTCGTCCCCGAAGCACCTGAAGTCGTAGTAGCTACAGCTTTTCCAGCGCTAGCAGCAGAAATTGTATACACCTAGGTATTTGCGCCATTGGTATAGGTGAACACTGCCCCGGAAGCCGGAGTGGTGACAGTTCCTGCACCGTTTGAGAGGGTAGCGGTTCCACTAGCTGGCAGATTGCTTGGGCCGTAATATGTGCCCCCTGCGACTTTGGGCCACCCAAGCTGAGCCTCACATATGTCATTTGATAGGGTCGAGGCACAACCACTGAAGGGATTATCATAATTTGTTCCTAAGGTATCCACGGTGCTGAGACCAATGAGAGTGGGGTCGGTATTTGGGCAAATGGCGTAGATACTAAGAGAATTACAGTTAATCGCTACTTCGCAAAGAATCAAATATTATACCCAAAGATTCTAGGAGCTTGAAAGAGATATCAGTGGATTCCATACCTCGAGACGACACTGCTCTCTGCACAGCATTCGCAATCCGATATCAAGTATACATTGTTAGTAGCATCTGCAGAACTGGAAACATTGGTCGAACAAGTTGTTCCTTGCGTAATACTACTGGTGATGGCAGTGTAGACATTTCCGAGGTTGCAAGAGCAGGCATCTGGCACATTATCCGGAGCGGGCCAATAAGGAACAGGCTCTACAGCTGTTGGGCAGTCCTCAAAATATCCGGTCATATATTCCTGATACTCGCATTCCCAGACCTGCCAATATTAGCGCTATGAATAATTCGATCCTCGCTCATCATGCGACTATAGGTATCCATCGCATACCCGGTTCCAACAGCTTGCAGCATAACAATTGTAGGTCTCAATATAGCTTTCACATCCACAAGCTATGGTCTCCAGGCTGCTCTGGTCTTGATCGGCGTGATCAAGGCATGCGGTCTCCGTGGTGGTGATAGCGACTTGACATTTCTCGAAGCCTGCCGGGTCTATGCAGCCGGCGCTTGTGAGGTTTCCAATGGCGGTTGCTAGACCGATAGCATGCGTGAACATGATGGCGATGAATGAGATTCTTGCCATTTTACTAGAGAAGTTTCCAATATACTAGGAAGATGGAAAATGAAAGAAAACTGTCTAAAGTGGCACAGTAGACGCTCGGTGGGATAAATGAGCACACCCACTAACAGCAGAAAATGGAAAACGGCTCATCTTTATGACACTCGTATAAAATCTAGAAAAGATGCGCCGGCCGAATTCCTGAGGACCCACTCCGAAGGATTCCCTAGTCAAGCGTGCTTTTTGACAGACTCCAAAAAGAGCCTTGTAGACAGGCATAAATTGATAGACCTTGGTTAAGAGCCCTGCTCGGGCTGTGAGCAATCCGTCTAATATCTTTATTGAAACAAAGTGGGCTTGTTCATTTAAATCTTGTATCTCTCATTCTTTGCATTTGGGAAGGTGGATGATCCTTTTGAGGCTGAAAAGTGAGTGGTCACCGAAAACGCCAGAACGGGTATCAACGCCATAAAGGGCTTAAGACGTGAGTGGCGCTTGGCCAACCTCAGTATACTTTGACGGGGAGGATTTGTACTTCGAGCACTGAGGCTCATCTAAAAGATCCACTCATCTGGTTCTAAACTTTCAGCTTTCAGCTTGCAGGCGCGGGACGGGACAGCCAGGCTAAATGTGCAGGATATCCCATACTAGACTCATCACAACTGAGCGCGATTGTCGGATCAGCTTTTTAGATTCTTGAGAAAAGGCGTAGCAAAGCGTGAACTCTATTGGGGATTGAGAGGATCGTTTGAAAAGCCACGAAACACCTTGTGCTTCACGAGCTGTTGATGTTTGGCAACAAACAGACACGTGACTTAAGACTAGGCCGATAGGTGCTTTTAGGAGCTAAGCCTAAAATAGCATTCCCCCTTCAACCTGACGCTGCACCTTTCATTTTTGAACGACCAATGGACTGTTTTCCCATCTTTGGCCCAGCAACTTGCCATTTTCTTGCAATTTTAATACAGTATGCTACATCCAGGACATAGGCAGTGGGAAGTTCCATTGAGTCAATAGCACGGATTCAGGTGATTTAAGAATATGTTTCCCAATGGAGAAGTTTCCAAACTGCTGGTCAATTGTATGCCAGCTGAAATTTTAATTTTATAAAAGGATAGCTTGAAAGAAATATATCTTGAGAAAAGGCTATGTTGAATAGTCTGGCCTAGAAAAGAAGCTTATATTCCTTCTGCTTTTCCAACCCCCCCC
>Ga0182030_10007408_pt1 | contig 22892 bp, 26 predicted proteins | sample 812S3MmetaG_FD_121299 | JGI IMG/M metagenome (GOLD analysis project Ga0182030, IMG submission 121299) | Permafrost microbial communities from Stordalen Mire, Sweden - 812S3M metaG (Illumina Assembly) | ecosystem: Environmental > Terrestrial > Soil > Wetlands > Permafrost | place: Sweden...
GACAATTCGCCAAGTGGAGTTTGGATGTTTATTCCTGGTGGTGAATACATGTTTGGTCGTTTTGGGTTCGACGAGGCCCGCACGGCTGCGAGATCATTCATATTCTTTACGACGTACACCGATTTCACGCGTACAAAATTTGTTGGACTAGATCATACGCTACGCCTGGAAGAAACCGATGAAGAGAGGTTTCAGCGCTACTTGCGCGAAGGTCGCAATTTTGAGGGCCTCGATAGATTGGAACAACAGATAACAAGTTACAAGTTGTCATCACACCTTCCTGCAGAATCCGAATACCTGGGACCTTATGACAGCCATGAGCATCTCCTTAAAAGCACGGACATTGATGCTATACGAATCAGGCCAAGGGTTAAAGCCCATGAATTCGCCGACCCATGGAAGGAACTGTGTCACACCTGTCTAAATGAGATATCCATGAGCTACTTAGAGCACTTCATCGCGCCTGCCTCCTCCTGTGACACAGTTGTTGCAGCTGCCGCCTCCTTGTTTCCCAGGCATTCCAACAGTAAATCTGTAGATGGATTTATGTATTCATTCATGATGGAGCCTTATTCGGACCCGGTTCCCGGCTATGATAATCGCACAGTGGAAAGCAAGGTTAAAAGCTTTCTCATCCCACGGTGCGAAGACAATAGTTTGGTTAGGGACGATAAATTCATTGCTGGAATCTGCGCGTGTATCGCGTATCTGCTCTCAGAAGTTTTGGAGCTGGCGAAGGACTGTACCGTATGGAGCAAGCTTGTCCCGGTGGATATAAGGCTCGCCGTATTCAATGACGTTGAATTGCGAGGTCTGTTTAAGTATTCCAGGGTTTTTTGGAAGGGAAACGATCAGGCTTCTCAAGTAGCTGGATCTTCGCATGCTACAGAGCCTACTCAAGCTGTTCAATGAGTTAATGTCCCTTCGATAGCAAAATCTATTTTATCATGAAAATATCAAGGTTCTCGGCTCCTGTGAGAGACAGCAGTAGTCGCAAAGAGAGAGAGGAAAGAAATAGGCAGGAGTAGGAGTATTTCCTTTTTCTTTCCAACTACTATGTCTTCCTACTCAAGCTTGGCCGCTGGCTTCTAGCAGTAGCTTAACTATAGCCTCCTCCCCCTTAACATTCGCCCATAATAGCAGCGTCCGACCTTCCACATCTATAAGCCTCTGTCTTGTCGCCCATGCTAGTGCTATTTGTCTCGTATTTGCTACGAAATCTGGGTCAACGTCATCTTGACTCAGTAGTAGTCTTCCCATTACCTTGTGTTCGTTCGCAGATATATGTCATTGGAGGAAGTACAATGTGCGGATAAAGTTTAATCCACACCGTCGTGGACTAGTCCGTGCGCCCAAATTATTCATTAAGTGTTTAAAGAGCAGAATATGATTTCGCTCATAGCTGTACGAATTATGAGAAGCTATGCTTATCAAATCTGAAGATACGTGGACCAATATCTCCTCACCTATCTCTTCCTTTCCAAATGGGCCATCCGTCACACAAAAATAGAAATCCACCTTGGCACACTCCTTCTCACGAGGCTCAAAAAGCAAAACTTCAACTCGTCCACGTAGCCACTCATATAAATAGACAGTAGAGTTCTTTCCCCCCTATTCGTTACTCATTCGCACATCCAAAACGCCACGTCTCAGCCGAAACTTTTCAGCTGAGACCTACCCGCTCACAAAACTTGGAGTCCGCATTTTGTACCCACTTACGGAGAGAAGCCACCAAATACAGAATGGTAGAAAACGGGCATAATGTCACGTCAGGGTGCGATATGCAACAAAAGTGACAATGGTGTTTCGTCTGATGTTTAGGAAGTGTGACAAGTGGAGTCATGTGATGTCCTTGGGGTGGGATGAGAACCGACATCCCTGCGAAGTCAAAGTCCCCTGTACAACTGATACTTGACCTGGATCACGAAGCAATTTGATCCTTCACTTAATAGCTTTTATTTATTAATTATGTAGCCCCTTTCCGAAAAAACCCCCCATAACTAAAGACTTTTCAAGTTGTAAAGGTATTTTACTGGCAACAATTGTATAGTTTAAATTAACCTTATTTATACTTCAAAATCTCTACTTTGACAACATTTTTAGGTCTTAAAACTCTAACGTAATTAATAATAACTAATTAATACACATTATAAATCTTTTTGAATGTTATATATTTAGAAAATGTGGCGTCTTTGCGTGGGGAGATCAGAAAATGTTCTCGGCTTTCATTGCCTCTTTTGTAGAGTGGCTGCATAATGCATGATTCAGACCAGTCAGCGGCAGAGTTATTTTGCCTCAAGCATAAAGACCTCATTCCAGCCCTAACGCGGCTGAGATTATCTTTTCTAACTCAATAGGGTTGTGAAACCTCACTAATAGAAGCCTCCGAAAAGTTCTACTGCCGGAATTTCCTTTGCCCGCGCTTCTTCCAAGCTTCATAAATGCGAGACTATCTATCCTTATTCTTCGCTGGCTTCTTCGGTTTCTGAAACATTACATCCTATAGCTTTCTACCGTACGTCTCTTGGGCTTCATGTCCTTCAATACGGTGGTAAAATTTCACAACTATGCTACGAGTACCAAAATAAACGACAGCATTGCAGAAGAAAGTCAGTCCCCGCATATTCCGCGTATAAGAATACCTTTTGTCCGCAGATGTTTTCTATCCATGAAATCGCATTTTTTTTGGCGGTGCTTTCTACAGAGGAAAACCAAGACTCTAATCTTTCGTCAGATCAAGGGAGCTCGGTGAGCGTGGCTAATCGACACGATGAAGATTCAGCGAAACAGTCTTGGCTTTCTGCCCGCCAACCCAACAAACGGCAGCGAAAAGCCGAACGGTCCTACCAGCGGCAGAAAACTGGAGCAAGACCAAGCTCCCCCACTGAAACTTCGCACAATCTTTGCGAGCCGTGTGTTACCAACATCTGGGGAGAGGCTGGGTGGAAGAATCTCTGGAACGGTTTGAAGGTCGCCCCGCCTGAAGCAATCAGATCCGAAACATGGTGGGAAAGTTTTCCATCTGACGAGATGACTATGGATTATAAGGTTATAGGGAAAACTATAAAGAATTCCGTAGATAATTTATGTTGCTGGTGCACATTACTCGTTGACGGTCTAAGAAACTATCCCCGTGACGACCATGGATTTCCTCTGGAGACCGACGGACTCCCCGTGGATCCGGGCACTACTCCTGAAAGGATATTCGAGGTGAAGTTAAAATTCATGGGTTCTCCTTGCGTACAGCCATTCAGGTTTAATCATCTTGAAGTGAAAATGTTTGGTCCCCCCGAACCAGAGATGTCTTCGGCGTCCTTGACATTCAGGGCTTTTGTCCATACTAGTAAGTGTTGACATTACTCAATCCAGGGGGTATGAGAATGGATGGCTACTAATATGAATGCATTAGATGGCCCTGCGGCTAAGTCTTTCTTTACAGTACCTCAAGTGGACCCATTGAGTAACTTTGGTCGCATTGGGGCTCCCGTGGTTTGGGAATGGACGCGTAATTGTCTCGATCATCATCGGAGCTGTTTTGGTCTACAACACCATACTCGTCTCAACGAATCTTCCACTCCTGTATTCCCGACCCGTATACTAGACGTTACACCACTTTCGGACCCTTCCTTAGTATCTCTGCATTTAAGCAGAAAAGATGAGTACGATCGGTATCTTATCTTATCGTATAGATGGGGCGCAGGCAATTTAAGTATGCTTAAAATGGCATCCTTGCAGGCTTTTCAAGAGGGGATCGCACTAGAAGACCTGCCAGGAACGATACAAGATGCGGTGGAAATCACCCGCGCAATGGGGATCAAGTTTTTATGGGTAGATGCTCTGTGCATACTACAGGACTCAGAAGTCGACGTATCCCACGAATTAGCACGAATGAAGCACTACTATCGGAACGCTCTATTGACGATTCAACCTTCGGGCCTTTCTGGCGCTGAGGAGCGTTTTCTAGATTCGAAGGATAGCAAAACTACTCCACTAAGCTTAGACTCCTCCAACAGAATCGAAAAAGTGCTTCAAATTCCATTTTTCTCTCAGGCGGGAGAGCTCGACAAGATTATTCTAGATACCCGGGCTAAATTTTACGTCCCAAAGAATGAACCTATTCACTCAAGAGGATGGGTGTTGCAGGAGCGACTTCTCTCCCCACGTGTATTGATTTTCCCTTCAGCAGGGGGTTTTATCTTACAGTGCGACGAAATCGAGAGGTCCTACGGCGAGGTCTTCTATTTCATGAGCGACGTGCCATGGGGTCGATATCGTTTACCTAAACTACAGATAACATCGCTGGATGAAGAAGAACCCCCTACGGGGCCTACAACTTCACGAGAATTCTCCGAACAGCTACAAACAGCCTGGCAGGATATGCTGTTAGACTATGGTTCCAGAAGTCTTACTAATCCGAATGACAAGCTTGTTGCTATTGCGGCAATTGCAGAGTATCTGTTTGAGAATTACGGGCATCTTCTTGGGAAATACTGCGCCGGTCATTGGCGCAACTTTCTGATGCACGGATTGGGATGGTCTGTTTCTCCTGGCAGCATCAAACCAGCGCCGCAACCCCCGCGAGGACCATCATGGTCGTTCGCTGCTGTCGAAGGTGGTTGGTATCTTGGCCCAGGCTCGACGTTGGATTTTGAAGGTGACGTCGAGGTGTTAGATTGCACCACTGTTCCCAAGTATCCCAATCTTTCCTTTGGGCCCGTTTTAAGCGGGCAGCTCACGATCAAAGGCCCCCTGCTTTCATCCCTATTCTGGGGCCCTCATGGGAATGATACTCATACCCTATATTTGTACTCGTCCCCGACAGACGAGACAAAGCTAGGCAGAGCGTATCCTGATACGATTGAGAACTGCCCGCTAGCGCCCATTCCTGTACACCTGCTTCTCGTGACGCCAAAAACGAAGGATTCGCCAAAGGCCTTAGTGCTACTTCATGTTAAAGATACGGTGTTCAGACGTGTAGGTGTCGTGGGTTGTTGGTGGATGGGTGGTGTGCCACCTGGGGAGTGCCCTGTGCGGGTGGTCATAATTGAATAACTGTTTTGTTTTATTTTCAGAAATGGTTATCAAGGATAACTCGATCATCGGGTGTGATTACATAGCTATTAAGCATGAGCTAGGTGAGGAAGCTAGTCTTGAAATTGTTTTATTATACTACAGCTTGTATAATAAAAGTCCAGGACGATTTATATCTGTTTCGCACTTAAGGCAAACGCCCTTCAAGAGGAATCCGGGTTGTTGGCTGTATAAATGGAGTTTAATTAATGACCAAAAATCATTAAATTGCTAAAGTCTGCAGAAATAAATTACAAGTGGCCTTGAGGTCTTTCGCGGACCCAAAAAGGGGCCAAGTGAATAGGAGTAACGTCGTTTTAGTAGAATAGAAAGAGTATAGTGTAACCAAAACAACTAAAGACTGATGACTACGCAGGTAGGCCAGGGTATAGTCCAATAACATAAAGCTAATGACTAGTCTTATTGAATTCGCGCGTCAATATCGAGATAGGATTCTTATTTTTTGATCAATATTAAACGAAATACTGCGGAAACTTGAGGTTTGGATCCTTTTTTCAAAGGGGTTATTTTGTGTTTAGAGAATAATTAGGTAATATTCAAGTACAAAATAAATGAATACAAAGTTTAATCTGGGAAATACAAGAAAAGATATGTATAAAAAGTCTTAACCTAGCATATTTGTGTGCTACTTTATAGTTGTGTTCAAGGAGCAATAAAGCACTTGAACAACGCTTTCTCTTGAGGAAGCATGTCACGGGATGCGCTAGACACCTGGGTACCTATATATAGGTAGATTACCTCTAGTTCCAGAGCACCATTACTCTTTTAATATATTCATAAACTACCACTTTATTTCTTCTAGCACCCTGAAAAATCTTAAGCGAAATGTTGGAGAAAGTCGAGGTTTGGATCTCGATTTTTTGAGCGTATCCATTTAAGACAACTTAAGGTTAATAAAAGCCGAGACAGAATTTAACGATGAGGCTATGTCAGGATACCGCTGGTAAGTGATTTGTTACAAATATATATCTCAAGTCCTTATTATGTGCTGTTAACCAATGTTACCCTACTACTCTTGCTGCATATATCGTTCACTATTACCTTCTGCTTACTTTTGCGCGCCTGCTGTACGCTCTCACACATAAGTAGTATCCTCACATTAATATTCATCTTCATATTAGCATAGCTCCGCCCTTTTCGGCCTGTTTCGCCTTAATTAGGAAAGAGCGATTAGGTCAAGTGCCTCACCTTTTCTGTGAATAAACTAGAGTTTCATTATCCTAAGTCATCACTAAGATCTATATCAGCTCCTATCTATCTCGAACACCTGTTGTCATTCTGGCATCCTATGAACCCTGTCCCCAATTGATTGACCTTGGTTATCGGCTCTATTACCTGTTGTTCAAGACAAGCCTATCCCAACAGTATACTTCATTTATATGAAATTGTAAGTTTACTTGAATTTATATAGATTATGTATTAATCTGTGACTTAGTTCTCGATGTATTCATTTCCTAGGCTAAGCACTTTGAAGTTGATAAGTAGATTCAGAAAGACAAGAGCAATAAGTATGTGCACAGCACATCGTATATCATGCAACCCCGATCCAGTAGGATGCATAAGTATACGTTGAGGTGATAGGCGGTAAGAAGGGAACTTGAATTTTCATTACTATTGAAGACATGTGCATTCGAATCAGCCTATCTCATCCATCGTTTCATTGTCGCTGACCATACCGTCACAGAACTCTAATTATGGGATAGCTGGAAATAGCTGGTGTAGTTCGTTGGCAGACCACCCTCGTGCAGACCACCTCCTGGAATATACACCTTGTTGCCAATTGCCACTCCGGCAGTCCCATGCCTTGGAATATCCATTGACGTATAGGAAGCCCATGTATTTTTCGCGGTGTCGTAAGCTTGATTCTGGGGGAAAATACCAGAGACAGTTTCTTGATCTCCCTCTCCGCCTATGACGAAGATCTGGGACTTAATGACTCCGGAAGCACAGCCACTACGAGCAGTTGGCATGGATGCCAAACCTGTGGTCCAGGAGTTGCTCCTGAGGTCGTACGAGAAGACTGTGTTCTTAGTGTTGTTGTGCCCATATGCTCGGCCACCAAGGACATATAGAGTGTTGTCGACCAAACCAACCCCGGCATGATCTCTCGGCTCAGGCATACCCGGAAGGATTGCGAAGTGATTGGTTGCGACATTGTACGACGTGAAGAGGGAGATTGTGCCCTCCTCATCATCGGTAAGGTTTGTATTTGCCAAACCTCCAGCCAGATACACGGTATTACCGTGGACACCAACGGCTGCACTCCCGGTCCAACGGCCCTCAGGTAACTCACCTATTGTCGCCCATATGTCTGATGTGGGATCATACTTGAAACAGGCTCCAGTTGCATTCCAGAAGGTCGTGCTGCCACTCACAGTGGTCAAACCACCGAGGACATAGATTTTACCACCAACGACGGCAGAGTTGGGATGATTCAAAGGTATGGGTAAATCAGCAACGACTTCCCAGGTGTTGGCAGAAATCAAATATTTCTGCACTGTGGTGACGGTTGGAAAGGTGCCATCGGCCTCTGGGTAGATTCCCCCGATAATGTAGATTGTGTCATCACCAAATTTGACTGCACCATGTTCTTGTCGTGGTTCCACTGCTATTGGGGCGACAGGGCGACAGTTGTCCACGACCCAGCTTCAGCAGAGGCGATGGCTTCGCTGTCACGAGGTTTGATTGCGGCACCGGAAACCAGTTCCGTCAAAAGGAAATAAGTTAACAGAGCGTGGACAAACATGGAGGCGTATGAAGATGAGAATGAGAAAGAGTGAAGTAAAGGATGAAGTGTGTGCGTTGTACTGAGACTGATGTACTGCGGTAGAAATTTGTCTCGGTGACCGCCACGTGGCTCTCGCCAATAGGAAGCACTGCCAGTCTCCGGCACAACCATTGTTGAGGTCACACAAATTTTGAAAGTTCGCTTTCGGTAAATGGTCAATTGTTACGGAGGTCCTTTTTGTAAGGCGAGTCGTTCCTTAGAACGTAAGGAAGTGGGTTAAAAATGGTGTTTGATTAATGTGTGAAGTAGAGACAGGGTCACTGATTGAGAATACGATTTAGATTAAGCACGAGGCTTCTATCTAATAGGAGGAAACGAAGAAGTTATATATAATTCCCAAACCGGGGATCCAAGAGAATCCCCGGGATCGAGAAGGACCTTTGGGATTTGAGGGACCTTTTGGTGGCTTCTCCAGGTCCATCACCTTATCAACAGTCTCTAATCTTCTACTTGATGATGCTCTGTCCAAGTTCTGCCTTGTCAAACCTTAGATCGTAAGTTGTTATGTATTTGTAATCCTTTTGTGATATAGTTCTAAAAGAAAGGGTTTCTGACAAAATAATTTTTGCAAATCTTTGAAATAATATTTATTTATCAAAAGTAATAGTAGTGCTTAAAAACGGATTTTTTTAAAGAAAAAAAAAAGAATGCAGTCGTTTAAAAGTGAGCGATAGTTAAGGTTTTTTTCGTATATTTATATTTTAATTAACATTAGATAAAATAATGCGAGAAAGATAGTAGTGGAACGCATTTTACCAATAAGAAGCGATGGATAGATCTGTTATTTTGTAATGGATGATTGGTGTTGGAACGAAGCATACCTTAGGGAAGTCGTACTTGGAAAGTGATTCGGTAGGTAAATTGGGCGGAAAAGCCATTTCGGATCTTACTTGCTCACTCCCCTGATGACTCGCAGATCTTAAGTCCGAGATTCACATTCAGTCCTATCATTTGTAGAAGGTGATGGAGTTTGCAGTTGAGGCCTGAAGATATGGCTTCGGTATTATGCAGAGTTGAAAGCTTCACTACTCCACTATATTATCGCCTTGAATATTTCCCCAGATTAATGTTCCAAGTCAACTGCAACATTTACTATGCCAATGATTCCGGGGAAAAACTTTGGGCCAATCTCGCGGCAAAGGATAGGAGCTGCAAAGGATGCCAATCGCCGGCGTTGCCCGACAGCGATTTTAATCCTTATTTTTGTTTCTAGACTTTTAAAACGCATGGTTTCTATGCGTCGATTCGGATGCCACACTATGAATAAGCCTTACGCATATTATTTGGCCTTAATCGATCTCTTCGAATCTATCAAGATTTTGGATTTGTCTATATCACAATGTAATGCGAGTGATATGCTCCCCACAAAATGTATAAAAATAAGGGTGTTATTATTCGATGATATTCCAAACTACGTAGGCCTTATTATTTCAACGGGAAACGTTAGAACACTTTTGTTGCGCTAGGAGGGACCTATACCTCTAGCAATATCCTCAGGACCGGGTGCCTGATAGGTTGAGCCTGAACTAACCGTGATGTTCGTTGTTGGGATACCGCCTGGCTTGAAACATCGGAGGAGGCTCAATGCACTGACAAGCCGCGTGAGCTGGGTGCACTCAAGCAAATGCAAAAATTCTTTCACCAAAGCCCCTTCTCAAAGCCATGAGTTAGTTCGGGTCATCTGGCACGAAAGCGACCTCTGGAGAGTTCTGATTGGGTGCCTCTCAACCGTGGCTACTGCACGCGATTGGACCATGACCCCGCTCTTTCGCATGGCATGTCTTTATCTACACCTACACATCTTTACACCTTGACCTTTTAACTACTGATTATCTGCATACGAAGCATCATCTAAAATGAAGATTCTCCTAACCGACGCATCTAGCCTCACCTCCCGCCAACTCTCCACCATCCTCTCCCGCAAACACCACGAAGTCCACATCCTCTCCCCACCGGGCGTCCTCCTCACAAGACTAACCTCGCACACTACAAAATCTCACCCTGTACCCCCCTTCTCCTCCTCCCCTTCTGCCTGGCTGGATGCCGCACTCTCCGTTCTCCGCAACGAGAACTTCGACATCCTTCTCTGCTCCCAGGAACAAGTCGCCATTGTCTCCGCCTGCTCTACCCAAATCCGAGAAACGGGCGTGAAATTCGCTGTCCCGGATTTTCCAAGTCTACGGAGGGTGATGGATAAGGTGTCAGCGTGTAAAGCGCTTGCTGACACGGGACTCCCGCAGCCGGAATCTGTGGTTCTGGATGCGGGAATGGAGACGCTTGAGCAGTGTGAAGCGATGCTTCCGGCTTATGTCAAGACCCCTATTGGCACGGGGAGTACGGGTGTTCGCCGTGCGGGGACTGCTAATGAATTGGCTTCTGTTGTCGCTGATTATGTTGCTCAAGGGTATTTTGAGGATAGAGGCGAGCTGCTTGTTCAGAAAGAGATTCAGGGGAGTCTGGTTATGGTTTGTGGTGTTTTTGATCATGGGAGATTGAAGGCTTGGCATGCTTGTGTTAGGGTAAGAGAGGGGGTCGGAGGAGGGGCGAGTAAGAAGGTTTCGTTGCCTTTGCCGATTCTAGGGGAGCATTTGCAGGGGCTTGGATTCCTATTGAACTGGCATGGAGCCCTGAGTTTGGATGCTATTTTGGAGGGTGGGAGGCCGTGGTATACGGATATTAATCCGAGGATTGTGGAGCCGATTAATGGATTGCTTGCTGGTGTTGATTTGGTGGAGGAGTTGTTGGATATTAGTTTGGGGAAAGAGGTGGAGAGCAGGGCACCAAAGCATGGTATTGAGGGTGTCGAGACGCATCAGCTGATTTTGGCGATGATGATGGAGGCGGAGAAGGGAAGGGGGATGTTATTGGTTGAAGTTTTTAAGGCGCTAATGGGGTTTGATCAATACGGGGGAAGTGTTGAGGAACTCACTCCGTTAGAAGGGGATGTAGTGTGGACTTTACTATTGTTGGTGTGTTTGTTTTTAGGTTTAATTGTTGGGGGTCCGTGGATAGTGAGGAAGCTGAACAAAGATACTATTGCGAATTATGGACTTAGTAGGGAGGGGTGGGAGGATATTTTGGGGAGGGTTGATAGGAGGGAGGAAATAAGGAGGTCGTGATCTGAAGACGCTGATTTTTGTTTTGAAATACGATTTGATGTGTCACCATCTAAGTGAGTACATGTTTCATATGCTTCAAGAATTGATACCCTTTCAATGCGTAAAAGGATCAAAGGCAGAATTTAGCCAAGCTCACAAGACCATGGTCTTGAAAGTTCCGTCGACAAAAAAAGAAAATAGTGTTGAGGTTTATAACTTATCCAGCTTATCGTGCTGTAAATTTCGATCGAGGGAAAGAGGAATGATAAAGCAATCCTTATGGGAGGTAGGAAGATATGTGATGATAATAAGCTTTATAGAGTCTAATGAAGGTTTGTGCTGAGGATTCAGAGTTGCATAGGAAGGAATTCGTGAGGCGAGTTTATTGGAGGCGGTTTAGAGCATGCAAGAAATCGTCCACTCTTGACATGTCTACATCTGTAGTGGAAAGTATATAATTAGTTGAACCAGCTTTGTATAGTTTCTGGTTCCACTGTCTCAGGGAGACTTCTCTGAAACAGCAGCGAACACTGCAGCGAAGGCATGGGCGATTCCCCTCGCCATGATAAGGCATAAGCATCTCGGTATTAGATGCACTTACGATGAGCACGCAGCGTAGTACCCCCGTTCTACATAACTATATATACGATATGATGGGTCTTCTAGGTACATGGGCTCCGAAGATTGACTACGGAACTCCTGCGCCAATCTTCTACCTGCCGGTGACTACCGCTGCAATCCTCGTGAATACCTTATGGACGGTGATCACTTGGACGCATTGAATATGTGTGGTGGATTTGATCTTGGCAGACGAATCTCTGATGATGCAGTCAGAAATATTATCCAGAGAGGAACAGAGGAACTCGTGAAGAAAAGGGGAGTCTCCAGATTTGATGCTAAGGAACCTGATCTGCTATAAATTGAAATTTCAAGGCTATACAGTTATGGAGGTAGAATTTCTCGGGGAATCACAGCTTAAAGAAGTTACAAAACTTCTTTGGGTGTGTGATGGCCTTGACCTCTTCCTTCTCGGGTTCCATGATTGGGCGACAATAGCATTCGAGCTTCTTGATACATCTTGATCAATCGTAACGAGAAATCTCAATGACTAAACAACCCGCAGAACTCTGTCGAACATTCATTTGGCTCTATGTGGAAGGGAGTCGGTTGTAAAAGGACTGATTCTAGACCAAGTATCTTGCGTATCTACCAATATCGGCAAAATGAAGAAACCCCCGGCAGATTTCGAATATCTTACGGCCAGCGGCAAATGTCTTGTCAAAGACTAGTTTGGACCAATACCTATGTGAAGATTGGAAAATCGTGTGATGCGAAAGTCAACAACTCACACAGATGGAAAGTCTGGGATAAAAGGAAGGGTTGTGGGACTAGTAATTCTTGTGGTGGCCTAGATAACCAAAAAGAAGTCGTTACTGAGATGAACTTCATTATGGGATCACAAATCAGTGGTACTGTAACGTCACCAAGAATATCGGCAGGGAAATAATAGGATCATACAGCTCGCCTAGATTAACGGGCTCTACAGGGACCTGAGGAGCGAGAAAGTCATGTGACGGGAGCAGGACGGGACATCCAACTCATACAGCTCGTTCAAAACTGCTGCAAACACCAGGTAGCCTTATCCAGTGTGCAATCTTGGTTCTCGCATCTAAGGTAATCTTACTGAACACAACTTCAAAAACTCCTCATCCCTTCTTATCCAAATCCTGGAACTTCCATCGTTACATTACGAGAAAGCCACAACGGCTTTTCCCACCCCAAGGTAGTAGACTATCTATTCAATCTCTCAACGGCATCTAGCTTCCCTATATGAACTGCACAACGGCACTTGCTTGCCAAGAACACACAATTCCCCGACCTACCGCGACCTATGCCAAGAACACCCTGTCGCACAAAGCAATCGGGTAGAGGGAGGTGTCAGCGCTTTGCGCAACTGTGCCGCACAGCCTTGTCGCGGCCCTTACCAGGCTTGGCGAATTTGCGCAATCGCAAATATTGGTGGCGCTTTTGGGCTGCGTGCGATGTTACTTTGATAGAAGGCGGTGGGTTTAGCGGTGACGCGGCTGTCGAACACTACGAGTCTGTTTCTCGTGGACGGCCTGTCAGCAATTTGCTCGTCGTAGTGGCATCGCTTGAGATTGTAAATTAGAGAAGGGGTTAATTAGTTTTAGGTGATCAGAGTACCGGTTTTTGGCATATTTGATGTGAAAGGGAGGGAATCAAAGGAGGAAGGTGGTTAGTCAGTCATGAAGATTGTGGGGATAGGGGATGTGGATGGTGGTGGATGTTAAGGTTTGGGTTTAGGGGTAAATGCACAAAATATGCACTGATAGCATAAAAAATAATGGGATGCATACTCTGGGTAAGTGCATGAAATACCAATTACACGTGAACGAATTTTTATCTTTTAGATGAATATTATGCAATAATACGCAGAGTTTTCACGATGAATCGTGAGTTGATTTGTTGGTGATGTGGAGAGTCGTGAGGAATGGTTTGTTGTTCCTTACATGTGAGAGCGGTACCTGTTTGAGGTATATTCTTCTTCAGCAATCAGAAACTTACGTTATGACAGGCTCGAGGTTTCCACGTGTGCTTGCTTATACTTGACTATTGAAATCTTGGTTTTTTAACGGGGCTGACCCTTATATCTTAGGCGTTTCTTAGGGAGCTGCCATGTTTAAATATAACCCTGTTCTAAGATCTTAATAGGTAAAGTTGCCGCTCACTGCTCATTTCGTTTAGCACAGCGGCTCGTTGGCTTTACCTGCTTTGGATGTCAGGGTGGCCCGCCTAGTAAACGGTCTAGAATTCGGCTGGGGGCCCAGTTCCTAAAAAGTTGGGCACGGTTACCACTTCGAAGGCTGTGCTGGACTGGCTACAAGAGACGACATTCCGGTTATCAGATTAGAGGAGAAGAAGTGTGGTTATACGATCGAGCAAAATGGCATGAGGGGAATTACACAATGGGGTCAGATGAGGGGTCTTAATATGTAGGTGCCGATAGAAGAATAGATCTCTACTTTGGCTATTGTCGTAACCCCCGGCTTACCTTGATGTGGCGCTCAAGCCATCCAATATTTCAATATTGGGCTGCATACAGGGCGTCCTTGGCGTCGATTAATGGGTCTGTCAACATGGGTAACACCCTTCACTGGTCCAGAGGACCAGCAACTGATCAGGGAAAGCAATATTTGACAAGGTAAACTAAAAGCGATTATGGTCCCCATAAATCTTTAGTAGTAGTCAATATTAGGACGGCTTTCTTCATTTTGCCTGTATTACTAGGTCAGCAGTGCTTGAATATAAGGAAGTGAAGGGAAACGACCAATGTGAAGAAGATCAGATACGCATTCAGCAAAAATCTCACTCACACTCCTTCTCACGGATACCAACTACAGTCACTCGTTTACCTGAGTTTGGATCCCCAGAGAAGATATTCCTTTTTCTGCCTCTATTCTCGCAAGAAGAACGAACATTAATAGGGCTGGACTGAACCACCGTCTCGACTCCCCGAACTTTTCTGCAACGGCCATCACCATTGTTTCTGGGACCAAAACACGGTGCGGAGAAAGGAACCAAAGAAAACTTCGGACGGGAAGAGATTAAAGGGCATTGTTCATTCCAGAACATTGTCTTGGGACGGGCAGCTGCATTATCTTCGGACAGGACGACATCTTATTGTCGACATACATATCGAGTGATGCTGGAACCACGATTATAAAGACATACTTCGAGAGGATTACCTTTGGATTTGATCAATTCTTCAATATGGATCCGAGAGACAATGTTTCGTCAAGCTCACATTCCACGTTCTTATCCACTTCTTCAACACAGTCGCCGTCTCACTACCACAAACCTACCCCTACCTCTCGGAAACGGAGAAACGAACACGCATCTTGGCTCTGTCATCGATCGTTAATTAAACCATCCCAGTTCTTCATCTTCATCCTCTTAACATGTTGCCTTTCAATTTCTTCCGCGACAGTATATATTGACGAACAAATGGTCGAGACTCCCGATGCCTCGGAGCTTTTTAAGTCGTCGCTGGAACGCTTGCACCGATCAGGAACACTTTTAGTTGATCAACGACCGCCTCCTAATCCCAAGGAGTGGACCCTAGCAACAGAAAACGACGATCTTAAACGGCGAGACGAGCACTTGGGAAAGCGAGATGTTTCGCAGGAATCGACTTCTTCGTCAGGTTCAATGATTACAACTGCGCCGGCGGCGACCCAGACGTCGACGGGGACCTCGACTAGCAGCAGCCTCGCGGTCGCGACATCAGAGTCTGCCAGCCCATTGCCGTCACCTTTTGATCAGGGATTCGCTGGAAATGTGACAGACAGCTGTTTGAATTTCATGAATGGCTTCCTCTCGAATTCTACCTTCAAATCTTGCCTGCCATTCTCTCTCCTTCTCCAAGTAAGCACTCCTATCCGCAATTAGCCATTTTCATCCGTCAGATCTCATCACGTCCATCAATCGCATCAATCGCTAACCTCTCATTAATAGTCGTCCAATTCCTTCTTCCAAGCCTCCAAATCCGTCACCCGCATCACCCAAACCCTCGACGCAACATGCGCAGCCGATGTAACATCATGCACAAAACTAATGAACGCCCTCGCAACCAACATCACCACGTCCAACAACTGCGCCTCTGACCTCGCGACCCAAAACCCTTTAATACAACAAGCGCACCTCGGTCTCCTAGCCTACAAACCATTATACACGGCCTCCTGCCTCCGCGATCCTACGACCTCCTCATACTGTTTCGCGGACGCGGTCACGAATGCGAGCTCACCGACCGATAGTTATATTTATTATCTACCGCTTAATGTATCGTTACCGGGAGGGAGTCAACCGACATGTTCGACGTGTTTGAAGAATACGATGGCAGTGTTTGAGGCTGCGTCGAGTGATAGGAGTTCAGCGTTGGCATCAGATTATGTCGCTGCTGCGCAACAAGTGAATGTGCAATGTGGGCCTACATTCGTGAACCAGAGCCTCGCGGCGCCTGTTGCGAATGGTGCTACTTATCCTGCACCTGGAATGATGGGTTCGAATATGGGCGTGTTTGCATTGGCGATGCTGATTGGGAGTTGGTTGTTGTGATTCTGCATATATACACTGTGTTGATAGGGGATAAAAGGGTATCGGAACAAGAAAAGTAAAGGGAGGACAACGTGCGAGCTCATTTAGTAGTGGCGTCTATACCCAAGGTTAGGATTGGATCACTGGCGTTTTTTATATCAATGACATCTTCCTGCTCTCATCACCAAGGGAGTAGGAATTGATGCAAGGTGTTTGGTATATTTTGTTCTCAAGTGGTGGGAATACTTGTTGAGCAGATATTTATTTAATGTTCGTGTACATAGTTTCATGATCTGTTTGAAGGCAGAAATTCGATTCTTGTACAAATTATTTGAGCCTTGATCTTACGTCGTGATGAAAATATATAATTGTTTCATGCACGGTTTCCTGGATTCCTGCGGCACAATCAACGCTTATGCATCGTACCTGACGACCAATTCCTCTTTCGAGCATGCAGAACATCCCACTTCTCATCAACAAGCTGCTATGAATTGGCTGACACATCATGACCGCCACTTAACAGTACATTCCCATAAGTATCTCCACACTTCCAGTTTCTCACTTATATGATATGATATCAATATACCCTCTCCTCCGTTTCTATCATTTCCTCAGCCAATCATCTACTCAAAATAACATGCAATTGAGCCGCATTCAACTCAACAACCCCTCCCATCCACCCGATCACCTATATCCAACCCCTAAATGTCCCCCTCCCCCTCCTACAATCAAACGCCTCACAACCAAACAGCCCGCAATCCAAACCTCCCAAATCAAAAATTGTAGGAGTAGACATTTCTCATAGAATGCTCAATATAGCCCGCTCCAAGCCCCAACAACCCTTAAACAAGGGCTTCGAAATCGAATTCATCGAACATGATATCACCGACTTAGACGACGTATTGGGTGAGGGTGAAAACGACAAATTCGACATCCTGACCATCTGCTCCGCGCTCGCTCTCCTCAAGAACCCTACAGACGCTCTCAGTCACTGGGTTCGGTTCCCGAAACCGGGTGGGAAGATGGTGCTTGATGTACCGACGGAGAAATCGATGATCAGATTGAGAATTCTTGGGGAGCTGGTGCTGGAGTTTGGGGTGCGGGTGTTGGGGGGTAGGAGGTGGGTTATTGAGAGAGAGTCTCTGGAGAGGGTTGTGGATGGGGTGGGGCTAGCGGTGCAGGTGGTGATGATGGGGATTTTTGAGGATGTATTTGCGAGGACCGAGGGGGAGAGGGTGTTTGGGGTTGTGGGTATGGGGACGGGGTTTGAGGGGTTAGGTGGGAGGAGGGGGAGAGATTTGTGCAGTTGTGGATGCGGGAGGGGCATGAAGGGGTGGTGAGAGAAGAGGGGAGGCTATATGTTGTTGTTGGTGTCAAACCTGTTATTAATTGGGAATAAGCTGCGGATTTAAACTCTGAGCTTTCGCCGTACCACTTCTCACCCATTTCTCAATCCTCTCCCTATCCACCTCTTCATCTTCCACACTCCCCACGTCACCCTTTTCCCTAACCTCACTTTCCAGAAGTTCCGGATCCATAACCCCCTCGCTCTCCTCATCCCCTTCCTCCTCGTCCCTACGTTTCAAAAACCGTATCCCCCCACTCCTAGGATCAAGTATGCACGCAAAATGCGTCACTTCGTTCATAACCGGATACGCTGTTACCCAATTCTTTAATGTTTCTTCTCGCACCGCAGGCGCTCGCTCTTTTTCTTGGTCAGGTTTAGAGGCGTGGCGTTTGAGAAGGGCGGTCCATTTCTTTTGGACGCATTCGAGGCGGGATACGCTTTCTGAGAGGAGCATTTCGCCGCCTAGGATGGAGGTTGAGGATTCAGGTTCGGGAATAGGGGGGTGCTTTTGGTGGGGAGGGTTGGGAGAGGGTGAAGGGGATACATCGTGGTTGGTGTGGATGATGAAGGAGGAGGAGGTGCGGGTACGAGTTTGGGAGTGAGTAAGGTCTTTTTCTATTACTGTTGTTTGGGTGCCGGAACAGAGGATTAGGTAGCAGGGCGCGCTACAAGGGGTGGATAGAGAGGTGGTGGTTTCTGAGAGGGGAGGAAGTGTGGGTGATAAGAGGGTGCTGCGGAGGAGGGAGGCGATGGAGGGGCGTATGCCAAAGAGGACGAAAAGTTGGTGGTAGCGGAGGGAGAGAGTTGAGGAGTGGTGATTGGGGCGGAAGTTTAGGGAGAAGGAGAGATTTTCCCTAATTATGTGTTAGAGGATGATAGGGATATTTCGGTGTGGGGATATATGTAATACGTACCTCACACCAGTCAAACACCCCACGAACCCAGCATACGACACACTCCTCCCAATCACCTTCCCCGGCGTCTCTGATTTTGACCTCACAAATTCAAGCACAACAAGCACATTCCTCAACCCACTCATCCCCCAATCCAAAGTCCTGAAATGCATCATCCTATCTTCGTGTCCCTGATTCTTCCCCTCCTTCTCTTTCCCCCTCCCCTTCACCTCCCTCGGCCGCGTCATCACCCCACCACTCGTACACCCCAACAAACTATCCAACAATACATTCAGCGCCACTAGAAAATATATATCTACCCCACTAACTTTCGCTATCCCTCTCAATTCCTCTGTCTCCTCACGTGACCAGACACGCCGAAGAAACAACGAGGCTAGAAACGCGATGAAACGGCGAAGACGGGCGTAGGGGATTATTGTGGAGAGAACTTCGTCGAAGAGAGGGGTCAAGTGTTGCATTTCGGAGGAGAAGTCAGTCGCGAGTTGGAGGTAGCGTTGGGATGGGGGAAGGGAGAGGTCGATGGTATAGATGGGGATTGGGCGGTCGTCGGGAGAGGCTACGGGGGATTTGGTGGCGGCGTTAGACATTTTGAGAGGGATTTGAGCCGCTGAATTTGAGCCGCTGAATTTGAAATTAAGATATTTTATATGAAGGGAGAAGAAGAGATAGGATATCATTTTGAAGGTTGGGATTAGGCTGCCTACACATGCCCCATTAGCCGCATTGCTTACCACTCGCGCCATTTGGTTCTTGATCTTATTTGGATGTCAGTACATGCTCTCTCATCCTTATACAACAGAAGCTCAAAATCGCAGATACGGACTATCACATTTTATATTCTATATCTATTGAAGACGACCGCTGGGAAGGAGAGTGGATACCGAACATGTGGCGCCGTCTTTCTGCGGCTGAGGCTGAAGTGGCGCGCGTCCGATAAACAAAGCTACGCCTGTGCTCATGACCCAAGGCGAGGAGGGCAACATGTTCTTCATTATTGAAAGGTGGACAGTCTATTCATACGCTGAGATGGATTCCGGCGCACATAGTGAGACTGAAGGTCCATAGGTGGTTGCTGAGGGATCACGTGATATGGACCGCGACACGTCGTACTAGCGGAGGGTATATATTCAGAGGCTAGAGTACTCCTAGATAGACACGCACAATAAGACTCCTTTCAAGAGACACGACTCACGAACCCGACCTCTCTTCTGTTGCCGTTCGGGCCGCGTGTGCAGTACTCAAGTGAAATCGATGGAAGGCAATCTGAGAATCAGAAGAGGGGATGGATTCTACGACTTCTAAAATGTCGTCTTCTAACTTCGGGTTTGCATCGGAGAACAGCGCTCAATGATTCTCAAGTGCGTCTTCCCATGTCTCAGTCTCACGAACTGCCAAGCCTGTACTTTAGCGATACTGCGGTGTAAATTTTGACCTCAGGCGGTCTTCTTAGGGATCTCGCCCGCTGAAACCGCTAGAAGCTTAGCGTTTTGAGGTCTTTATCACGCATTTATTGAACAAGAATGGCATTCTAGTGGTTGATTATATTACACTCTTAAGTGAGAGTTTTGTGTGACGGCTTAGGTATTAATTCACAGTATGGGATTGCCTGCACAAAAGTATTTCCGGAAGAAGGACCTGTCTACTTTTGGAGACTCAGTCTAGAAATTAGCGCAGTAGATAAAATCCTTGGGATTCTTCTGCTGTGTTTGCAGCAGCTTTCAGGAACACGCCGCGACGAGGCTCTTTCATCCCCCAATTCGCATGCTCGTGCTTCCTTGCCGCTCAACCATCTTTAATGGAAGGGTGAAAACTCATCCGATGGTAAGTAGATCCTTAAAAATCAGCGAAGATAGGCAATTTTAAAAAGCGATTTCAGATCATTGCTCAAACTTTCAGAGCTCAGGGTTAAGACTTTGAGGTATTTTATCACGGCTCCCTTTTCAGTTCATTCTGAGATAGAGGGGAAAGATCGAAGAGACAGCGAACAATATAGAGAGAGGCAATGGTTTGAAATGGAATGCTTGGGATAGAATAGTACGGTGATTATGGATATAAATGCCTCGCATCATCTCATATAGTCGTCCCTTCGTACTGTCACATTAACAATGATTATTTCCCGCTAAGAGATCCGCTCTTCGTTACAACTCAGCTGCTGCTAATTCTTAGAGTTCCATTGGATGTACCTATAGTTCCACAGTGTGATACAGGCTTTGAAAAACCTCCCCGATTCCATCATATACTATCGCTATAAGCTCATCTGCATCATGTTCCGCATGTCTCTTGCCAGAGAATACGAGCCAAGCTACCAAAAATTCAAATCAGTGTTCAACCAACCAATGCAGAGGACTAAATTACTCACCAAATTCATCCGCCGTCTTGCGGGGGAAAGAGACATACGTGCCAAAACTTTGCGCACCCCTGCTAAAGGTAACCTCTTGCACGAACCCGCCTTTGGACTCGACACTTTTATAGCCTTCTATGAAATCAAGATCAAAGTCCTCAGAATCCATAGCAATAAAATATCCAGCACGGTTAACTTCTGCGATACCTGTCGAAGACCCCACGGGATACCAAGGGTCAGAAATCGGATCAACTATTAGTAGCTTCCGCCACTTGTCATTAAGAGCACCAGCACGTTTTTTAATGCCGAACTCATCGTCTCGCGGGATGGATCCGAGGCTGCTGATTCCCTGTAAGATGTTGTGCATGTATGAGTTACGGAAGACACGGGTAGCTGAATCGGGGAGTTGCTCAAGCCGACTCAAATATTCCGCCATGAGGGGGATTTCATCATCCTTTGGTGGCCGTTTGGGGTTAAGCAAAACCTGCTCCAACTTGTGGTGGAGTTCGAGTGCTGTTTATAATTCTCAGCACAAACGTAAAGCCTTCCTCTATTCTAACATACCGATATCCTGCTTTTCTTCAATCATATCGTCTTGTGTCCGCCCCTGCATCTCTTTGGGAAATGGTCGGACCTCTTTGTTCCTATGAGCATCCAAAATAATTTTTGCCCAATCATAGAATTTATCTTCGAAGTCGCGGTCTTGAGGACTGTGCCAGTGGTAGCCCCAATCGTATCTCCCGATGTACAATATATCCTAAGCATAATGTTAGCATAAAGCTCTAGGTACCTTAGCTGGAGTTGCACCTAGATGTACCTTGTCAGTATGCTCATTCCCATTACTTATAGATCCTGGGCCCCATTTTGATCCAAGTGCGCTCACTCTTTGGACTATATCCATAGGATCAATATCATCATGACAAACGATCCAGCCTGCTTGAAACTTCTCTGCATCTGGGTCAGATGAAATCTCGTCTCTCCCCTTACCATAATATCGACGTACTTTCCAGTCTCCGGCACGCGCAGCGGATTTGTATGTATATACGTTTTGCCTGATGGTCCCTCCTGGTAGCGGGTTCACGATCTCAACTGCATTGTTAGTAAACTTTTCTTGAAGTGAGCCGTAATATATGGGAAGAATTTGGCCCCAGGAGAGGATCCCAGACTTTACGGTGAACTTTGCGAGCTCGTGATTTAGAGAGCCATCAGTGAGGCGGAATGGGAGTGTTTTGATAGGACAGGCGTCAGGGGATGCTTGATCGCAAGACTGCTCTGCTGCCTCCCCCTTGGCAACCAATTCCCACTGTTCTTCTAATTTATTGGTTGTTGAATTGATACTCTCAGGGGGTATTGGTTTAGGTTGCTGTCGCTCATCGAAGTTCAAGCCCTTCCCGCTTTGGAAATAGGAACTTTGCAACAACTCTAGAAGGGATTGTTTCTTTTCAGATTTTCCCCATTCAAAAACCATAATCCGCTGACGCAAGACTTTTAGAACTCGGTCTTCCACTTCATTGTCTCGCAATTCTTCGTTGCGGTTGTGATCGTGATGACTATAGTCCTGCTTTAACACCCATTCCTCCCACTGACTCGCTAAAGCCGAGATAGAAAACTTTGCCTCCATTTTCTGGTCCTGATATTCTTCGATATTCCTCATTGCTTCCTGCAGGCTATTCTCATCCACAGGCTCATGCGCAATCAATTTGGCGCGCTCACCCTCGAGATACCGAAGAGTGTAAAATGCTGAACGCCATTGCTGAAGCGCATTCTCGATTTTTGGATACGATTTAGGGGGGAAAGAGTTGGTGAAGGCCGCAAGCTGGCTCCACATGTCACTTCGATGCTTGTATTCGTCTCCCAATGCTTTAGCCATAAATTTCTCGTCCACGACTGCGCCTAAACATCTCTGCAGTGCAGCTGCCTTAGTCTCAATCACAAGATGTAAGACGGGGGCAAATTCATCCGCAATGCCAGCGTATTGACCCGTGGCCACGGCATCACCATCCAGAAATGCAACTTCGCCGAGTGTCATGTTCCAAGGCAGCGGCTTGTTGTGCCACTTGGATCGAGTACCATCTTCTAGATACCCCTGTGGAAAGATAGTGAATTTCGCGAGCAGTTTTCGGTCCAGGCCAAATTCATGCTCCAGGCTTTGGGAAAGCTCGTGAAGAGAGGTTGAATACGGAAGAACTTCAGAGAA
>Ga0182030_10007409_pt1 | contig 22888 bp, 23 predicted proteins | sample 812S3MmetaG_FD_121299 | JGI IMG/M metagenome (GOLD analysis project Ga0182030, IMG submission 121299) | Permafrost microbial communities from Stordalen Mire, Sweden - 812S3M metaG (Illumina Assembly) | ecosystem: Environmental > Terrestrial > Soil > Wetlands > Permafrost | place: Sweden...
GAATCAGTTGGGTGCAGAGATCGCGCTCCTCCATAACTTCCGGCGCGAGTTCCGCGGGGCCCTCCGGCAGGTGCTCGCGCTCTATCGGGAGGCGCGTATCGAGGATACGCCCGAAGGTCTGCTACTTCGCCACAGCCCACCGATCGTCAAACCGCGCATGATGCTGGTGTGTGGATAAGCCTGGGGATTGAGGCAGTTATCCACGGCCACTTCCTATTAGGGTTTACGGCCAGGTCCTATTAAATCGCGGGCCTGAACCACGGCCACTTCCTATGACAATCCTATAGATAAGACCTCTAGGCTTCCGGGAGCCTTCGGCCGCGGCGCCTGTGGACGAGCGCTTCGCGCATCGCCCACGAGGCTTGCGAGCCCTGGCCAATCCAAGCGGGTTTTGGCCCTCGATCATCCGGATCCGGATGCGCGCAAGGCGCGGATCGCCGGCCCAATGTCTGCTTTCGGGATCACTGGTGCGGCGCACCATCGAACGGCCGCCCGAGCCCACTATGCGAAAAACGCCGATTCTGAGGCACCTGCCCCATGGCGTCATAGGGCGCGCAGACCAGGTCGATACTGTTCTGAAAGTGCCTAAAACACAGCAGTTCAGAAGCATAAAAAGCCCAACTGAAGTTTTCTTTGCAAACCCCAAAGGGTGTCTTGTATAGTGATTTGGGAAAAGAGAACCAATTCGACAGGGTCACAAATGACCCCCGGATTCGAGAACACGAGCGATGCAGCGCAAGGAAGCACAGGCAGAAGGGCTCGAAGACTCAGGAGTGGCCGCTGGTGTCAAAGCCTGAGGCTTCGGTTGCGTATGAGCGGCGGTCCTCAGTGGGCATCGGCCACGTGGGCGTCCAGGATGGGCATTGCGCGAGACAGGCGCGAAATAAGTACGCGGCCTTTCTGATCCGCTACCAGGCCAGCAGCCTCAAGACACTTCCGATCGTATCCCCGTACGCGCTGGCACTACGCGAAGCTCTGCCCTCTGAGGCTCAACGTCCTGAAGCACTGCTGCAGGCCTTCGGGAGCGATCCCTTTCTGGCCGCAAGATTTCTCGGCGATGCCAATTCGATGTTCTTCAATCCGAGTCACCGAGAGATTCTCACGCTCCAGGAAGCGCTCGAGCATCTGGGCCTCGAGCATGCGCTCAGACTCCTCGCTCAGCCTCAGCCGGAGGCGAAGTGCTTCGTATCCGAGGCCTTCGGGACATTTTGGGCGCACTCGGTGGCGGTTTCTGTGGCCGCACAGCAGATCGCCCGACTCATGCGCATCCCCGGCATTGATCCGGAGGCCGCGCGAGTGCTCGGCCTCATTCACGACATCGGGTATCTGGTGGAAGCGCGCTATGACGCAAGGCTTACCTCGAACCCGCAGCCCGTGAATGGGGAGTCCGCGGATCAGCACACTGATCGCGCCCGTCTTGGGGCTTCACTCGCGGTAGCATGGTCGCTCCCACAGTGCATGCAACGGGTCTTCGAGGACCCGGCCGTTGGGCCCACTCGAGCCGTCGCGACCCTCATCAGGTTGGCCAGGAGCGCAGCACAGTGCGGCCCGCACAGTGCCGTTTACGATGAGCGGGCGCTTGAGGCGCTGGGCCTGCAGATCAGCGACCTGGCCCGCGTTGCCCAAACGGCGCGGCACCACTGCCAGGAGGCCCTGCATGTGGTGGGGCTGCTCTCGATCGCAAGCTCTTTGGCTCCCGCTTGAGCCGGTCGCTGAGGCCCTAGTCCGGCGAGACAATGGCCCGAAAATTCTCCACCGTCTCCTCAAGCGTTGCCCGGACGGGCAAGAGGGTCTTGCCGCTCGCCCGCTCGTAGAGCATCACGATGAACTGGCGCTCCGCGCTCGTCATCCCAAAGACGCTGGCGGGCATGTAGGCGCCAAACTTGGGATCCCCCTGAATGAATCGCAGCGCCGGCTCCAGGTACTGCTCGACCACCTCGGGTTCCTGGTGGAAGTCCTTGAGGCTCAGTTGCCCTGCGGCCAGCATGACGACGACTTTGGGCAAATTCAGGAACGCGGCCACCTTATCGAGCGTCTCGGGACCGAGCTTCGGGACGGGCCGCTCCCCGATCCGCAGCTGCTGAAAGTAGCTGTAGCTCACCCCCAGGTGATCTTCGGCGAGCTCGCGGATGCTCAGGCCCCTCACGTGGGCGGCTTCAAGAAGTAGCGCCAGAAGCGTAGCTCCCGGCCACTCGAGCTCCTTGCCCCGCAACACCGCCCAGGGCGAATCAGGCTTTCCGGCCTTCCTGGGGGGTGGGGGAGAGGTCCTGCTGGCGGACCTTGTTGGTTTCTTCTTTGGCATAAACCCCGCCCGCGGCGCAGGCGCTCAGTCTGCTGTTAGCACCGAATCCTAAACGGACCGCTGTGTGAGTACAACACGCGCGCCTCGCCTTGAGCGTGCCGGCACACTCTCGCAAAGCCCGATTGGACGGGTGTGAACGCCGTGTGTTATCGCACCACTCTGTTCCCGGAATACTCTATCAGTTGACGTTTCACATCTGACAGAGTAATTTCCGGTTCGCCCCGTCAAGTGGAAGCACCCACGAATGTTCGACTTCGCACAACTCGCTACCCACTGCGCCCCGCAGATCCACGAGAACACGCTCGCGCACGTGGTGCAGGTCGAGTCGCACTTCAACCCGTGGGCGATCGGCATCGTCGGCGGCCATCTGGCGCGCCAGCCGCGCAGCGAGGCCGAGGCCATCGCGACGGCGAAGTCACTGGAGTCTCAGGGCTACAACTACAGCGTCGGGCTCGCGCAATTGAACAGGACCCACTTCGCGGCGAACGGCCTTACCGCCGAGACGGCCTTTGAGCCCTGTCTCAATTTGAGGGCCGCCGCGAAGGTGCTCGAAGAATGCTATCGACGCGCGTATCGACGGCGCCCCGACGAGCAGGGAGCACTCCGGGATGCCTTCTCCTGCTACTACGCGGGCAATTTCAAGACCGGCTACCAGGACGGCTACGTGTTTCAGGTCGTCACGGGGCGTGCACAGCTCAAGCCTTGGGATACCTCGGCCGCAGGGCCAGCGGTTGCAGCGTTCCATTCATCTCCTTCGGCGCTGCTGTTCTAGGAGCCAGGCCCATGCAGAAGGCTACCCCCCTGATCGCCTTTGCGCTGGTCCTGCTGGCGATCGCTGCCCTCTGGCTTCTGTCGGCGCGTTTGGCGCGCCGCGTGAACTGGAGCGAGTTCTCCACGCGGGTGTTCCAGCGACGGCCGCTGAGAGTTCGCTGAAGTTCTATCTCATAACCATTGGATGCCAACTCAAAGGAGCCGTTGAAGTGAAGATCAAGCAGAACAGTGCAAACGCCCGTATCCGGATTCTCGCAGGCCGCATGCTCGCCGCGGTGGGCTTGGGGCTCCTGGCGATCCTCCCCGCACAGGCGCAGATCGCCCAGGTCACGACCGTCATGACGAACGTGCAGACGGTGCTGACCGGGGTCGCGGTGACGATGTTCACGATCTCGATCATCTGGGCCGGCTTCAAAATGGCGTTCCAGCACGCCAAGTGGTCCGAGATCAGCAACATCATCATTGGCGGCATCCTGGTGGGTGGCGCCGCCGCAATCGCCGCCTGGCTGATCTGAGTCCGTGATCGACTTCGAGCGCTTTCGGGACCCCATCTTCCGCGGCTGCACGCGTCCGGCGATGCTGGCCGGCGTGCCGATGGTGCCGCTGCTGATCGTATCTGGAGTCTTCCTCATGGTCACGATGTGGTGTGTGTACCTGGTGAGCCCCTACGTGTCGCTCTACCTCGCCATGATCTACGTGCCGATCCTGATCACGATGCGCCAGATCACCAAGAAGGATGACCAGCGGCTGCACCAGATGATGATGAGATTGCGGATGAGGCTGCGACACGCGCAAGGGCGGCGCCTCTGGGGTGCGACCTCGTTCGCGCCGCTGCGGTTCAAGAAGCGCAAGCTCGCATGAAAAGCCGCTCCCAACTGCAGCGGGTGGCCGCGGCGCAGATCGCGGCGTCGGATCATATTCCTTTCGGCGCGCACCTGAGCGACAGCGTCATTACGCTCAAGCGCACCGGGGATTACATCGCGACCTGGCGCCTGGAAGGCGTGTCCTTCGAGACAGCGGCCATCGAGGAGCTCTCGAGCCGCAAAGAGGGCCTGTGCAGTTTCCTGCGGGCCCTGGGGGGAGGAAGCTTTGCGCTCTGGTCCCACAAGCTGCGCCGCGTGGTCAAGGAGCGCCTTGAGGGTCGGTACACGAATGACTTCGCGCGCGAGCTCGATGAGCGCTACGCGCAAAGTCTCGATTCGGTTCGCCAGATGGCAACCGAACTCTATCTGACCGTGATCTACCGCCCGTCTCCCACACGCTCCGCGCGTCTGTTCCGCAAGCTCTCGGTCCGAAGCCTCGAGGAGATCCGGGCCCAGCAGGGTCAGGCGCTCGATGTCCTCGATGACATCGCCAAGCAACTCGAAGCGGCGCTCGCCAAATACGAGCCAGTGCGGCTCTCCACCGTCACCCGGGGTAATCAGGTGTGCTCCGAGCCGCTTTCCTTCTATGGGTACCTGGTCAATGGGGTCTGGGAGGAGGTCCCGCTGCGCCACTCAGACCTGGCCGAATATTTACCCACCTCCCGCCTGCACTTCGGGGATCGCAACGGGATGCTTGAGATCTGGCACCCCAGTGAGCGCAAGTTCGCAGGGTTCCTCGACTTCCAGGAGTATCCGCGGCAATCCGAGCCCGGGATGAACAATGTCATCCTCTACGGCAACTACGAGTACATCGAGACCCAGAGCTTCGCGATCAAGAACAAGCATGAGGCCCGCTCGGCCCTCGAGCGGCAGCTCGGGCAGATGGTGGCGGCGGAGGATGCGAGTCCCAAGGAGCTCGAAGACATGAAGCGGGCGCTCGATGACCTGCACGATGGCGAGATCGAGATCGGCGAGTACCACTACAGCCTCGCGATCTTTGGCGAGTCGCTCGAGGATGTGGCCAGGAACATGTCGGCCGCCCGGGCCAAGCTGCAGGACGGGCCCGGGTTCAAGATGGCGATCGTCGATGCGATTCCCGAATGCGCCTGGTTTGCGCAGCTCCCCGGCAACTTCTCGATGCGGCCGCGGGAGGCGAGCATCACGAGCCGCAACTTTGCGTGCCTGAGTCCCTTCCACAACTTCACGCGCGGGAAGCGCTCCGGGAACCCGTGGGGCGAGGCGCTGGCACTCTTGAAGACGCCCAGCGGCCAGCCGTATTACTTCAACTTCCACGCCTCCCCTGAGGATCGGGACTCGACCGATGAGAAGTACCCCGGCAACACCTTTATTTGCGGCTCAACCGGTGTGGGTAAGACCGCCCTGGTGCTCTCGTTACTCGCCTTTGCACTCAAGTACGAGGGATTGAGAGCCATCTTTTTTGATAAGGATCGGGGCGCCGAGATCGGCATCCGCGCAATGGGTGGCAAGTACTACGCCCTCAAGCGCGGCGAGCCGACCGGATTCAATCCGTTCCAGTTCCGGGCGACAGAAGAGAACCTGATGTTCTGCGAGAAGCTCGTGCGCCAGCTGGTCAAAAGCCAGGACGCACGCGCCCTCCCGCTCAGTGCCGCCGAGGAGTCTGACATCAGCCGCGCCGTGCGCACGGTGATGAGCGAGCACGTGTCGCCGGAGGTCCGAAGCCTCTCTGCCGTAGCCCAGAACCTCCAGGTCACTGGAGATAACAGCCTGCGCTCGCGCCTTCGCAAGTGGGTGGGCGATGGCCCGCTGGCCTGGGCGTTCGATAACCCCAAGGACACGCAGAATTTCGCCGGCAGCACGCTCTTTGGCTACGACTACACCGAGTTCCTGGATGATCCGGAGGTGCGCACGCCCTTGATGATGTACCTGCTGCACATCACCGAGACGCTGATCGATGGGCGTCCCTTCATCTACTTCATCGATGAGTTCTGGAAGCCGCTGCAGGATGAGATCTTCTCCGACTTTGCCTTAAATAAGCAGAAGACCATCCGCAAGCAGTCAGGTTTGGGCGTCTTCATGACCCAGTCCCCCTCCGATGTGCTGACCCATCGCATCGGCAAGACCATGGTCGAACAGTCCGTCACCCAGGTGTTCCTGCCCAACCCCAAGGCCGATCACGATGACTACGTGAATGGTTTCAAAGTGACGGAGGCCGAGTTTCGGATTATTCGTTCCCTGCCTGAGGCGAGCCGCAAGTTTCTGGTGAAGCAGGGACACCGGGCTGCGATTGTCATGTTCGATCTCTCCGGCATGAGCGACATCCTCAATGTCATCTCCGGGACCACCGATAACGTGGAGCTGCTCGATGCGATCCGCGCCGAGGTCGGAGATGACCCCAAGATCTGGCTGCCCATCTTCCACCGCCGAACGGCGGCAAGACGGGCGCAGGTTAAGACGGAGCTGAGAGCGTGAACGCCGGAGCCGCTCGACAAGCCATCGCGGCCGGCGTGGTCCTGATCTCTCTGGCCGCTTGTGGGTCGCAGACCCAGCCCGTGTCCTGGTACCTGGCACACCGGGAGGAGCGCGTCGCAAAGCTCCGCTGGTGCGCGGACAGTGCGGAGCGGCAGGGGAAGCCGGACTGTATCAATGCGGTGGAAGCAGAGCAGAAAGCCATGATGCAGCCCAATGCCCGCACCTCCGCGGACAACCTGAAGTTTCCTTGAGCACGAAGTGACCGTGACCAAGACAGCCGCCAACCTTCAACGATCCTCCGGTGCTGCATGAGCGGCATCGCCACAGCGCTGGAGACCAAGGTGAACGCGCTGCTGAACACCTGGGTCACCCTCGTCAGTCAGCAGTTCATGACCGATTTGATCCCGCTCGCGCTGATCGCCTTTACAGTCTACCTGACGCTCTTAGGGTGGCAGATCATGCGCGGCGAGGGGCACGATGCAGTCCACCTGATCGTGCGCCGTCTACTGTTCCTCGGCGTTATCGGCGCGCTCTCGCTGGGGGCCCTGGGCTACTACCAGCAGTACATCATCAATCTCACGAGCTCAGCCACCCAGGGCCTGGTGCAGGAGATTGCCAACGGCGGCGTCAACATGACGGCGCTCGATGCCCAGGGTAATCCGATCAACTTCGGCAACAACGGGCAGGTCATTACGCTCGGCAATCTGATCGATGCCATCGTCACGACCTACACAAACCTATACAACCTGCTCTCCTCGCATTTCACGAGCAACTTCATCCCGCAGTTCGCGACCATTCTGGCCGCCTTCTTTGTGGCCCTGGCCCTGTTCTTTGTCGTGATCGTGTCGCTCGGCTTCTATCTGCTGGCGCGGGTGGAGCTCTCGCTGTGCCTGGCGGTGGGGCCGGTATTCATCCTGCTGGCCGCCTTTGAGCAGACCCGGGAGTGGACCAAGCGCTGGATCGGGCAGCTCTGGCACTACTGCGTGCAGATCGCGCTGATGGCGGCTTGTATTTCGATGCTCCAGGGCATGCTGATTTATTTTGCGATCAAGGCCACCCAGAACTACAACACCAATGGTGGGGCCTCGGTGTTCTCCGATGTGCTGGCACTCTTCCTTCTGTCTCTATGCGTGTGCGTGATCCTCTGGCATATCGGGGATCTGGCCCGCGCCCTGACCGGCGCCGTGGGCTCGATCGGGCATCGCGCGCTTCAGAGCCCTGCCTTTGCATCGTTCAGTGGTTTCCAACGGGCACTCCCCACAAGCGCGGGCAGCGGCACAACCAATGAAATTCGGCGCCTTTCCGGCAACTCCAGTACCGCTACGCGCGCAAGCAACTGGGGCAACGCGGTGCCTGCGGCGCAGCGCCCGGCCATGGATAACCTGAGTTAGGCGCGCTTGGGAAAGGTGAGCTCATTTGAACATCGGAATGATTCTCAACGGAGGGATCAGGCAATGAAAGGGATCAAAGGGCCAATAGTCACACTGGTGTTGCTGACCAGTGGGTTCGCTTCAAACGCCGCCCATGCCGGCATTCCGGTCATCGATGTGGCGAACCTGATGCAGGCGATTCAGGAGGTGCTCTCCTGGGCACAGCAGCAGGTGCAGATGGTGACTCAGATCAAGAATCAGATCTCGCAGATCACCAATCAGGCCACCCAGATCGAGCGCATCAGCGGGAGCCGGAATCTGGGTCAGGTTTTCAATAACCCGCAGCTGCAGCAAGTGGTGCCGGCGAATGTCCCCCAGGTCGTCAGTGCGCTCGGCGCACAGGGCTTTAATGGCCTGACAGGCCCAGCGCAAGCCTTGCGCACCGCGACGATGATTTACAACTGCCTCGATCGACCGGCAGGCGCAGCCCAAACCTCTTGTCAGGCGCCTTTGAGCATCAACGCCCAGGCCCAGACCTGGCAGTCCTCGGCGCTCTCCACCGCCACAGCGCGGGTGGGCGAGATTCAGAACATGCAGCAGCAGATCAACAGCACGACCGATCCGATGGCGATCGCTCAGGTGCAGGCCGCGCTCGCCGCGGAGACCGCGCAGGTCGCGAATGATCAGAACCGGATTGCCCTGATGCATCAGGCGCTCGAGACCGCCCGGGCCTCGGCCGCACAGGCCCTGATGGAGCGGGATCTGGCGATGATGGTGCCCAACGCCGCGACTTCAGCCGACAACCTGGTCTTTCCCTGAACAGAGAGGCGAGTAACTCCATGAGTGCGACAGCCAAAGCGCTGAGGCCAGGGAGCGAGCAGGCGTATTACCGCGAGGCCTCTGATTGGGAGGCGGACCGGCAGTCGCAGCGCGAACGATCGGAGCGGCGCGCGTGGATCGTGGCAGGTGCTGCGACCGCGGCGGCGCTGGCGGCCGTGATCGGCATGGCACTCCTCGCCCCGTACCGGCGCGTCATTCCGATGGTCTTTGCGGTAGATCGGGCCACCGGCAACACCGAGCTTGTCAACGCGACCGATGATCGCAATGTCGCCCAGCTGGGCTACCAGGAGCTTCTGGACAAGCACTGGGCGGCCCGCTATGTCACCGCCCGTGAATCCTACTTCTACCGTCTGCTGCAGACCGACTACGACACGGTGCTGATGCTGAGTGCCGATGAGGTAGGGCGCGACTACGCGCGATTATTCGAAGGGAGCGATCCGAGAGACAAGAAGCTTGGGCCGCAGACCGAGTGGAAGGTCACGATCTTGAGCGTGAGTCTGCAGCGCGATGGCGTAGGGTCGAAGGCCGTAGTGCGCTTCGAGCGTGACCAGCGGCGGATGGAGGCCGAGCGACCCGAGGCCTCGAACTACTACGTGGCCACCCTGGCCTACGAGTACAAGCCCAGTCTCATGGGCAAGGAGAAGGATCTGATCCAGATCCCGCTCGGGTTCCGCATCGTGAGCTACCGGGTCGATTCGGAACTGGCACCCGTGACGGAATCCGTCGCGGCCGTGGCTGCGGCCCCGAAGTAGAGAAGCGCCCATGCACATCACAAAGGCGAAGCTCATTGTCGCGCTCACTCTTGCCGCGGCTTCAGCTTTGGGTGCGGAAATTCCAAGCCCCAGCGCTCTGGATACCCGGGTGCGTTACGTGGACTACCGAGCCGATGACGTGACGGTTATTGTCGTGCGCCGCGGGTCGGTCACGCGCATCGTGCTGGCGGAGGATGAAAACATCGTCGCCGCGGCCACGGGGTTTGCCGCCGACTGCGCGAAGGAGAGTGCGGAGTGGTGCATTCGGGCCGATGTTGGGAATAACCAGATCTGGGTCAAACCGCGCGATGGAGCAACGAGCAATAACCTGGAGCTCAAGACCGATCGGCGGGACTACTCCTTCGAACTGCGTCTCTTAAGCGACCTGCCCGCGAGTGGATCCGGTGATGCCGCGAGCTCACCGATGTTCCGGGTTATTTTTCGCTATCCATCCCCGGCAAAAACGGTTCTGACGGCCTTAAACGACCCGCTTCCGCCACCGAGCGATGCCGAGATGGTCAATGAGCGCATCGTGCACTCAAAGCCCATCCTTCGAAACACGCGCTACACGATGCAGGTGCTCAAGGGTGCAGAAGATATCGCCCCATCACTGGTCTTTGATGATGGGCGATTCACCTATTTTCGCTTCGCGAACAATCGCGAGATTCCAACGATCTTCGCTATTTCCCCCGGTGGAGAGGAAGAGCGGATCAATTTCGGGATGGAAGGCGATCTCGCCGTGGTGCAGCGTATGGGCCGCCGCTTTGTACTTCGATTGGGCAAGGCTGTCGTGGGCGTATGGAACGAGGCCTTCGATCCCGATGGCGTGCCGCCGGTCGCGGGGTCGCTGGTCGATGGGGTCGAGCGTACGTTACGCCGTGATCTGACCGGCTCGGAGAGCGCACCTTGAGCTTAGCTGGCGAACCCATGCCCGCCGCGGCGCCCGAGGTTGCACAAAGTGGCATTGTCTCGGTCAATTCGCGCGGCGCTTCGGGCGGGAATGTACTCGGTAAGGTCTTTTTTACGGTGGGCGTCATCGGGCTCCTGATCGTGGCTGGTCTTTATGGCCTCAATCACTATCGGGCGCAGCAAGCCGCCAAAGCTGGGTCCGCCCAAAAGAACCACACCAACGAATCCAAGCCCGCACAGGCGGGCCCGACGCGACATTTTGAGGACGATGCGCCTGCAGTGGTTTCCGCCGCCGGCGGCGCGCGCGATGCGCCACCGCTGCCCGGTGCGGCCGGAAGCCTGGTGATCGTGCCCAACATTGACGGCTCGGCGCAGCCGATGGGGGAGAGTACGAATAACTCCTCCGCCGCAAAGCGGCCCAGTCGCTACGGCGGAGAAGCGCTGATCTCGGCAGGCGCCAATAATCCCGCCGGCGCCTCGGCGCCCACCGGCGCGCAAGCACAGGCGACTGATCCGGCAGCGCAGCTAGCCTACCTCACGGCGCTGCTACAACAGTCTAAGGGGGGTTCCCTGGGCGTTGCAGGTGCGCCCGGCGCCTCAGGTGGCGCACCCGCCAATCCCGCGGGTTCCGTCGGATCCCAGCTCACACCTTCGGACACACCGAAGGTAGTGGCCTCCTACCTTGGCGATCGCAATCTGATTCTGCCCAAAGGTCGAAGCATCGACTGCGGGCTGTCGATGCGCCTCATCAGCGATTTGCCGGGCTTGGCCTCCTGCATCCTGTCCGACAATGTCTATTCCGATAACGGCAAGGTGCTGCTGCTCGAGCGCGGCTCCGAAGCAGTCGGTGAATACAGCGCCGCGATGGCCCAGGGGCAGAAGCGGATCTTTGTACTGTGGACCCGGATCAAGACACCGACCGGGGTTGTGATCAACCTCAACTCCCCAGGGGCCGATGAACTGGGAACCTCGGGCTTACCGGGCCTGGTCAACAATCACTGGTGGGAGCGGCTCGGTGCCGCCTCGCTCCTGACCCTCGTCCAGGATGCGATCGCCTACAAGAGCGCGCAAGTTTCCAACGGCGGCCAGGGGACGCTGGCGGTTTACCAGAACACCTCGCAGACCACAAACAACATGGCCGATACCATTCTTGAGAACACCATCAACATCAAACCCACGCTCTACAAGAACCAGGGAGATCGAGGAACGATCTACGTGGCCCGAGACCTGGATTTCAGCTCCGTGTATGCGCTCCGACCTCGCTGAAGCGGCCCGCTCCCTGAACTGGCTCGCGCGCGATGCGATGGTGCGCGAACTCCTGCGGCCCTTACGCGAGTATCTGATTGAGGAGGGGGTGACCGAGATCATCATCAATCGCCCAGGGGAGGTGTTTCTCGAGAATGGTCCGGAGTGGCGCAAAGTCTCTGCCCCACACCTGACACTCTCTCGCTGCCTCTCGCTCGCCAATGCCATTGCCACTTACACCGAGCAGGAGATTGGTCCTCACAAGCCCATTCTCTCAGCGATGCTCCCTGACGGGGAACGCGTGCAGATCCTCGTCCCGCCGGCGACTGAGGCCGACACCGTCTCCCTTTCGATCCGCCGTCCCAGCGCCTCGATCAAGACGCTCGCGGAATACGAGGCAAGTGGAGCCTTTGCCCGCTATGTCTGGGCAAAACCCCCGCAGATGCAGGCACGGCAACAGGATCTTGAACCGGTAGACCGCCGCCTGATGGATTGTCTTGATCGCAATGACCTTGCGGCCTTTCTGACCCTGGCCGTGCAGGAGAAGAAGAACATCGCCTTTGTCGGCAATACGGGCTCGGGCAAGACCACGCTGATGAAGAGCGTCTGCCAGGATATTCCCCGGCACGAGCGGCTCATCACGATTGAAGATGTCCGGGAACTGTTCCTGCCGCACCATGCGAACCGCGTGCATCTGCTCTATTCCAAGGGCGGGCAGGGAGTGGCCCGGGTAACGCCCTCGGAGCTGATCGCAAGCAACATGCGCATGAAGCCCGATCGGGTGCTGCTGGCTGAGCTGCGCGGTGGCGAGGCTTTTGATTTTCTCAAACTCCTGACCACCGGGCACAGCGGCTCGATCACCTCCTACCATGCCGAGTCCTGTGCGCTGGCGATGGAACGCTACGTGTTCATGGCCAAGGAACACGAGCAGGCTGCCATCTACGATGCGGCCGCCCTGAAGCACCTGGTGGCCCTGACGCTCGATGTCATCGTGCATGTCGTCGCCCGCACCGTGTACGACGAAGCCGGCGTGGCGCTCAGAAAGGAGCGGTATGTGGCCGAGGTCCACTTTGATCCGATCGACAAACTTCAGGCGCGTTTTGGAGCCGCCCAGGTGCATCGGGCCGTGACGGGTGCGCCATGACCCGTAAGCAGCAACTCATTACGGCTTCTGTCCTGGTCTATCTGATCGCGGCGTACTTCGCGGCCCAATACCTGGCCGGGCTGATTTACTTTCTGGCCAACAAGAGCCTGCCGCACGAGCTCACGACAGGCACCTGGTTCAACTACTGGCATTTCTACGCCCGCGACCCGATCCAGGGCAAACGGCTGGAGTTTTCACTGGGCTGTTCGCTGATTGCGCTGCTGGGCGCGCCGCTGCTGATCCTGAATGCGATCTACCACAAGGAGCGCTCGCTCCATGGAGAGGCGCGGTTTGCAACGAACAGCGAACTCGCACGCGAGAAGCTGTTCGGGGAGGAGGGCCTGATCATTGGCCGCATGGGCGGCCGCTACCTCACGCTGCCGGGTCAGACCTTTGTGCTGATTGCGGCACCGACCCGGCAGGGCAAGGGTGCCGGCGTCGTGGTCCCAAACCTCCTGCATTACCCCGACAGTGTTGTCGTGCTCGATATCAAGCTGGAAAACTTCCAGCTGACCTCCCTCTTCCGGCAGCGTCACGGCCAGAAGGTCTTTCTCTTCAACCCGTTTGCCGAGGATGGCCGCACGCATCGCTGGAATCCGATGGATGCGATTCGCCGCGATCCAGCGCTCCGTATCGTCGATGTGTTGGCGCTGGGCGAGAAACTCTACCCGCGAAGGGATGATGACAGCGGGATGTGGAACGATCTGGCCCGCGACCTCTTCATGGGCCTGACCCTCTACCTCCTTGAAACCCCGGGGATGCTCTGCTCCTTCGGGGAGGTGCTGCGCCAGTCCTCTGGCAAGGGCCGAGCGATCAAGGAGCACATCCAGCAGATCCTGCAGGCGCGGCGCCAGGGGGAGGGGGCCTTAAGCGACACCTGTTTTGATGCCCTGAGCCGCTTCTGCAACTCCCAGGAGCGCACGCTCTCGAGCATCGTCAACACGTTCACGGCAGCCCTCACGCTCTTTGTCAATCCTCACGTCGATGCCGCGACCAGCGCGACGGATTTTGATGTGGGCCGGGTCCGCAAGGAGCGGATGAGCATTTATGTCGGTATCCCCGCCAACCGGATGGAAAGCGCTTCAGTCATCGTGAACCTGTTCTTCGCGCACCTGATCAACGAGAACATGGGAGAACTGCCCGAGCAGAACCCGCAGCTGAAGTATGCCTGTCTCGTGCTGATGGATGAGTTCACGATGCTCGGGCGCGTCGGGATCATTGCCAAGTCCATTGGGGCGATGGCGCAATACAACCTGCGCCTGATGCCGGTGATTCAGGGCACATCGCAGCTGATCGGCGTGTATGGGGAGAACGATGCCCGCACCATTCAGGATAACTGTGCGCTCCAGATCCTCTATCCGCCCAGAGGTCAGGAGGATGCTCAGGAGTACTCGGACATGCTGGGCACCTATACGGCCAAGGCCCGCTCTACGGGCCTGAGCACTCCGCGGGCGGCGCTCGCCGCCGGGAACACGGGCTCGGCGAGCGAAAACATCTCGGATCAGCGCCGGGTCCTGATGCTGCCCCAGGAGCTTCGAAAGCTCCCCTTTGTAAGCGAGATCATCATCAAAGCCGGCATTGACCCGATTCTCTGCGACAAGGCGTTCTACTTCACCGATGAGCTCTTCATCAATCGCCTGAAGGCCTTAAGCCCAACGCTCGCGAAAATCAAAGGGCTCCCGAGCGAAGCGCAGCTCAAATACGCCGCCCTCACGCTACGGGAACTCTCGATCGAACTGCCCCGATACGATCTCGGGTTACACGTCGCGCGCGTGGAAAAGCGCACCCGAGCGCTTAGGCCAGGCGAAGCCATCGATGTGTCGAGGCTCGCGGTGGATCGGGGCAAACTTCCTGAGCTCTCATTGATCGAAGAGGCCACACCCGAGAGCGTTGGAAGACAGGTCAACAGCTTTCTGGACAGCCTCGAGCCCGGCAGTGCTCTTGAGACAGAGCTTCCGCTGCGCGAGCCGGAACGGCCCGAGCTGATGGCTATGGAGGCAGCGGCCTCGCGCCTGCCATCACCCGAAGGGCTCTTGCGATTGCAGCACACCCGTCCTGCGACGACCCCCGTTGCGGGCCCCCTGCGTCGCCGGCTAGGGGTCATTGATCTGGATGCGCTGAAGCGTGCCGCCGAGCGGCGCGATGCAGCGAGCGGGTAAAGGATAGCCCGAGGGAGTGGATGGCAGTGGCGAGGATCAGCACGGAGGCGTCGATGAGGGATGAGCTTAGATTTCCGGCTCCGCTCCGGCAGGGCATCCAGGCTCGCTGGGGTGGGCAGCCGCAATGGGCGAACTTCGGGCGCTATGTGGGTCCCGTGTTTGCCATGGACGGACTCCTGGCTCAACGCATTGGGGAGCGCGTGGTCGTCGTGCATCGACTCTCGCAGCTCGACTTCGGCTCCAGCGACTGCCTGAAACGGCGCGCGGCCGAGCAGCGCCTGAATGATCTGGTGCTTTCGATCTACCACGTGGGCGATCGATCCCTGGTGTACCTGCGCTCGAGGCGTACGAAGAGGCTCACCCGAATCGTTCCCGCTGTAAGTCCCCATCCGCACTCGGGTAAAGCCCGAGCGCCGGCAATGCGCGCAGGCACCAGCGCGCTCGCGGTGAGTCTGGTGCTGGCGGCCTGCGCCTCGAATGACGCGCTTGTCACGCCCAATGGTTCGAGGCGCGTGCCGGTCAATACCCCTGAAACGCTTGCGAGCTACCACGATCTCCTCGCTCGCCAAGCGGCCTCCCAGGCGCAGAAAAGCGCGCTGGAGCTCAAGGTTGAACGTATGGACGCGGAGATTTCCGCGCTCAAGGCGAGCCTCGAGGCGCAGCGCCAGAACGCGGCGGAGAGCGCACCAGTCTCTTCAACCGTTGCAACGCCATCGCTGGCTCTCCCACGCCCGCCGCCTGAATCCCCTCGCGTACTGCCAGCCGGGAATCATGATGAGATCGCGGCAGCAACCGCGAGCCTCGAAGCTGACCGAGTCATCTTTCGCATACATCACGCCGCGGGGCATACCGAGTTCAGCCCCCCGACTGAGATAGAAGCATCCTTGATCAAGGCAGCGCGGTCGGCAAAGTCGGTTTGGATCCGCGCTCGCACGGATGCCCAGGTGTCTGATCCCCTGGAAGCCCGCATTGCGCTCGATCGATCGCTCCATGCTCGCAGCTTCCTGATCACGCATGGCGTGGCTGCACAAAAAATCCGGACCTGGTATCGAAGTTCTGGCGATTTCATCGCGGAGGACGTGAGCGCCGAAGGGCGCGCCCTGAATCGTCGGGTCGACATTGAAGTACGAGGCCTCGATACGATGGCCCTGGCAGCGCTCGCTGCCACGGATCAGGGAGGCAAGAGGCCATGAGCGCTGAGGAAACGCAAAGCCAAAGGCCCGAACCCAGGGTTGCAGGTGTTGCCGCAGCTCCCCTCAACGAGATCGAACGCGCGCTCGAACGGGACAATGAATTATCAGCTCCGGAGACCATCACGCTGGATGAGGTGGCGCGCACGCGTCTGGCCTCGCGCCGGGAGCGGGATCGCCAAAGCATCGCCTCTCAGCCGGAGCACAGGGAGCGCCCTTCATTGCGCAAGCGTGAGGAGCGCGCTGAATCCGTCCCGCCAGGAACGCTCGGGCGCAAAGCCCGTGAGGATCGGGCCGAGTTCGTCGTGCCCGAGACGGTGCGCAAGCGCTTTATCCAGGCTGAGAACCGCTATTACTTTCGGCATGACGATAACAAGCTCGCCTTTGAAGACCACGGACACAAGATCGCCACGGCGCACGATGATCCCGCGGTGGCCCTCTCGATGATTCAGATGGCCGAGGCCAAAGGCTGGCAGTCGATCAACCTGCGCGGCACCGAAGAGTTCAAGCGCGAGGCGTGGCTCCAGGCCTCGCTCAAAGGGATGGACGTGCGCGGATACAAGCCTCGCGACGTGGATGTTCAAAAGCTCGCCGAGCTGCAAAAAGAGTTGGGAACCGGGTCGATCGCGCGCAACTTTGTGGAACAGACGCCTGAGCGCGCGCCACGAGACACGAGGCGCGCGGCTCGATCCGCTGAGGCTTCAGCAGTGGAGCCCCCGGATCGCGCGGCCGTGGTGGATGAACCGCAGCGCACCCTGACGCCCCAGCAGCGTATCGTTCTGGAGACCGTGAAGGCGGTGTGGCGCCACCAGGGGGCTTCAGAGCGCGAGGTGGAGCTGGCAGCCTCGGCTACGGTGGAGCGATTTCAGAACCAGCGCGTGTATGTCGGAAAGCTTCTCGAGCAGGGCGAAGCGCCCTATGAGCAGGATCCAAAGAACGAGAAGAGTTTCTATATCAAGCTTGAGACGCCCAAGGGAGAGAAGCTCGTCTGGGGCGTGGATCTGAAGCGCGCCCTGGAGGAGGGCCAAATCCAGGTCGGCCACGATGTGGTGATCGCCAACCAGGGGCGCAAGCAAGTGCCCATTACGGTGAAAGATCGGGATGCCTCTGGCGCGGTCATCAGCACCAACACTCTGGTGACGCACCGAAACTCCTGGCGGATCGAGACCTTGGAATCCCTGCGCGTCGAGGCGCTGGAGAAGATTCGTGCCAAGGCGGCTCAGGCCGATCGCGCACCGCTCGTGGCCGTGTACGACCGCGATGCCCCACGATCCGAATCACGGCCCGAGATCCGCATTGAGCGTGCTCGGGATCAGGAGCGCACACGGTAAGTCGCATGCGCGCCGCCCGCATCGCCACGAGTTCGACATTGCCAACCGTTGGCACAGAGCGCCGAGCCGCGGCCTTTGTGCGAGCGTTCATGGCGCTGCCGGCAATTGAGCTGACCGACGACAGGGTGGAAGCGCTGAAGTGGCTCGCGCTGGTGTTGATGACGCTCGATCATGTGGACAAGTATCTGCTGCATGAGCGGGCACGAGCGCTTTTCGCACTGGGTCGATTGGCATTTCCGCTCTTCGGGTTCGTGCTGGCTTTCAACCTGGCGCGACCCGGAGCGCTGAAGCGCGGCGTCTATTTCAGAGTATTGGGACGGCTAGCCCTGGTAGGGGCGCTGTCAGAGATTCCGTTTATCGGACTTGGCGGCCTGGCCTGGGGCTGGTACCCGCTCGATATTCTGCTCACACTGATGGTGGCTACAGCGATTATCTGGCTCATCGATGTCGATGTCGATGTCGGTGGCGGCTGGCCGCTTGCTCTGGCGCTCCTCCTTTTTCTGCTCGGCGGCGCCGTGGTCGAATTCTGGTGGCCGGGGATCGCATTGGTTGTGGCGGCCTGGAGTTATTGCCGAAATCCGCGCGCAGCCGCGCTCACGATCTGGCTGGCGGCGAGCCTCGCCCTCTATCTGATCAACCGAAACCTCTGGGCGCTAGCCGCATTTCCGCTCATTTTCTACGCGCCTCACGCTCGGTGGCGTGTGCCGCGCAGGCGCTGGGCATTCTATAGCTACTATCCGGCGCACCTGGCGGTGCTTTGGGCGCTTTGCCTGGGACTCCCGAGAACTTGAGGGCGTTGTGGCTCCCATCGATAAATCGGTAACGACTGCTGGCTACGTGGCGATTGCTCTGACGATCGGGCTGGCCGGATGGATCCGGTTCTGGATCAACGGGCGGCGATTCAGGCGCCGGACGATCGGTGGCGGGCAGCGCTTTGCAACCTACGGTACTGCGCTGTTCACCCAGCTCTGGGAAAGGGTAGTCATAAGCCTCGCCACCGCGCTGATGGCCGCGGCAATTCTCGTGGGTATCGGTCTGAGCTTGATGATCTATAACCAGCACTGATCCCAACGGAATCAGAATCCATGCGAGGAGCTTTAAGGATGAGGCTTTGGAAGGGAAGCCCGTGGCTCACTGGCCCGCAATACCCGGGCAGAGGCCAAGCCTCCCAGCCGCCGGCGCGTGATCCCCGAGCCGAGCGGTACTTCTCCACGGCGGCGCGCTACAACGCCGCGGCGAGGGCACTCGGCTATGAGTCCCTGGGGCACGCCCTAAATGACGGGCGATTGTCGGAGATACTTCGAAAAGCCTCCGATTGACCCAGGCGTTTCGCTGGATCCGAAGTGAGGCGCCTCTGAGTTCCGTGCGAGAATCATCGAATGATCCACGTGACGGCGGCGCCATTGTGCGAATTCTTGCCTACAACCTGAGTGTCGTTGGTGCAGTGACCGGGTTGTTGCTTCTACTTCTGCCATCGCACGCATTCGCCGTTGCTTTAGCCGTGGTAGCCGCCTGGATTGTGCTGCAGCTCGTCTGCGCCTTTGCCTTTATGGCCGCTCTTTATAAAGGCGACATCGTGGAATATCGATCAACGCCGCGAAGCTATGCCGTGGCCCGGCGAAGCCTCGTGGGCTGGCGAGCTCGGCATTTCATGCAAAGCTATCTTCGGCTGGCGCCAGATCCGCAAACCGGTTTGCGACGCACAAGTTTAGAATGAGCCTCGGGCGCCAGATGCTCCCTATAAGGAGTAGTGGTCTACCTGAATTTGGAGCACCGCGGGTGAAGGTGGCAGCAGCATGAAGGCAGGAACGGTATGGATGGATCATTGCGCGCCCAATCCGCGCGCCGTGGCCTACGCGCAAGTCATCATGCGGCCGTTCATGCGCACGCTCTTGCGCCTGGGCTTAAGCGCTCCGCAGGTCGGGATGATTGGACAGGAGATGGCCGTTGAGGCGGCAGGCGATCTGATCGGCGCAAGTGGACGCAAAGTGCGCGCTGCCGACGTGGCCGCGATTAGCGGAATCAAACGAGGAAAAATTCGCACCAAGGAAAAGACTCGTTTCTCGCTCAATGACAGGCATTTGGTGCGCCCTGCATCCGAGGTGATTGCGGTGTGGCGCTGCAATGCCAAGTACCTGGACGCCCGCGGATTGCCGGCCGTGCTGCCCATGCGCGGCCGAATCAGCTTTGCATCGTTGGTTCGCGAACATGGGCGTGATGTCACGCCAAAGGCGCTCTTGCGTGACCTGCTCAGCAATGGTGCCGCCAGACTGCTGCGGGCAGATTCTGTTCGCCTGATTGCTGAGTCGCTTACCCCTGATATGCCTCCCGAGGAGGAACTGACCAAGCTGGCACGCAAAGCGTGCGCGGTGCTTGAGCAAGCGGACCGGCGCATTGCAAAGGCACGAATACGAAAATCCTCTGGCACCGCTGGCCGGAGCCAGGAATAACAGTAAAGTCCATGTGCGGCCGGTATGTCAGCAAGAAGACGGCAGACTGGGAACGGCAGTTCCATATCAAGAAGACGCCGCCGTTTGCCTTTGAAAGCTACAACATCGCGCCGACCCAAAAAGTTCCTGTGGTGCGCGCAGCAACCGATGGCAACACCTGTGAGCTGCTACGCTGGGGACTGATTCCCTTCTTCGCCAGAGGCGAGCCGACCAAGTACAGCACGATCAATGCCAGAATTGAGACCCTGGAGACGGCCGCAAGTTATCGCGGGCCGTGGAAACGAGGGCAGCGCTGCCTGCTACTGGCCACCGGATTCTATGAGTGGCACGTAAATGATGATGGCAGCAAACAGCCGTTTTATATCCACGTGGCCGACCAGGAGAGCTTCGGCCTTGCGGGCCTGTGGGATCGCTCGGTTGCCGCGGACGGGATGGCGGTTGAAAGCTGCACCCTTATCACGATGCCCGCCAATCCCATGATGGCGGAGATTCACAATGCGAAGCACCGCATGCCCGCCATTCTGGCGGCCGATGAGGTGGAGGCCTGGTTGTCCGGTTCGGTTGAAGAGGCCAAAGCCGCGCTCAAGCAGTATCCGGAGGAGCTGATGGTTGCCTGGCCCGTGAGCACCCGAGTGAATTCACCTAAGAACAACGGGCCGGAGCTCATCGCCACGGTGCGGTGATCACCCGTTGAGTCGCCGCGAGCTCAGTGGAACAAGGCGCGGATAGACTGCTTTGCTTCGGATAACTCCAGACACGTCCCGAATGGAACGCAAGAAATGACGCACTAAGTCATTGATAAATCGTGCTCTATAGACCGTGAGTCGTGATAAGATTAAATTATCGCGCTAATCGCCCACGACTCGACACCATAACAACTGTCCCAGCCACGGCACCCCCTAATGACTTCGTTCCAGCCCCGATGGCTTCCAAGAAACCCGAACTTCTCGACCTCATGGCAATGCGGACAGCTGCCAGTTTAGACCGCTCATACAGTGTAGACCGCGACAGCGTACTGGATGGACGCCACCGCGCTTTCGGCTCTAGCGTTGCGCCATGGCACGCCGAGGCAAGCGCTCGCACGTTTCACAAACTCACTGGTTGGTTGTCACCGACCCGTTTCGCAAAGTCATCGAGTCGTGTGTGTTGACCCAGGATGTCGATGTCCAGCAAGCCCTGGAATCTGCGGTTGCTCGCTGGGTGGCGGAGGGTTGGGAGGCCGAGGGCGACTGCAGCTACAACTTCTGCTTCATTCGACGAACAGGACAACGACTGCTCATCAATGTAACTGCGACCGATCCGACTCGGCCGCCAACTGCCGGTCACGCCTTTCTTGCAGGAGGCGGTTCCAAGTACAAATAAGACTCCGAACGGCTTAGCAGCGTTGCGTTGCTAGCGCTCCAGATCATCCGTTCCCGTGCGCCCTCCCGGTGCTGGACGATACTCAGGATTCTGAATGGCTCCTCCCCTACCCGGCTCCGGCCGCGTCGGCGGGGGGCGTTCTAACCCGAAGCGATCTGCCAGCGCGCCCGCCAGGATGCGGTCCGTAGGGTCTTCAGACTCGGTGAGAAATTGCACAGCTTCAGCGTAGCGACGCAGGATTTCCTTTTCGGTTTGCTTGGCTTTCTCGATTCGCTCCGGGTTTGCCTTCGGCCGCCACGGTTTCGTGAATGGCTTATCGCGATCTTTCATTTGTCGGATCGCCTGCCGATCGCCGCGACTGTGTTCAAGACGATGCGCCCGCGAGGTGGCGATTGCATCGACTCCATGTTCCTGCAGCGCCTGCGCAAATCCCTCCCGCCAGCGCTTCAAGTCGGCCTTGCGGGGATTGAGCCGGGTTCCATCCTTGCTGGCTGACTGCACCACCAGATGTACGTGGGGATTTGGCGAGGGCGGATCCTCCTTGTCCTCGTCGTAATGCGGCGTGTCAGCGGTGTGCAGCGCCAGCGCATACTTGTGATCGGAAAACTCCCGGGCTGCGAAATCGCGCGCCGCCTTGAGCACATCAATCGGGTCGGTCCCCTCGGGCATGGAGAGTACGATGTTGACCGCTTCACGGCGATTACTGGTCTCCTCAACCCGGACCTCCCCGCTTTGCCAGTCATCGGCGAGCTCGCGTAGCGCCTCTCTCCCGCGGATCCGGAAGCCGTCCTGATCCTCAACGATCACTTCGGCAGCTGAGTCGCCTTGATCGGCCTCGGCCGACTGAGGGGTGCCGTCAGCCCGGGCGATATAGCGCAGGTGTTTGCGAATCTGCCGCATGCCCCGCCCTCCTCCGTACACCTTGACCATGACCTCCGGGCTCTTGCGCACCAGGTCTGCCAATTTGCCGCGCACGGCTCGAGCTTCCAGACGGCCCCCTGCGTTTCGAATCGTACCGCCCCTGCGCCGAGCGGATGAAGCCTTCCCACTGTGGGAGCGCGATCCACCTTTGCCGACGGGCGCTGCCCGATCAGGCGATCCCCAGAACTTGCCCCGATCAAAGAACTTCTCGCCCCACTCCATGAGAAGCCCATCGACATAGACCCGCGACTTCACGTACGGGCTCCGGGCTTGCGCCCGCGCGAGCGGCTGCGAGCGTGCAACCGGGTGCGCCAGCGATTCACATTATCGGTGAGCACTTGTGAGACGAGCGGCAAATGCCTTTCGATTGTCGTGCGGATCTGCTGCACCAGCTCGCGCACATGCTGACCACGTTGCGATCGCAAGCCCTCCTCCGCCGCACCCAGCCGTCCATGGGCCAGATGATCGCTGATCGCATTGAGAGCGCGCACGAGCTGATTGAGGTTTCGGCCGACGGCCTGCACCTCGAGGTTTGATTTTCGAAGGGCATCAAGGCTAGAAGACCCGAGCTGCGGTTGCTCTGCGAGATGGGCGCGGATCAAGGCTACGATCCAGCGTGGTACGGTTAAGTCCTCCTGCGCTGCGCGCGCGCTCACCCGCGCCCATTCCTCCTCGGTCAGCGGCACTTTGGGACGTGCATCAACCAGGGCGGCTCGATCCCGATGCGGGAGCCGCGCCCGGGCACTGCGGGATGGCCGTGGCCATTGGCCGGGCTTCAGGCGCCCGACCAATTCGCGAAGCGCTTCACTCGGCGTCATCGAGACCGAC
>Ga0182030_10007410_pt1 | contig 22887 bp, 33 predicted proteins | sample 812S3MmetaG_FD_121299 | JGI IMG/M metagenome (GOLD analysis project Ga0182030, IMG submission 121299) | Permafrost microbial communities from Stordalen Mire, Sweden - 812S3M metaG (Illumina Assembly) | ecosystem: Environmental > Terrestrial > Soil > Wetlands > Permafrost | place: Sweden...
GGATAGAGATTTGAATGCCTCACAAAATATCCTGAGACAAGGATTAAATTTAACAGTTGGAACGACTGGGTTAGCTGCTTGTCCCGATGTAAGACCTATTAGTAATAATGGGCAGTTGGTTGGGGCGGAAACCCACCTGCTTTAGCGGGTGGGTAGTTCATAAAACCGAAGAGGAAGCATATGAAGCACGTAAAAAATATATCGAAAAAACACGGGTTCTTGTATAACACACGGGCATATTTGATCGGCTCGATGGAATTCATAAATGGTGAAGGGTGGAGAAACAAAGTTAAATCCGACTTATCTGGGAGGGACATAACATTTTTTGACCCATATCATAAACCGTTTATAGATGATGTGCCTGAAGATGAATCTTCCAGAAAAGAAATGCTTCACTGGAGAGAGTGTGGACAATATGATTTGTTGGCTCAACGAATGAAACAAGTTCGAGCGTATGATTTGCGATTGTGTGATTTATCTGATTGGTTTATTGCTGTTATAAAGCCATCCATAGCATCTTGGGGTAGTGCTGAGGAAATCACGACTCTTATAAGAGAGAAAAAAACGATTTTTCTTGTGATAGATGACCCAAACGGAAAAAAATCTTGTCCTTTATGGTTGTTCGGAGTTCTTCCGCATAAGTATATTTACAATTCGTTAGATGAGGCTATCAATACAGTCAAAGCCATTGATGATGGGATTGTGAAAATATCAAATGATAGGTTTAAGCTTCTCAAAGAAGAATATCGATGAAAACACTTAGTCAACTTAAAATTATTGCCGCTGGAGATTCTTGGTTTGATTATCCATCATTCTTGTTTACTGGTGGAGGAATTCCTGAACATCTTTCATCTTTGTTGGGGGTTCCTATCTTTAATATGGCTCATCATGGTTATGGGACGGAGGAGATGTTATCCATTCGAAAGCGCAAGGAGTTGGATTCAGAGTTGCCCGCCACAGATATTTTGTTATTTAGTGGAGGTGGAAACGACATAGCAGGCGATCAATTTTGTATTTGGTTGAACGACAATATTGATGGGAAAATTGAAAAGTCGGTGTCGTGGTCACGATTGGAAACCGCTTTGGACCTTGTAATAGAAGACTACAATGACTTGATTCAAATTCACGATTTGGCGGCTCCTAAATCTTTGATAGTAACTCATGGGTATGATTTTCCTACCACGTCGATGTTTGGTAAAGGTATTTTGGGTCTCTTTGGTCCTTGGTTGCAGCCATCTCTCATTTATTGTGGATGGACAGACCTGAAGGATCAGGCGGCAATCGTAAAACTCGTATTGCAACGATTCAATACTCGCATGACCGAGTGGAGTAACATTGATCCCGGGCATAGATTGCATATTCAAACTCAGGGCGTGTTAGTTCCGAAGGATTGGGGCAATGAAATGCATCCAAACAGAAGTGGATTCAAGAAGCAGGCAGGTATATTCCAAACTACTCTTTCTCCCTATATCCAAAAGATACTTAACCAACCATAATTTATGCCATACATCAAAGCCGAAGATCGTACAAAGTATGACCAACATGTCGATGCCCTGGTCAATACTCTAGTTGAGGAACGAAAAGGAGAAGCGAGTGTTGGTGAAGTTAACTACGTCATTTCCAGTCTCATATGGAAATTGTTCAACCATAAGACATCTTATACCACGGGAAATAATCTCGTGGGAGTTCTAGAATGCGTCAAGCAAGAGTTTTATCGTCGTCCGCTCGCCAAATACGAAGATGACAAAATAAAGTCTAACGGTGACATTGTATGAATCCAGAGATGGATAATTATGTTACTCCCAAACCAGTTAGGGGAGATTTGATTTATCTGGCTTGTCCGTATAGCCATGAAAATCCTGATGTGAGAAATACACGATGGTCGGCAGCTAATATAGCCGCAGCGAAGTTAATGTCCCAAGGGCTATATGTTTTTAGTCCAATTTCTCACACACATCCAATTGCGGTTGCATCTAATGGGACTTTACCGATAGGATGGGACTTTTGGGAGGGATTTGATCGTCAATACCTCAACGTCTGTAAAAAAATCATCGTTCTTCGCATTCCCGGGTGGGACACTTCAACTGGGGTGCTTGCTGAGATCAAGATTGGAACCGAAGCGGGTATTCCCGTAGAATACATGGATTGGGACATGAAACCTTCTTACGACGAATTGCTTAATACTTTTAAAAGAACATAAAGCCTTCTTATATTATTATCACCAAACGGGTAGTTCTTTAGCCAATGCATGACATTGGCTTTTTCTTTTAGTTGATATGGGTTCTTGACTATATTTATACGTATGAGTCAACACGCTGCAAATCCTTCGATTTTAATATGAAAAACAATATAATGGAAAATTCGTTTGAGGGTGGTGTTGGAGGGTCCGCAGGTTCTCTTGGATATGCCGCACCATATGGAACCCCCAGTGGACCTGATAACTCCCAAAACCTTGGTGCATTTGACAGCAACAATAGCAATAAAGCTCTTGGTAATAAGGGTAATACAACAAGTGACCTTCCACGCACAGGGTCTATGGGTAAAGCGTTAGATCAGATTTATGCCAAGCCACAGACCCCCGATCCCGATGAGTTCATTGCAGGTATAAAGTATGAGATGGGTCAACAGATCAAAAAGGATAAGAAGGAAGCCAAGGATATTGTTCTTCAAAATCTCCAAAAGAACCCTAAGTTTTACAGTGGAATGCATATGCTAAACATAACCGATAAGGATATGGTTGACAATATGACTGAGAATTCCAACCCAAATGCGGGGTTAGATGTTCAAGTTTATAATAAGTTGGAGGAACTTAAGACCTTCAAACTCGGAGATTATATTGGACTGAGAATTATGAGGGAACAGTTGAATAACAGTCTCATTCGTCTGGCGAATGCTCGTAAAATATACTTTGATGGAACAACTGCTACTGCAAAATCTATGAACGAATCAAGACACCCCAATGATGCCCCCGCCCGAACCAAGGTTACCTCTAATGTTGATGAAACTAAGAAAATCTTCGCTGAAATGGCTAAAGGACACGGAGAAAAGTATGTCGTAAACTCTCAAATTTGCGACGTAATGAAAGAAATGTGGAAAGCCAAAAACGAGAGAAACTCGTGGCGGAACAAATAAATAGGCGCATATTTGCTTATTGGACATGATATTTATAACATATGAATCAAACCACCAATTACAAGAAGTATGTGGCTAGTCAAATGGGTCTTTCCGAAGCCCAGTTTGCCCCATTTCCTAAGAACGCCGAGCCACAGATTTCTCCTACCGCTCGCCCGCCTACCATTCTTGCTCTGGGTATTCGTGGAAGCACCACGGGAGGTCTCCCAAGCGGTGCCGATCAGGTAGGAACAGACATCAGCCCTACCAAAGTTGGTGGATATGATCGAGTGGACCCACAAAATTTGAATAGTAAGGTCATTAATAAGACCCCAAAGAATGCCGAAATAGACCAAGACAACGTGCCGATTAACAATAATCCAAGCACGGGAAACGGTGTAACACATCCTCATCAAATCCAAGTAACTGCTCATGAAGAGCCTCAAGCTGCCACTGGTGCATCTACTGATACGGATTCAACTCTCACGTTAAAGTCGGCAACTCCAAAGGGTATTGAAGTTGACGTTGCAGACGACAATGAAGACAGTGAGGAAGAAACCAAGAACATTAACAATAATAGCAATTTGATTCCTTCTACGTCTTTATCTGAGACCTTTGCTCGTCATAGGACGTTGATGTTAGAGAAACTCGGTCTATGTTCTTGTGGTTGTAAGCCATCTGAATGCACTTGTAAGCCAACGTGTAAGTGTGGATGCAATAAAACAAAGAAAGTAGATGAATGTGATTCACAGACTTGTGATACTGGAAATCCACCAAATCCAAAAGACTCTCAGGTAAATGCTAATGCAATGCCCCAAGATAATGTTGGACATGGAACTTCCGAATCATTAAAAGAAGGTAAGCACAAGGCAGGATGCCAATGTGGTTTTTGTAAGAATAAAGGAACATTCGGTAAAAAGAAAAAAGAAGCTGAAGAATCTCCCGAGGAAAAAGAGGAGACAGAAAAAGTTGATAAGCAACAGAAGCTTGATGAAAGCTATGCTGCTCCGTTTCAACGTATGCGTAGTCTCGCCGGTGTAGGTAACATGATTCTTACGTCCAATGGTCTCTTAGAAGATAAACATGCTCCGGGTGCCGATCATCCATTCAATACCCATTGGAAAATGGATAAGGAAAAGGCGGGATTTGTAAAGATTGATGAAGCTAAATTGAATCAAGTAAAGGCTACTCTTGAACGTAAATCCAAGCGTGGAAGCCTTTCTGATAAAGAACTCGAACTCATCAAGAAACTTAATAATGTATTACAGAAGCGTGCGGCGAATAAACCCGCCGAACCCTCTCACTCATAAGTATGGATGTCCAAGAACGAGGTAAGCCGTTAACGAGTCCTGAGTTTAAAGAGAAACTTGGATTGTTAACCGCATATCTCGTTAAGAATCTAGGAATTAAAACTTTGCCTACTATTAAGTTAAAACACAATAAAAACAATGCGAATGATATATTAGGTTACACCGGATACTATGATAATAAACAGAATACAATTGTTGTTTATGTTACTGGTAGACATCCTAAAGATATTCTTCGAACAATTGCTCATGAACTAATTCATTGTTGGCAAAATGAGCATGGAAACCTCAACTCTCATTCCAATGATCCTCAATATGCTCAACATGATCCCCAATTGAGAAAAATGGAAATGCAAGCATATTTATTAGGAAATATACTGTTTCGGGATTGGAGCGATTTTTATAAACATGGACACTAAAACATTCATCCTGAAGGCTAAACAAATACATGGTGCCATATATGACTATTCGAAATCTGTTTATACGACAGCATTGACAAAATTGTGTGTCGTATGTCCTATACATGGTATTTTTAGTCAACTTCCATCTAATCATTTACAAGGCCGGGGATGTAAACAATGTAGCGATAAGAGGAAAGTTTTAACAATAGAGAATTTTATTGAGAAAGCTATTAAGGTTCATGGCATACGTTATAATTATACTCAATCTAAATATGTTAATAGTCATCGTAAAATTTTTATAATTTGTAATATACATGGATTATTTTCACAGACTCCGAATGACCATCTGGCTGGGTATGGATGTCAATATTGTTCTCGAAACAAAAAAATGACAACGAATGAGTTTATTGAACGTGCAACTACTATTCATGGATTGGTATATGATTATTCCATTGTTGATTATAAAAATAATCTTACTAAGGTTAATATTTTATGTAAAAAGCATGGAGTATTTCAGCAGAGACCTGGCGACCATATTAATGGACAAGGATGTCCAAAATGTCATTTATCATTTGGTGAACAAAAAATAATGCGATGGTTAACTGACCGAAACATAGAATATGTTCATGAAAAATCGTTTGATGATTGTGTGAACCCACTTACAAATAAGCGATTGAAGTTTGATTTCTTTATTGCATCCAGGAATTTGTTGATTGAGTATGATGGGGAGCAACATTTTTATGCGGGGAGAGTTATGGATGGTCAATATACAACTACGGAACAAGATTTAAAGGATATACAATTTAGGGATAACTTTAAAAATGAATATTCTAAACGGAATAACATTGTTTTATATCGTATTCCTTATACTAAACGAGATTCTATTTCAACTATTCTCGAAAATATAATATGAATGATGAATTTGAACCCATAAATAGTCATATTCCAGACTTTAGCAATACATTAATAAATCGTATTACAACTCGGAACAATTCTGATGATACAGTGTCAAAACAATGGGTTGACCCTTATAGACTAATGCTTCAACGCAAACAAGGAGAAACTGCCCCTATTGACCCATCAGTTGTCCAGAAGTGGCCGGAAGAAGATGTTAAGGCATTGGAAGATTTTTGTCGTAGAAACGGTATAGTTGGAATGTCATCCCGTCAAAATCCTAAGTTGGCTCTAATGCAGTTGAAACTACAAATTGGAGACTATAGCGGAGTTCCGCTTGAAGAACGATGTCCAATTGGCTATGAAAAGGTTGGGACTAGACCGAATTATAATCCAAATTACCCTTATTCGGAGGCTCTTACGAAAAAGCATATTATACACGGATAAGTAGATATTTATAAGAAGCACACCTGACCTCAACTATATGAAACTTAAGAAATCTCAATTGAAGAATGCCATCAAGGCTATAGCCCGTGACTGCTTGAACGAGCGTATGGTCCGAGAGCAAGAACAAGATGCAGTCAATGCAGTAAATAACGACGAGCAAGCGAACATTGAACGTGTAGTATCAGTTGTAGTTAAGGGTCTTCCTCAATACAAGAGTAACGCCGACAAACTTTCGATGGTAGCGGCTGAGTTGTATTTCCGCCAATATAATACTGAACCCAACCAAGAGTTACTCCAACAAGCCGTGGCGAATGCTATTCCCGCTGATACTGAAGATGAATGTGCTATGGATGAAGCTTCTTATAAGCAAGTGGCTCCACATGCTTATTCGGATGTCAATCGTAGGAAGGCACAAACAATTCAAACTGACCCAAGGGTCAATGAAACTGGTCGCCCAACGTTGCCTCCTAATAAGGGAGCTTATAAGCAAGTAGCTCCACACGCCTATAGTGATATGGATCGTAACAAGTCATTGACGATTCAAACTGATCCAAGAGTAAATGAAAACGACAAGTGGATTCAAGGAGCAGTCAAACATCCCGGTCGTTGTGCTAATATGGGAAGTTCCGAATGCCCTGCAGGAAGCCCACAATACAATTTGGCAAAGAGATTTAAGGGCGGAGATATTCATAAAGACAATCTTAAGAACGAAGCTGGTTTGACCAGTGAAAAAGAATCCCCCGAGGGAGAAGACCCATTTAATGCGGAAGCCCCATTTAAAGGTACGGAAGACCCATTTAAAGGTACTAATATTGGTGGTGAAGAGCAGTATGATGAACGTGAGGAAATAAAGCTTATTAAGGTTATGAAGCTTGTTGCTGACAAGTTGGAAACTATGCATAAGGGTATGCCGGGAGATGACGAACCATTATCACTTTCAACCGATACTGAAGAGCCATCCGACCCAGACCTGCCTGATATGACTGCCGATGGTGGAGACTATGATGACGGTTGCGGTCTCGGAGACACCGGTGGTGGCGGGGACGGAGAATCATTTAGTGAGCCTAAAGAGCCATCTTCTGCTGAAGACGATAAAGAGCCAGAAGAGCCGAAGGACGATACAAAGTCCAAGAAGAAGGGTAAGAAAGAAGAAGACCCTACAGAATTCACCAAGAAGCTGGCAAAAGAATACAAGGTTCAGAAGCGTTCCTATCGCACTTCTAATGACACTTCCAATGATCCTAAGAATCTCGTTGACCCCGAAGTTCCTAGCACATAAGGATTAAAATAAGTTGCCAAATAGTAGTAAACATGTCATAATACGTGACATGTGGTATTACCATACACACACAAAGGAAAAATGAACTCAGTATTCTACGTAAAAGACAAAAGCCTAAACCCTCCTGAAGAGAGAACGTTTAATTCATATCAAACCTTGGTTAGATACCTTGATGTCATGTGCCAACGGGCATTTAGACAAACCAAGCTTCAACGCACTCAACTCTTAGAAGAGTGTGGACATGGGACCGATGACCATAACTCCACCTTGTTTGTTCGTTCTATGCAGGAACGGTTTGACATTGGAGTTATTCGAGACGGACGCCGCATTCAATGTGACGTTACCACACTTGTGGCATACCAGAAGCCCGAATACGGTGACTAATGGTTGCTAAATAGTTATGTTGGACATCACTTGGAGTCCTCCCTATACAGTGAGAGAAGGATTCGCCACCAAATGGAGGCGAGAGTGGTGCATCCCCCCAACAATGCTATCTGGATTTTTCGCTTTTTGGAAACCTAATCGGTTTAAAATGTTAGCCGAAGGTTTCACGGTAATAAAGAGTGAAAAGACGGGCAAGTGGTATCTATACGAAACTAAGGATAATACATCGTTATTTAAAATCTTCGGGGAAAAGCCTACCAAGCCTGAAGATACATTCGTTCTTCCTTCCTATGCGATAAAAGATCAAAGTGGACTTCGAACTTGGCAAGTTGATGCCGCAGGAAAGTTATGTGCTGCGTTGAATCATTGGGGAGCAGCGATTGATGGCTCAGATACTGGCACAGGAAAGACGTATACTGCGTGCGCTGTGGCTCGGGAACTTGGCTATAATATTTGTGTGGTCTGTCCTAAAGCGGTTATTCGTTCTTGGAATAAAGTAATAAAGAATCACTTCAAGATGGGGGATAAACTCATTGGGGTGGTAAACTACGAACGACTTAGAACTGGACGCAAGGATTCACCGATTGCCTCATATATTCTTCATCGGCATAAGAAACGTGCTACATTTGAATGGAAGCTTCCCGTTAAGACTTTAATCATATGGGATGAGTCTCACAAGCTCAAAAACTGGAAAACTAAGAACTCCAAGACTTGCCAAGAAGCCATTAAGGCGGGATACCCTATGTTATTTTGCTCGGCGACCAATGCCACAAATCCACTAGAGATGCGTGCGGTTGGGTTGGCTTTGAAGCTGTTTAAAGGTAGCAATGCTTATTATGAATGGGCATATGAGAATGGAGTGTATAAGGGAACTTGGGGATTGGAATTCAATGATGACCCCAAGATATTAAAACGCCTTAACAAGCAAATCTTTGACCAACGAGGTGTTCGTCTTCGTCGGGATGATATTCCTAACTTTCCAAAGTGTGAAGTTATTCCAGAAGTTTATAACATGGAGGATGAGGATGCTCAGAAGATTAATGAGACCTATTCCGAGATGGAGCGAGAGTTAGCCAAACTTGCTAAGATGGAAAAGAAAGACCCGACGATGGAGGCAGTTATTCAATTGCGTATGCGTCAGACGGTTGAAATAATAAAGGTTCCATTGTTTGTAGAAATGATTGAACAAGCGTTAGATGATGGATTTTCGGTTGTATTATTTGTGAATTTCACCGATACACTTACTGCGGTCTCTGAGAGACTTAAGACAACTTGTGTGTTCGATGGTAAAACGTCCGATAAAATTCGGGATAAAAATGTAGAATTGTTTCAAGCTGACAAAGAAAGAGTTATCATTGTAAACATTCAGTCCGGTGGTGCCGGATTGAGTTTACATGATCTTAATGGGAATTTTCCTCGAATGAGTATCATTTCTCCGACCTTCTCGCCTATATTTATGAGGCAGACACTCGGTCGTATATGGAGAGACGATGCCAAAACCAAAAGCATCCAGCGTATTGTGTGTGTTGCAAATACAGTTGAGGAAAACGTTTGTAAGAACGTGCAAAGAAAACTAGATAATCTGGACTTGCTAAACGATGGAGATTTAGCATATTCCAAAAATTATTTGAAGGATGATGAATGAAAATTGTGGGAATATACAAGATTGTCAATAAAGCCAATAACAAATATTATGTTACTTTATGGAAAAAACTATGAAATCATCAGCGACTAGAACAATAGTGGTTCAATTAACAGCAGAAAATGTTCAAGAGTTTGACATTGACCTTGGATTGTTTACCGACCCTTTCTTGGAAGCTGCCACTCGGGCTGTGGAAAAGAGTAAGAATCAAAAGGGAAGCATTATACGTCCTGTAGCCCAATGTTGGGAAAAGGATAATCCTAAGAAGGGTTCTTTGTATAATTCATATTGGGTTCTTGTCAATGCCGCATGTTATGCGAAAGCCGAGCAATTGCGTGAAAAGTTCAAGGCACAAACCGATTGCGATTTGAAGGATGAACCAATGTGCGGGACTAAGAAGAAAGCAAAGAAGTAATGGAGTCATCGGCTACATCTCCCGACTCGGGGTCATTGACTCCGGCTAACTTACACACCGCAACTGGTGATGATAGGTTAATTGCCGTTTTGTATAAGAAGGTCGAAGACCTTGATAAAGAAGTCCATGAGCTTAAGACTAAAAAGATACTAGATGAGACTCAACTTCCTCCTGAGATATTAGAGCAAAATGGAATGCTTCCTCCATCGCCAAATAAGCTTAGACGGGGACGTGGAGCACGTCCATTGCTTCGGTCTGAGATTGAAGATGCTATAAAACATTCTCCATTTTGTAGCGATCAAGCGAGATACCTTGGAGTTAGTCGTCTCACCTATAGAAAATATGCCTTGCCTCTTGGGCTATACAAGCCACAACCACATCATAAAGGATGTAAAAAGCCATGGGGGCCGGAAAAAGGAAAGTATCCATTGTCAAAGATACTTGCGGGAGAATTTAATGGAAATCCATTAGTAAGTGATGAAACGGTAAAGCCTAAGCTGTTAAAATCGGGATGGCCGGAAGAATGTGCTATTTGTGGTTATAAGACGAAACATATTAGCAATGGAAAAGTTCCTTTGATTTTAGACCATATGGATGGTGATCGTCAAAATTTCAAGCGAGAAAATCTTCGACTTCTATGTTGGAATGATACTATAGAATGTGGTCGGGGGTATTTGCGTAGAGGTATTCGTTATTTCGATGCTAATTGGGGAGCGGATGAGAATAAGGTTTGATATTTATTAGTATGCCTTTAGCACCAGTACATATTCTAAACCAAATGGGGGTTATAATCTCATTTGCTGTAGCCAAGAAGATTTCCGAGGAAGAAATCACCCAATTCTTTGCCAAAGGAAAAAAACAAGGAAAGTCTATTAAGGAGTTGAACGACATTATAAGGAATAAAGTCGTCGGCGAAATTGAAGACGCCGTGATAAATCGTAAGATACCGGGGTTATTGTCATCGGAAGAATTGGCGAAAGAAATGGGAATACAGAAACATATTATTGCTAATATGCCTGAATTGAATCGTTTAATTATGCTGGTGGGACATAAGCTTGCCGAGAAGAAGTATGACAAGATGTCCCTTTGTTATTTTATCAACTCTCTCGTTAATCTTCTTGGTCTAACCGAAAAAGATTTTGAGGCTTTTCATCGTAAAAATAATGGAAAATATGAGGGGGAAGATGAAAACGATGATGAAGATGATAATATTGATGATGACCCCGATGATGACTGATATGTATGCAACAAGAAAGTTACGATATTATGAAAATATTAAGTATTGACGATGCAAAGAAATTTGCTAATAACAAGGTAGTTGTTATAATCACAGGAGTGACGGGTCAGGACGGCTCCTTCATGGCGGATTATCTTCTCAATAACACTGACTATGAAATATTTGGTGGTGCCCGACGCCTTAGCGTTTCCAATCATGAGAATGTTTCACATTTAGATGGGGAAGCTCGATTTCATCTTATTAATTTTGATCTGACGGATGCACACTCTATATCTCAAATCATAAGTCAGTTGCAGCCCAAATACTTTATCAATTTTGCTGCCCAGTCGTTCGTTAAGTCTTCATGGGACTTTCCCGCCCAAACATGGGAGACCAATACTACTTCAATGATTCATATCCTTGAATCTATCCGACTTCACTCCCCCGATTGCCGCTTTTATAATGCTGGTTCATCTGAAGAGTTCGGTGGTGTAGAATATTCTCCTCAAGACGAGCAACACCCGATGCGACCTCGCAGTCCATATGGGGCATCAAAAGCAGCGTCAAGGCAACTGGTGAAGGTTTATAGGGAATCTTACACCTTATATGCAATCCAAGGATGGCTTTTTAATCACGAAGGGACGAGACGTGGAGAAGAGTTTGTGACCCGCAAGATTACCAAGGGAGTAGCCCAGATTGCCAAAGACATTCGAGAAGGAAAGCCTATTACTCCACTTGAACTTGGAAACTTGGATGCTCGCCGTGATTGGACCGATGCAGAAGATTGTGTTCAAGCAGTGTGGAGGATGTTGAACCAAGAAGAATATCGGGATGATATGAAATATCTTCCTAGAGGTGGACTTATTGTTACGCCCCCTAAATTTATTTATTCGTCACTAGTTCCCAAGTTAAAAGAATACGTTGTATCCTCGGGTGAGAATCATACAGTGAGAGAGTTTGTTGAGGAAGCTTTTAATGTGGTAGGAATCAAAGGACAATGGTATATCACCGGTAGTGATCCGACCAGTGAACGATATATACTTTGGAATTCTGATGGAACAACCGATGGTCATAGCATTGTAACAGTTAATCCTTCATTCTATCGTCCTGCCGAAGTTGAGCAGTTACTCGGTGACCATACCAATATCACCAAAGACTTAAAATGGAATCCTATCACCACCTTTAAAGGGTTAGTGAAGAAGATGATTGAAGCAGACCTTAAGTAAACAAAAAGCCCCACCGAAGCGGGGCTTTGAATTATTTGACTGGAGCCAAGAAGTGCTTCCAATCGTGGTGCCTTGCTTTCCTGATCGTCTGGGACACCAGCATGGGCTTCGGTTGAGTAGGTACAAACTTCATTATCAATCCCGCCTCCGAATTAAGTTTGTTACCCTTGCGGTTATTTATCTCTTTTGTGGTTAGCACCGTATTGTCATACGTATCTGTTCCACCACGAGAGGTGGGAATAACGTGGTCAATGGTCGCAGTCTCAAACTCCAATTCCATGTTCGTGTAAGGGTCGATACCGTTATCACGAATGAACAACCCTTCCTTGGTCGGTTTTCCTTTGAATTTCTTCTCGGGAATCTTTGCATATTTTGTCGTGATTACGACGGTGGGTACACGGATTTTAATACGAATGGAATTGATGCTTAAATCCCAAGAACGCACGGGCAGTTGAACCCACTCTTCCCACTTTACAGGTTTGATGTAATCGTAGGTCTCAAAGTTGGGAGTGCCGTCATCATTGAATGGATAGGAAATATCAACTGCGGTGACGACACCCGTCATCAAATCGCATATGGTATCACCGACCAATCCGACGCCAACTCTCTGCCAGTTTTTGTTCAGTTTGAGAACAATTGGTTTATGTGCTATGTCTCTCATAGTTTTTTAATATCGCACTTTTTATACGACTTGTCAAGTGAACTGTTTGAAAAGTTCACTTGACCGAGAGAGCCATTATAGATAAGTATCAGATTAAAGGTTGTCACGATAGTTACTTAAAACCAGATTTGTTCCATTCCATGTAGCATAATGCATATTTCCATGAACGTCAAGGTCAATATTGGTTGACCGTGATGTGTCATCTAATAGCTCGATGGTTGGCTTCCACAATTCGTAAGGACGATACGATACTTGTCCGTCCAACTTTTCGGAATTCTCTTCCAAAAGACACCATCTTGGCCCTTGCATCTGTGGTGTATGTCCCATAATTTGATTTATGCCCCTCACCGGTAAGAACTCCCGTGTGAAATCACACCATGTAATTCCACCAACTTGTTGCGAACCTCCTCGCCCTCGCCCAGCATTGAATATCCAAGAGCCTATTCCGTTGGCTCCACGTTGGAACCCCTTAATCATTTCAGCATTTAACCATTCCGTTAGTTCAGCAATGAATTTTGGGCGATCAGTATGTAACTTTCGTATATTTGTAGGCACATTATGCTTATGTAAGCCCGCATGAGTTAACAGCCAACGGTTATCCATGAAATAAAACCATTTCAGTTTGTCCCACGTTTTACGAGGAACAATGTCGTTGATTAACAAGGATTTCCATTGAGTATACCCACTACATTGAAAGGAACGGTATGGAAATCCGTATTGTTGATCGTGATTCCCGACTAATGCTGTGTGGTTTGGATTGGACACGAAATCCACAAGCCATTCTGATGTATGTGCTACCATTTCTGGCGTGTCGTCGAAATCATCGTAGAAATCTCCAAGTGCAATAACTTTATCGGCTCCGACGTGACGGATGATTTTAGTTGCTTGGTCCACTCGATGATGCAAATCAGGAAGGATTAGGGTTATTTCGTTCATAGCGGTTATAATAGCAGGTATCCATAAAAAGTCAATCGTTTTGTTTTTGGTGGCTCTATGTATAATGTGAATTATGAAGAACTAATATATGAAGAATGATATAAAAAATGGGTTTCTAACAGATGTTTCGGACAAAAGAAATGTATATTTGCTTGGATTTTTATGGGCCGACGGATGGATTGTGAATACCAATTATACGCACACAATAAGCATGTATCTGATAAAGGAAGATTTCCTAAAAATAGAACCTATTTTATATGAATTTGGAATTCGGACTTTTTATGAGAGGCAACGTAAGAAGGACGGTGATACGTTTGGAAAGATGAGTCGGGGAACTACAATCCAAAGTAAAGTGGTTGTTTCCTTTTTGCTAACCAATGACTACGATAAAAAATCTGGGTGTTCTCCTACTAAAATCTTATCCCTTATTCCTAATGACTTAAAACATTATTTTTGGAGGGGGTATGTAGATGGAGATGGATGTATATCGGAAAAGGAAATTGCATTATGGTCTGTTATTGACCAAGACTGGTTGGAGTCCGTCAAATTAACTGAAAGATTAGGAGTTTCTCATAGCATATACACTTATACCAGAAAAAATGGAAAGCATAAAAGTTCTGTGTTTCGTATGGGTGGAATAGATAATATTGTGAGGTTCGGAGATTATCTATATCAAAACTATGATGGCATAGGTCTTACGAGAAAATATGATAAGTATTTGCTGTTGAAAGAAAGGCAGAAAATAATGCCCCGGAAAACTTCCAAACACATTGGCGTATTTTTATCTCGAAATACTGGACGATGGGGTGCTAACAAATATAATCCCAATACCAAGAAGCAGAAGCATTTAGGATGGTTTTCGACTGAAGAGGAGGCTTATTCCGCCCTTCTCAAATAATTTTTTTTGGTGACACGGGTATATTTATATGTGTAGGACGGATGGTGGGCTGGGGAGCCTGCTAAATCGCATCTCATTAGTGCGAGACACACCATCCTAATCCTTTTTATGCTGACGTCTCATTTTGTGACTTTACCAAGACTGCCATTGAAGGCACAGTAGGTCAACATTGGAAGTGGTATGAGACGTTGGCACTTTTTTATCTGTTTATACATATATGTGACCGGTTCATTCCTCATTATATTTACATTTTTGGGCCGAATTTATGGAAATAGCGAAGCGGTCTCCATAGGTGGTTATTAACCCAAAATCCCCATTTGCGATATTGGCGAGAGCATAGGAGTATTGTCCATGCCCCCGATGGGGGAATCTCAAGACGATGTTTTTTATCTCCTTTAGCATACCAAACTGAGGGGGCTTTTATAAGACGACTCCCACTCGGAGTATGGTTGGTGTATGAACCTTTGAATAATATGGATAAGAAATCACAGCCATGATCATGTAAATGTGGACCAACGTCAGAGCTAATCCAATGATGGACTCGGATAGAGTAATCAAAGGCAAGGAAGGTCCATCGAGTCAAATAGTGATTTGATCCTTGATACATCTTCTCAGCCCATCTGATCTGAAAGGGCTTGAACTGTTTGTATGTTTTCATAAATAAATTTATCAGGGTTTGTCAAAAGTGATGGTTTATGGTCTATTTTAATATGAATTTATATAAGTGGATATAAATTGAAGATTTCGTTACCGATATAGTAATATTACACGGGCACCAATTGTTTACTATGAGCCGCAAGATACTGCACTTGGGCCAACTCTTTCGCCACAACCAATTCTTCAAGCATGGATTTGGCCTTGGCACGTTCCTTGATGAGGCCGTATTGCAAACCACCAGCCAAGCCGCCTTCACGTTGCGTGTCACGGATTTCGGCCTTAAGTGTGCGAATCTTTTGACTAAGGGTTTTGTAATTGGCCTTCCATTCGGAACGATAAACCAAATAGGTTTCTTTGTTTGTGAATGTGAATGTTTTCATATATTTGTATTTGTTAGACTAACTGAAACCGCTTTGTTATTTGTTTGATTGAGTCTTTCGAAGCGGGTCCAAGACCCAAAGCCGTAACGATGGGGTTACCATCAAAAAAGTTTTCACAACCGGAGTCGGTTACGAGAAAAGATGGGATGCCCGCAGCATCGGCTTCTTCTTTAGCACGAAGAAGTGAGTGAAGGTTTTTGGCCGCAAGACAGACTTTGGTGCCGGGGTGAGTCGGAAACTCACTATGATATTCTTTTTGAAGAGACGGAGAGGCTGCAATGAAAGCACCGAGATAAGCATGACCAGTTTGACTACTGATTTTACCCGTGTTCATGCCGAGGTCTGTCCGCACGATGGCGTAAAGACGAAGTGTGGGATCGGAAAACTACGTGTGACCTTCAATAATGGATTGCCCATTATTCATCACAGATAAGAAATTGGTGCTCCGGGCGGGGGTTGAACCCGCAACAGTTCGATTTAGAGTCAAACGCTCTGCCAATTGAGCTACCGAAGCAGTTGTGGGAACCTACGTTGGGCTGATGCCCTTTTCGTTTTGTGTAGTCATAAACTTGTTGTTCATTACTCTATAAATATAACACGCCACAGAGAAATGTCAAATGTTTTTTCGAGAAACTTCCTATCTGATTATAGATGAAGCTCTTGGGTCGGATCAATGGACATTACTATTAATATTCGTTTCATTGTAATTATTTCGTGTCATAATCCATACCATGAAGGTTGGAACTGCTCCATCCAACCATATGCCAAACCACATTCCCATTCCTATAATAAACCCCAAAGTTCCGGCTGTTTGGGATAATTGATCATTGCTAGTAATAGTTGGAGTTATTTGTTCAGATAATGCTATATTAAAAATCCCTATCACTACACCCCATGCACATAATATAGTCCACCCTATAAATCCAATCAGGGATATAATGTGAATAATTTCTTTGAAAGATTTTGGTGTTTTAGGTATACGAATTGGTGTTGAGGGGCTTAGCGTTAATCGGTTATTGCAGGATGGAAAATTAAATTCTTGTCCAACATTTCCATTAACTTCAATCGGTTGGCCACATGAACAAAATATTTTTGTAATCATGTACATATCATAACATCATTTTATAAAAAGTCAAGAAATATTTCGTTCTTTTTTCGTTCTTTTTAACAGATCGGTGATATGTCACTAAAGGCTACAAAATATCCAGAGAATATGCTCTTCAAAATGGAATCACTTCGTCTTATCGATTTTATAGATTAGTGAGGCAATAATATTTCGTTTTTTAATTGAGAGGGAATAAATTCTTTATTAATATGGCCACATGCAGCGCATGAAAATGGCACTGGGATTGGCAAAATTCCAGTTTTTCCGGATGGACTCACAATTGCCGACACGCTGCGAAGCATTACTGTTTGCTGATAGAAAAATGATTCTCCACCACACTTTTCACATTTTATGGGGGAGGTATTTTTGATGTCAACTTGAGCGTTTAATTTTTCAGTGGGTAGTTGGTTAGGATTCATTTTTTTGATTGTTGGTGATGAGTTTTACTTTGGGACGTGAGAATATAATGCCTTCGAAAGTTTTCAGCAGTTTGCCTATGGTCGGCTTTTCGGCAGTTCTGTGTTTGATACACTTTTCCCCATCAAATACGAAATCAGATGGGAACATCAGACGATTCCTGCTATATTTCGCCAATGCGCTGTATCCATAGTAATCTGCAATTGGCTTTTGTATAAAGAACATTAACATATCATTTAAACTTGGACGGACGGAAACCAACAACGTCGTCCCAATTATCTCGCACTTTGCGAAAATTTTCGGGGCGACGATTACTGCCTTTTCCGTATTGTTTTCTGTTTCCTTTGAACTCTTTTTTCATAGATTATGGTCCAAAAGTTCGAGCTATACGAGCATCAAACAACTTAATGATTGCTCTCCGACGCCATCTCATTTCTTTGGCGATCTTCCGGATTTTGAACAGAAGGGAGAACCCAGCAAAGACCCCACTTGTGTTGTTAGCCAATTGAGTCTCCAATATGGACAACTTGGCGGTTAAATCTCGGAACTCGGATTGGAGTGTATGGAGACGAATATCAATTTCTTCACAGCACCGTTTCTCTTCGGCAATGATTTCATACATCCAAGCAACACTGCCCCAAGGACTGGGTAGGTTTTTCATGTCGAAATATGGAGCATTCATAATTTTTTGTTTACGAAATTCACTTCGTCGAATTCCGATTTATCAGGGCGTTGATATTTATTTAACATATTATCGATTACATGTTCGGGAACATTTCGTCCGCCTTCAGACCCACGGTTGATATTACGAGCCAATAAGGTGGCTTTGTCACATTCAAACACCACAGCGATAGTTTTGGCATCAAATATTTTGGCAATGTCAATGAAATCTTTTCGTGTCTTTCTATACATATTTGTTGCATCAATAAGAACTGATTTTTCATTGAGAAGTGCATTCCGCATTTCTGATCGAGTTGCTGAAAATGCTTGTGCAGAAACAGATTGATCCGATTCACTCGTCCCAAATTTAGCACGAAATTCATCGGGACACAGACGAATTGTATTAGGATTTTTTTGGACGAACTCTTTCCCCCAAGTGCTTTTTCCTGATCCGGGTGGACCAACAAGTAAATATGTAATCAGTTCTTTCATTGCCTCAATATACGCCATGACTACGATTTTGTCAATATTCTTTTAGCCGATTCCAATATTGAGACAATGTTTTGACGCCCAATATCGTTGAGAGTATGGACAAAACATCGTGGTATTCAGAATTATTCTTTGTACTGTTCAGATATTATTTTTCCACTCCATGATTTTTTAAGAACCGTGCTGTAAAACGGCTCTTTAGGACGACAGACAAGACCTTCTCCAATTGCACCATTGGAATATTTGACCTCATTTGCTAATTTTATCAATTCTTCTAATGTGTAATAAAATACATTACCTTCGTTAATAACATCTACCATTGGAATGTTAAATTCTTGACAGAAGGCCAATATCTTATCATATCCAAAATAAGAACGACCATCAATATCAAAAATATTGAATACTTTCATATTTATTCCGTTTATGCCGGATGGATTTTTTTGTATGCCCTCCCCAAATATTTCTGATTGGATGGCAATGTTCATGCCGGGGAATGCTTTTTTTAATACATTTTCTAAATCATATTGTTTGGCAATTTTCCAAAATCCATTGGTCTCACTTTCTTTCAATTGGATGCGGCGGCTACATACACCGAAGGTTCCATCTTTGTTAAAAAAAGTTCCACTCGAACCATCCATTTTCGCCGTTATATAATATGGGCGACTCCAAAGTTCGGGAATTGCGTCGGGGTATGTCCGAAGATTATCCTCGTCAGTTATGATAAGGAAACTTGGAAACATACCTTCGGCTTGTCCGGCCAATTCGGGAGGCATGGGCTTCTCATATTTTTTGATACCAAGAATGTCGGTGACATCGTAACCTTCATACAGGTCATGTCCTTCCACATCCATTTTATCGTTCGGAAGAATGCTCAACTTGAAACAGATTCCAGCAGACTCAGCACCACGAAGCCGAATTGGCTTGATGCGAAAATTCTTGTTGCGGAGAAACTCGAATTCTGGTTTCTCAGGAAGAATGGTATCAATGCCCACATAAACTACAAGTTCACCCAAGGCATATTCTCCTCGTTTTGTAACTACTTGCCATCCTAACACTTTTACCAAATCCAGATTATCTGAATTTGGACATGGTTTGACCTCTAATATTCTTTGGATTGTTGCTAATTTATCATTCATAGCGATATTTATAGGCGATTAAAACAAAAATGTCAACATTTTTGTTTTAATACCCCCATTTATTTGATAAAAGAACAAATAGAACTTTATAAAAAATTGACCTTCGTTAGTCTCCCTGTTATTTTATGATGATGAATAAAATGAATTTGATTGGGAGAAATTTTGGTGATTTAACGGTTATAGAAGAAACAAAATCTGCGAAAGGTCGAATTCGATGGAAGTGTCGATGTAAATGTGGCGTGATATTAGAATCCGTTATTGGAAGTAATCTTGTACGTGGAAACACAACCTCGTGTGGCTGTAAATGTCTTACGTCTAAAAAATATAATTTTGTGGATTTGAATGGACGAACGTTTGGAAAGTTAACAGTCATTGAAAAACTCGATAAAAAAACAAAAACGAGAGGAATATTATGGAAATGTTTATGTGAATGTGGCAATTATATTGAACTCCCTAGTAATTCTTTAACGAGTGGTAATACAATATCATGTGGGAATAAAAAAATACATATTAAAGCCGGAAAAGATGTAGACGAATGGCGAGTAGGAGAAATCCCAATTTCTCATTTAACTTCGATTAAGCAAAATGCTATTAAACGCAATCTTCACTATGAAGTTAGCAATGAATATTTGTGGAATTTATTTTTATCCCAGAATAAAAAATGCGTTTTATCTGGGGTTGAATTGACGTTTACTAAAAACTCCAATGCTTCAAAATATAGGGCATGTGAAACAAATGCGTCTTTAGACCGTATTAATAATCAAATTGGTTATGTTGAAGGAAATGTTCGATGGCTTCATAAAGATATAAATAGAATTAGGGGGCAATTCAATGATACTCAGTTTTTAGAGTGGTGCAAAAAATGTTACTTGCATAGTAATTCTACTTTTAACTATACCCCTCCTATATGGGATGAATGGTTTATGCGTGGAATTTATTGGGCCGCCACAAAATCCAAAGATATAAAAACTAAAATTGCCGCATTTATTGTAAAAGATAATAGAATAATAAGTACTGGATTCAATGGTATTCCTCAAGGAGTAGATGACGGTATATATGCTAGAAATCAACGGCCATTGAAATATTCATATTATTCCCATGGCGAAGAAAACGCAATATATAATGCCGCCCGCAATGGAATTTCTACTGAAAAGTCTATACTATATACAAATGCTTTGCCCTGCAATCATTGTTGCAAATGTATTATTCAATCTGGAATTAAAAAAGTCGTTATTCATAAACAATATAATGACTTATGGAAATCTTATTATAGAGAAGAGTGGAATGGGCAGGATAAAATTACAAAGATAATGTTTAGTGAAGCCGGGGTCGAATTAATTGAATTTGATAAAATTTTAAACGTCTCGGCATATCTCGATGGAAAAATAGTTAGTGTATGAACTTGACATGAAATTCTGAAGATGGTATAAATAGGGTTGTTAACTCCAAAACATAACAAAAAAATAACAAAAAATATGCCGAAAGTATCACTGGAAAATGTTGAAATGATTCTCCTCGAACGTAAAATCGAGGCAGTCAAAGTTGCTGAAATCCTGAAGGATTTGACGCAGGCCATTGAAGAAGAAAAGGCGGAATCGCAAGAAAATGCCGACCCCAAACCACCAAAATGGGAGTTTTTGATTGTCGTGGACGACCCCGATAAGAAATTGGCGGGCACCGATTTTGTTGGGTGGTGTGTGGCGCAGAAGGAAGGAACCGACTCGGGATTGGTTCTCTCCAAGTTGGCTGACGCAGCCAAGACGCAGAATGACTCGGGCAAACGCAAGAAAAAGAGCCGTATTGAAGGGTTCAAGGACTTGTTCACGACATTGAAGCCCAAGTGGCTCAAGGAGAAAGGTATTCGTATCAAGACCAAGTATCCAGTGCGGGTTTTGACAGTTAATGGCAAGAATTTGCTGTAACCAATGCGACTTCAAGAAACGCCACCTTCGGGTGGCGTTTCGTTTTAATTTAGTGTCATTTTCAACTCGATTGGGTATATTTATAATCATGAACATTCCTGAGATTTATTTAATCGAGCCGTATAATGCATATGCCCCAAAGGGACAAAAAAAGCATTGGATGCAGGAAGTTGAAGAACAGGCACTTCTCGCAAGGATTATTGCTGAACAAACACAACTTCAGGAAGCTAAAAGTAATACGCTTCCTCCACAGGCTCCTCCTAACTCGGTGAACACGGTGCAACATTATTCTGGCGGTGAAGGTGCCGCAGGGAATTCTAATTCAAATGGTGCGTGTGGTGGTGCGCCACGCCCACAGTTTTTTACTCCCGAGTCCGCAAGTTATAGTTGTACAATAACTCCATCTACAAGTTCGGCTCCAACTATAGTTCAAGTTTCTGTTAATGGTGGATCAAATACATTCGCTCTTAATGGTGCAGTTGCAAATTGGAATTGGGGAGATGGTACAACGGGAGCGGGACAATCAACGTCTCATACTTATACGTCAACTGGAAGTTTTACTATCATAATGTCAGTAAGTGCCAGCATTAACAATGCAAATTTGGGGACTCAAATAGCTCAAGTAACTATGAGTGTTCCTACAGTCTCTTCGGCATTTACTCTCACTGGAGCTACAGCGGTTCTTAATAACGGATTTTATACGGCATCCCACAATGATACACTTACCTTCATCAATGGTGCAACGTCAAATAATCCATCTAACCCATTGACATATCTTTGGACATTCACAAGTGCATCCGTAACGAGCACTGCAACCAATCCGACTCTTCTGTTTACCTCTGCCAGTATCTATCCCGTCACATTGGGTGTATCGGGATCATTCAATACAATTGCTACTGGAACTCGAAACGTTTGCATCACTTAATATTTCCTCTACCAAAAAGAACCCCGCCGAGTGGCGGGGTTCTTTTTTATACTTTAAACGTGTTTGGGTTTCACGAAAAATACTTTTTGGTATCCCTCGGATAGGAATGTATTCAAATCTGGATTCCCATCGGGGTCGAATGCACTGCATGATTCCCGCCCTCCCTTTTTTCCTGGGAATTTGGAATACATTCCCATTGCCATACATTCTGCCGATCCTGGCCATAGACCAGTCCACCGAGCAAATAGAGGATCGTGACCGTTCCTCTAAACTTACAAAAATCTAAACTCATATTTTTAAAGTATAAGTAAATTTTCCGTTAGATTCCTTTTTCAACGACGGGCTAGATTTATCCATTGCTGGACAAATCGAACTCCCA
>Ga0182030_10007412_pt1 | contig 22884 bp, 15 predicted proteins | sample 812S3MmetaG_FD_121299 | JGI IMG/M metagenome (GOLD analysis project Ga0182030, IMG submission 121299) | Permafrost microbial communities from Stordalen Mire, Sweden - 812S3M metaG (Illumina Assembly) | ecosystem: Environmental > Terrestrial > Soil > Wetlands > Permafrost | place: Sweden...
GGTGTAGTGATCGTGCCTATGCTGATGTTCATCTTCACTGCCCAGCATTTTCCGGTTGACCATATGATCCATATCGCCATTGGTACATCGCTTGCAAGTATCATGTTTACCTCGCTGTCCAGCCTCCGCGCTCACCATAGTCATGGAGCAGTTAACTGGATCATCGTCAAACGCATCACGCCGGGAATTCTGATCGGTACGCTGGCGGGAACCTTTCTGGTGGCAAGACTTCCCGCCAGTTTACTCAAGGGTTTTTTTATTTTTTTCGTCTTCTACGTAGCAACGCAGATGTTGCTGAATATCAGACCCAAACCTGCGCGTCAGCTTCCCGGGGCTAAAGGCATGTTTGCGGCAGGGAGCCTCATCGGTATGGTTTCAAGTTTTGTCGGCATAGGAGGGGGAGCATTGTCCGTTCCTTTCATGACTTGGAGCAACGTCAAAATGCATGAAGCAATCGGTACTTCGGCGGCAATTGGATTTCCCATCGCCGTGGCGGGAACTATTGGTTATTTGATTAATGGATTGGAGATTAACAATCTTCCCGACTGGAGCCTTGGCTTTATCCATCTCCCCTCACTTGCCGGCTTGGTGTTGGCCAGCGTGATAATCGCACCCTTAGGAGCCAAGGCTGCCCACAAACTCCCGGTAATCATCCTAAAAAGAATATTCGCAGTATTTCTTTACATTATCGGTACAAAGTTGCTGTTATCTTCACTATAAAACTTTATCTGCGAACAATGCGCTTGGCAGCATACGCACATTTCACCGTCGATAACTTAATTGGCAGATGATCGAATACCCGTAGTTCAACAAAGATCATCAGAAAAAAGATTGTCACCCCCTTGCACGCCATCACCAAACACTGGAGAATCGCTGGCGTTCTAAATTGACTGAGATAAATTATCGATATTTTATGTCGGTGTGATTTTATAACTAGCAACCTTCTTTTCACTCTAAAGAAGAGAAGTAATCGGTACATTGGACTAACATGGATAGCACACACGTTTCCCGAAACGAATCACCGTCTCCAAACTTGGATGAAGCTTTTGAACACTCCATTAAGAACATCGGCATCCCTCCTTGCCCTGCAATTTTGATGCTTGTCATCGACGAAACCAAAAAAGACGAACCTGACTACAACCACCTGGCCGCGATAATCAATGCCGACGTGGCACTCTCTGCCGGATTAATCAAAATGGCCAATTCCGCCTATTTTGGCCCGGGGCAGCGAGTTCGCTCGGTACGCGAAGCATTGACGGTAATGGGATTCCGAGCTTCAAGCCGAGCCATCGCCAATATTGCTTTGCGTAACATATTTCCACGCACTCAGGTATTGGAACGATTCTGGGATTCCTCTGCCCGTGTAGCGCGCCTTTCCGGCTGGCTGGCCCAACAATTAAACTTTCCCGAACTCACGGCAGAAGACGCTTACACCTATGGATTATTTCGTGATTGCGGAATTCCAATTTTATTAAACTATTCTCCTGTTTATCCAGACATTCTTTTCAAAGCAAATAATGAATTAATACAAAGTTTCACGACAATTGAAGATGCTTCCCTGCAAACAAATCATGCCATTATCGGTAGCAGACTTGCTCAAGATTGGCGATTACCCGCTGAAATTTATTTGGCCATTCGCCGGCACCATGAACTCGATATGCTGGAATTTGAGGATACACGATTACCCCATATTTTATTGAGTGCACGTCTTATCGCAATTTCGCAATTTTCCGAACATATTGTGCAACGTCAACTAAGAATGAGTTTTACTCAAGAGTGGCCCAAGTTGGGTGCTGCCTGTTTGCAACTGCTCGAAATAAACGAGGAGCGTCTTAAGAATCTCTATGATAATGCAATTCCTGTTGCTGCGGCATCCGTTGAATAACGGCTTCCCGCAGATCAATCGTGACAATTACATATTTTAGCGGTTACGCTTAATGAACCAGGCAGAAGTAATATTATCCGCACGTCTGAAGCTATTGCTTAGTACGAATAATGCATCAGTTATTGCCGGTACATTACTCGCGTTGGTTCTTGCGTATATGCAACGCGGGGTAATCGACACGAACATACTTGTTTCTTGGCTTAGTTTCATTGCCCTGTTGGCTATTGCCAGAATTGCATTGGCTTATACTTATAAATCGTCTCCAATGATTGACTACGCTGACCTTCGTGCAAGGTTGGTAAAGTTTCGTACTGGTGTTTTAATAACAGGAATCGTCTGGGGCTCGGCGGGTATTTGGCTTTTTCCCGAGAACGATCCCCGACACCAGATGTTTTTAATGTTCATATTTGCCGGATTGACTTCCGGCGCTGTAATTTCATATTCAGCCGATTTTGTAAGTTCAGTTTTTTATTCCATAACAACGCTGGCCCCCATCTCGATACGTTTACTTGCCACTGATAATTCTTTATCGATAACGATGGGTTTCGCAATTCTTGCGTATCTCGTTTTCACCGTGATTTCCTCCCGGAATATAAATAAAAACGTTATTGGAAATGTCGTATTAAATTATGAAACTGCTGCACGTGCAGAAGAAGCCCGTACCAGTGAGGAGCGTTATCGATTATTGTTTAACAACAGCCCGTTCCCTTCATGGGTTATTGATGCAACTAATCTGAAGTTTCTTGATGTCAATGAAAGGGCCGTTGAACACTACGGCTATTCAAAAGAAGAGTTTAGTCAAATGTCTCTGCGCGATATTCGCCCTGTTGAAGATCTATCAGAGCTACAACGGATAATTTCCAATATGAGCAACGGCAAAGTTTCGGGAGAATTACGCCATAAAAAGAAAGATGGCACATTGATTAACGTGGACATTAATTCCATTTCAATTAATTATGGAGGAATTCCCGCCAGAATCGGGATTGTGCAGGACATCACCGCGCGCATCGCATCCGAACAAAACGAAAAGAAACTTTCCAGAGCATTCCGGCTTTTGAGCAAATGCGAATCCGCGTTGGTTCATGCAGATAAAGAACAATTATTGTTCGATGAAATTTGCCGCCTTGTGGTTGAAGAAGGCGGTTACAGGATGGCTTGGGTCGGACTCGCCGCAATGGACGCTTCAAGGAAAGTTTATCCAATTGCACAAATGGGCTATGAGGACGGTTATCTGGATAGCGCCAATATAACCTGGAATGAAACTCAACATGGACAAGGGCCTGTTGGTACGGCAATAAAAACAGGTTCCACCGTAGTCATTCAAGATTTTCAATCCAATCCCCAAACTGCACTTTGGCGCGAATTTGCAATCCGGCGCCGCTATCATTCTTGTATTGCATTACCCCTGTTCGTCAATAAAAAAGTATGGGGTATCCTTTCGATTTATTCGTCCGATGCTTTTGCATTTTCGGAAGAAGAGATCCGGTTACTTGAAGTACTTGCAAGTGATCTTTCATTTGGAGTTCAGGCCTTGAGAACCCGGTCTGAACATGCAGACTTACTCGCTGTACTGCAAGCTGAAGTTGAAAAAAATGTCCTTATTTTGCGCAATGCAAGTGACGGAATTCATATTTTCGATGTCAATGGCAACATCATTGAAGTCAGCGACTCGTTCTGCGCCATGCTTGGATACAGCCGTGAAGAATTGTCCGGTATGAATGTTTCCCAATGGGATGCGAATTCGTCCTACGACAAGCTTGTAACTGAAATTCGACTTCAGGTTAAGAACAAAACAAGAAATCAATTTGAGACGCGCCATCGACGCAAAGATGGAACTATTTTCGAAGTCGAAGTGAGTTCATTTCCTCTCGAATTAGATGGCAAGCCGGTTATCTTTAACTCTTCCCGTGACATCTCCGATCGAAGACAAGTTGAGCATCAGCTTCAAATTGCCGCAACTGCGTTCGAGTCTCAGCAGGGAATGATCATCACTGATGCCAATAATTTAGTCCTTCGTGTAAATAAAGCCTTTATTGATATCACCGGCTATACTGCCGCGGAAGTAATTGGCAGAAATCCGAAAATCTTAAGCTCGGAGACTCAAAATCCGAATTTCTATGCCACAATGTGGGATCAAATAATCAGAGCAGGCAGTTGGAATGGCGAAGTCTGGGATCATCGCAAGAATGGGGAATTATATCCGGCTTATTTAACAATCACCGCGGTAAAGGATTCCAAAGGAATTACATCCAATTATGTTGCGGCTGTGACAGATCTGAGTCAGCGTAAAGCCGATGAGGACAAGATCAATCATTTGGCCTTATTCGACCAGCTTACCCAACTTCCCAACCGCAGATTACTAATTGATCGTCTGCGGCAAGCACTGTCTTCAAGTGCCAGAAGCGGTCATGAGGGTGCGTTGCTGTTTATTGATTTGGATAATTTCAAAGATCTTAATGACACACTCGGCCATGACAAAGGTGACCAGTTACTGCAACAGGTTGCGCATCGACTGCTGACTTGCGTGCGCGAGACGGACACAGTGGCACGTCTTGGCGGGGATGAATTTGTAGTCATGCTGGAAGAATTAAGCAAGCAACCGATTGAGGCTGCATCCCAAATAAAATCGGTTGGCGATAAAATTTTAGCCACACTCCGTAATAGCTTTATGCTGGGAGAGCATGAATACCGCTGCACAACCAGCATCGGTGCCACACTGTTTGGAAATCATTTTGAGGCTTTTGACGAGCTACTCAAGCAAGCTGACATTGCCATGTATCAGGCTAAAATCGGCGGACGCAACTCACTGCGATTCTTTGATGCCCAGATGCAGGACATCATTATTGCCCGCACGTCTCTGGAAAAAGATTTACATGCCGCACTTGAGCAAGGGCAATTCAAACTGCATCTTCAACCCCAGGTGGATAACTCCGGAACTATATTGGGCGCGGAAGCCTTAATCCGATGGTTCCATCCGCAACGCGGACTGGTAAGCCCTGCTCAATTTATTCCTCTTGCAGAAGAAATAGGACTTATCGTCCCTATTGGAGAGTGGGTACTTGATACGGCGTGTGCCCAGCTAAAGTTGTGGCAGCAATACTCTCACACCCGCAATCTGGATCTGTCTATAAATGTCAGCGCCAAACAGTTTCGCCAGCCGGATTTCGTAGTACAGGTAAGCAATGCCATAAACAAGCACTCGATTGCCCCGACTCATCTGAAACTTGAATTAACTGAAGGCATGCTGGTTGAGAATATCGAAGAAGTAATCAAGACGATGACCATTTTGAAAGGAATTGGAATCCAATTTGCCCTGGATGATTTCGGCACGGGTTACTCTTCCCTGCAATATCTCAAACGACTGCCCTTGGACCAGATCAAGATTGATCAGTCTTTCGTGCGTGAAATAGCCAGTGATGGCAGCGATAAAGCGATTGTGCAAAGCATTATCGCCATGTCTCAAAGTTTGGGAGTTGCCATTATCGCTGAAGGCGTTGAAACGAATGATCAACAAAGGATTCTTTTGTATTTGGGTTGTAATCACTTTCAGGGTTATCTGCATGGTAAGCCCATGCCAATTGAACAATTCAATGATCAATTGAACAAGTCTTGATTAAACTCTATCTCTCACCTCCGTCAATCCCTGTTTCGATTTACCGTCGGTAGATAATGCATAAGGGACATGCTGCGGCACAACAATATTTCCCAGTTGATTTGCGATTGCTTCAATTTTAATCATTGGAGCCGCACCGCGCACTCCGCCGAAAAGGGTCGCAAAAGCCGAGTCGGCTGCATCACGTCCTGTGCATATGCGCACAAAACCCATAGGAATTGCGACTCCTGAAGGATCGAAGATGAACCAGCGATCACTTAAGTAAACCTCGACGTAGGCATGAAAATCAGTTGGGCCCAATATTGGATCGGCCCCGTAATCAATGCCGGTTACGAAACGCGCGGGAATATTTACCGCGCGACACAGTGCTATCATCAAATGCGCAAAGTCACGGCACACGCCCACCTCTTCAACCAGCGTGTCTACAGCAGTCGTATTGCCGGTGGATGAATTGGAGCGGAAGGTGACACGATTCAATACCCAGTCACGAATGGCCTGCACTCGACTGTATCCGTGCCACAAATGGCCGAACTCCTTAACGGCAAACCGGTGCAAACGGTCGGACTGGCAATATCGGCTCGGATAAATATAGGGTAAGACTGTTCCCGGCAAATTGGCTACCGCCATTTCATGGATTTGATCCGTCGGTGCAGAGTAATGGTCGAGATCAACTGTTGCTTCGTAACAAACACTCAGCGGCCCCGGAAATGCATTGAGACGCAGAAAACGAGTGTGCGTTACCGGGTCGGTATACAGATTACGCGGCAAATTCTGGCTGATGACCAGCGCTTCGTTTACAACGCTCTGAAGCTTAGTTTGTGCGGCATGAATACTGAAAATAAAATCGCAGCCGGGCTGGTCAATTTCATAATTTAATTCAATCTTAAACTTTAGTCTGATCAATGGAGTTTTTAACCGGGAATTGTGCAACGCCTGAAAGATGCCTGAAAGGAAGACGAATTGCTAATGAACCTATGGTACAGTAAACATCAAGTGAATGATGTAGACATCTAACGACCAATTCGACAAATGTGCTTTTTTGGTGCGCAGACAGTCTATCTAAAATAATAATAACCTGAATAAATGGATAATAATATTGGGCATAGTTAATGCTTAAAATTTTGTTCATACGCTAAGCCATCGAAATATTAAAGAGATTAACCATGACATACTGCGTTGCCACAATGATTGATGCCGGAATTGTTTTTGCTTCTGATTCACGTACCAATGCCGGAGTAGACAATATTTCAACCTATCGCAAAATGAAAATATTTGAGCGCGCCGGAGAAAGAGCGCTGGTCATCATCAACTCGGGTAATCTGGCCATTACCCAGGCCACGATCAATATGCTGGAGCAAGCAATCAAGCGCGACACTGATCCAAATTTGATGAGTGTTAAATCGATGTACGAAATTGCAGAACTTATTGGTGCAGCGTTACGAGAAGTGCGTCATCGCGATGGACCATTTCTAATGGAAAACCAGGTCGATGGGAACGCCAATTTTATCGTTGGCGGGCAGATCGAGGGAGAAAACCAAAGGTTATTTTTGGTGTATTCAGAAGGTAATTTTATCGAGGCAACTGCTGAAACACCCTATTTTCAGATCGGTGAAGTCAAGTACGGCAAGCCTATCATTGACAGGGTCATCAAGGCCGACACCAGCATGAACGACACCATCAAGTGCGTGCTGGTTTCATTCGATTCGACCATGCGCTCTAACTTGTCGGTAGGCATGCCCATCGACCTGGCTTGTTATAACCGCGATTCGCTGCAGCTCAAAAACGTGCATCGCTTTGATGAACAAGACGCTTATATGCAACATCTAAGGTCAAGCTGGGGAGAAGGTGTACGCCGTGCCTTTGCCGAATTGCCAAATTTTGTGTGGTAACGAAATTGTTAAGCAACAATGAAATCTCCCGGAAAGGTAACAAATGACTATTCGCGTCGCGCTCAACCATCAGACTAGTTATCGTTTTGACAGGGCTGTCAGCCTCGGACCACATGAAATCCGCCTGCGCCCCGCAGCCCACAGTCGCACCCCAATTCTGAGCTATTCGCTCAGCGTAGAACCGGCAGGGCATTTTCTAAACTGGCAACAAGACCCGTTTGGTAACTGGGTAGCACGTCTGGTATTCCCGGAAAAAAATCAGGCGCTCAAGATCACTGTAGATCTTGTAGCGGACATGACGGTCATCAATCCCTTTGATTTTTTCATGGCCGATTTTGCCGAAAATTTTCCTTTTGAATACCCAAATGAACTCAAGCGCGAATTGAGTCCTTATCTTGAAAAGGAGGAAGCATCCCCGTTGCTGTCAGAGTGGATTAAACGCTCGAAACAGGAATTGCTTTCAAAAAAATTGCGCACTATCGATATGCTGGTTAGCGTCAATCAGCGGTTAAAAAATGATATTGGCTACACCGTGCGAATGGAAGCAGGCGTGCAGAAGCCTGAGGAAACATTGGAGCTTAAGCTTGGTTCCTGTCGTGACTCGGCTTGGTTGCTGGTGCAAATATTTCGCAATCTCGGACTCGCCGCGCGCTTTGCTTCAGGCTATTTGATCCAACTTAAATCCGATGTCAAAGCGCTCGATGGCCCGTCCGGTACAGACCATGACTTTACCGACCTGCATGCATGGACAGAGGTCTTTATTCCCGGAGCGGGCTGGATTGGTCTTGACCCGACATCGGGTCTATTGGCCGGTGAAGGACACATTCCGCTGGCTTGCACGGCATTGCCTTCTTCCGCCGCTCCGGTAATTGGCGTGACCGATGTGTGCGAAACACATTTTGATTTTTCCATGAAAATCACACGCATCCATGAAGACCCGCGCGTCACCCTGCCCTACACTGAGGATCAATGGCAAGCCATCAATGCGCTCGGCCTCAAGGTCGATGCCGAACTGGTCAAGCAGGATGTACGCCTTACCATGGGTGGAGAACCGACCTTTGTGTCCATTGACGATATGGATGGTCCCGAATGGAATTACACGGCGCTATCCGATAAAAAACTTGAACTATCGGCTGAATTGTTAACCCGTTTGCAAGGCCATTTTTCACCCGGCGCAATGCTGCACTTCGGCCAGGGCAAATGGTATCCGGGAGAACCCAAACCGCGCTGGGCTTTGGGATGCTATTGGCGCACTGATGGCAAGCCGTTGTGGAACGACTTGAAGCTTCTGGTTAGCAAAGACGGCGGCGGCTCCCAAACCACAGCAGATGCATTGGCATTTATTCGAGAGCTGACAAAAACGCTAGCGTTGGATGAGCACTATGTCATTTCCGCTTTTGAAGATGTAGCCCAAATTATCGATCAGGAGCAACGCTGGCCCGAGAATCTCGACCCGCTGCAAGCCGATTTGAAAAAAAGCGACGAGCGCCGCCGCTTGGCCAAACTCATCGAGAAAGGTCTGGGCGAACCGGTGGGTTTCGTTCTGCCGCTAAAAGCACTGCCTCCGGTAACAGAGCGAAAAGCCGCCAAAGCAATTGTATCCGCAGGATTCCGTTCCAGTCCCTGGCCGCTGCGTCGCGAACATTTGTACCTGATTGCGGGTGATTCACCTTTGGGACTGCGCTTACCGCTGGCCTCATTGCCATGGGTCGCACCGGAAGAAAAGGAAGAAGAATACGGACGCGATCCTTTTGATGCGACCAGTGAAGCACCGGACTCCAAGGCGGATTTGAAAAAGCCAAAAACGCAAGTCAGTTTGGACAAAGACGCTTACGACCCGCGCGAAATCATACATACCGCTTTATGCGCTGAAGTTCGTGACGGTGTCTTGTGCGTGTTTTTGCCACCTGTCCCCTTGCTGGAAGACTTTATCACGCTGATAACGGCAGTGGAAAACACGGCAGCCAAATTGAAGCTGCCTGTAAGACTGGAAGGCTACACGCCGCCTTCCGATACCCGCCTGAAAGAATTCCGTATCACGCCCGATCCCGGCGTGATCGAAGTAAATATTCATCCTTCCGGCACCTGGACACAACTGGTGAAAAACACGCAAATACTCTATGAAGAGGCACGGCTAAGCCGCTTGGGAACCGAAAAATTTATGCTCGACGGCCGCCACACCGGAACCGGCGGAGGAAACCACATCACGCTGGGTGCGGCGAATCCGGCCGACTCCCCTTGTTTGCGCAGGCCGGATGTGCTGGTGAGCCTGATCACTTATTGGCAGCATCACCCTGCGCTGTCCTATTTGTTCTCGGGACTTTTCATCGGCCCTACCAGCCAGGCACCGCGTGTAGATGAAGCGCGTCATGAAAGTTTGTACGAGTTGGAAATCGCCTTCCAGCAATTGACACAAAATCTGAAACCCGGTGAAGAAAACTTACAACCGTGGTTAGTTGATCGTTTGTTGCGCAATTTTTTGGTTGACCTTTCCGGCAACACGCACCGCGCTGAATTTTGCATCGACAAATTGTATTCCCCCGACAGTGCCACAGGACGTTTGGGCCTGGTGGAATTCCGCGGCTTTGAAATGCCGCCTCACGCGCAAATGTCACTGCTGCAAATTCTTTTGCTGCGCGCGCTCGTCGCCCGATTCTGGAAAACCCCATACAGCGGCCCGTTAATCCGTTGGGGTACGGAATTGCACGATCGTTATATGTTGCCGGATTTCGTGGCGCAAGATATGCGCGATGTGGTACTTGATTTGCAACGCTCGGGATACGCATTCGAGTTCGAGTGGTTCGCACCATTTATCGAATTCCGTTTCCCGCGTTTCGGCACAGTGGCATATCACGGCATTGAGATCGAACTGAGGCAGGCGATAGAACCCTGGCATGTGTTGGGCGAAGAAGTAGGTGCCGGCGGCACATCGCGCTACGTTGATTCGTCAGTCGAACGTATGCAGATCAAAGTGCGCCACATGAACGACAACCGTCACATACTCACATGTAATGGCCGTCCTTTACCGCTCACCTCGACCGGGACAAGAGGCGAATACGTCGCCGGAGTGCGTTACCGGGCATGGTGCCCTCCATCCGCCTTGCATCCGACTATAGGCGTGCAGGCACCGCTGGTGTTCGATTTGGTGGACAACTGGAACGGGCGATCAATTGGCGGCTGCTCCTACCACGTCGCACATCCCGGCGGACGTAACTACGAAACATTCCCTATCAACGCCAACGAGGCCGAATCCCGTCGCGTGGCGCGCTTTTGGAATCACGGTCACACACCGGGTAAAATGCAGGTAAAACGTGAAGGACGCAATCCGGATTACCCGCTTACACTGGATCTGCGCCGCGCACCGGAAGCAATGATGGAAGGAGCTGCCATGCAACCAAGTGAATTAGTAAAGCAGTCGCAACAGGAGCAGCAATAACTTGATACCGATAAATTACTATTGTTGGTTACCGCGTTTAATGAATTTCCACTTATAACCAGTAAATGAAATACTTTCTCAGATATATTCTCATCAGTTCGCTGATCTTCATGTCGGCAGCCCATGCAGAAGCAGCTCAAAATGAGGATATTGATGTCCGTGTCAGCATCGATGGGGAAAAGGTGACTCTGGACCTAAGCATGATTGTGGAAGCAACTCCTCAACAGGTTTGGGCTGTGCTAACCGATTTTGAACACATGGCCGGTTACATCTCCAATCTGAAAGAGAGCCGCGTACTGAGTACCTCCGGTTCCACACAAAAAATATTTCAGCGCGGCGAAGCAAATTTTGGATTGATTAGTTTTCCGTTTGAGTCCACGCGAGAAATGCTGCTTACCCCATTTGATAAAATCGAGTCTCACATGATCAGTGGCAGCATGCGTAAAATGGATGGGGCGACGCAATTGTACGAAGAAAATGGCAGCACAAGGATTGTTTTGCACTCCGAATCAATACCCGGCAATTGGATACCGCCGCTCATTGGAAAGCGTTTCATCAGTCACGAAACTCAAGAACAGTTCAAGGAAATCCGCGATGAAGTCATAAAAAGAAAAGCGTCGGGTACTAAAGAAAAAGCAGACCAGTAATCTGTGGTTGCTGATGGGTTATAGAAAGAAAACTCAGGAAAGTTTCAAATCCTATTTCGTGGGTGATTTACAATTATGGTGACCTTCTCATAACAAGGGCCAAGTAGTCATTATTATTTCCGCGATGAACACGCCTGCATCAGGCTATGCAATCGGAGGAGAAAGCCTGACTTATAATGATTATAAAATGGGGGGCACCAAAGATTTGAGCTGATATGATGTTGGTCTGAGCTGGAGCTGCACAAACGTGACTTCAGCCTATACCAATTCTCAAAATTACGAAACGGGACAAAGTGGAGTCGTCGCATCTTTAACCCGCACGTTCTAATCCGAGTCTGCGCTTGGCGTGACGAAATTGTCTCGCCGATCTAACCATTAACTTAGCCGTAGGTGCTATGCTCAAGGCATATGCATGAGGCATAATTTTACGAATTCTTTATACGAAAAATGCTAAAAAGTAACTTTCAAATTCCTTGCTGGAGGCTGGGATGAGTCTGATATTCAATTTGCGTGAAGGCTACTTTTGGGCTATTGCCGCTATGGCAACGTGCACCGTGGTGACTTGGTTTACAGTGGATCATTTCGATCAGTCTAGCCGGGTTATGTTTTATCTATTGGGGGTGGCAGTGATCGCCGCTCGCTTCGGGCGCGGCCCGGCAGTGTTGAGTACGATACTGAGCGTATTGCTGTTCGATTTCTTTTTTACTCAGCCGCGATTCAGCTTGTTAGTTGACGATCCACAGGATGTTGTTACTTTTGCCGTCCTGTTAATGGTCGCGCTTTTAATCAGTAGCTTGATGGAGAACATCCACAACGAAGCGAAGAGCTCTGCTCTCGGTAAGCAGCGGATTAGCTCAATATATGCAATGAGCAGCGAACTGGTTGCGATACGCGATACCCAAAATGTCATGCTCATCGCCGAGAAGCATTTGGCAGAGGTATTTAATGTGCGGGCTGTTGTGTTGTTGCCCAACGAGACGGGGAAAATTATACTGCCGAAGGAAGCGGGACCTGCACAGCTCCGCCATAATATTGACCTGAATTTAGCACAGCGGATTTACGAACAGGGACAATTAAAAGAACCGGACACTAACGTGCAGCCGGATGGGCTGATTTACGCGGCCTTGAAAGCGCATTCCAAAATCGTCGGTGTTTTAGCCTTGCTGCCGCTTAACCCATCGGGCGTTGAACAGCCCGACCAGCAATTGCTGCTGGCAAATTTTGCCAGCCAGATTTCCCTGGCACTGGAACGGATTTTTTTCGCGACAGAAGCGCAAAATGTTCTAAAAAAAATGGAAGCGGAGCAGTTACGCTACTCCTTGCTCTCTGCAATTTCACATGACTTGCGCTCACCGCTTACTTCAATTCTGACTGCATCCAGCATCCTGGTGAAGAGTAACGACAAACTAGACGAACATGGACGTCAGGAACTTGATCAAGCCATCTATGACGAAGCGTTACGCTTGTCGGCACTGACCAATAACCTGCTGGAAATTGCATTGCTTGAGACCGGCTCGTTCGCGCTAAACCGGCAGTGGGAACGGTTGGAAGAAGTGGTGGATGATTCACTGGCAGGATTGCCCTTGCGAACAGTTAATGATCGTATAAGCGTGAATTTGGCAAACGATTTACCCTTGGTTAAGGTAGACGGCTCGGTGCTTCTTCAAGTATTCACAAACCTAATAAATAACTCTCTGAAGTACACCCCACCCGGAACGCCCATCAAAATTTCAGCCATACGTAGAACGAACGAATTAGTAGTTACTGTTGCCGATCATGGTCCCGGAATTCCGGCAGGAGAAGAGAAAAAAATCTTCGAAAAATTCTACCGCGTTGCCGGCGCTGAAAATCAGAAGGGAACGGGACTAGGTCTGACCATCTGCCATTCCATCGTGGAGGCGCATGGTGGAAAGATATGGGCAGATAATTTACCTGCCGGCGGTGCCGCTTTCCATTTTACATTGCCACTTAATGACTCTCATTTGATCGAAAGAGAAAAATAAGCGTTAATGAGAAATGAATTCAATGCGTTTTATTATGCGGTTATTGGTGTTTACCGTGACTTGAAAAGAAGACGCACATCTTGCTGAAAGATGCGCGCCTAACATTGAAAAATATTGATACACCTTTCAGCCAAGTCATTACTACTCTAATGGAATCTTGGCTTTAATAAAGTAATTGCAGGACTCTATTTTTTCACATCCTTAAGCCATTCGGCATGCGCTTTCTCTGCTGCATGAATCGCTCTATCAATATGTTCAATCGAACGATGACGAAGTTCCCTTACCTCAGGATTGTCCTCTTCCTTGCCAACATCAGCCCGTGCCTTTTTCAGAGTTTCTATCGACTTTAGCAAGCGACTGCCATGCTCATTAACATCTGCTTTGGGATGGTCATCTAGATTTTTTCCGTCTTCAATGGAAGCCTTTTTGATTTCCGCAATTGCAGCGTCAATTTCTGTAATTGCAACATCCTCATCACCGTAAACCTTTGCATCGCCAGCTTGATGATTGAGGAACCATCGGGCTGCCCGAAGATCCGTTAGTGCATGTAAATATTCAGGATGTGAACCCGGCAGAGGTTGAGCCGTGGCGGCAAGTGGCAAGAGTCCGACAATGGCTAATGAAACTATGAATTTGATAAATTTTGACATTACATTCTCCAATTAAAATTAAAAGAGTTACTATGGTTAAAAGGAAAACAAGTTGTAACACACACTGATGTATCAAGTTTCTGCTAAATTACTAATGACTTATTTACTCTTCTCGTGAAGCTTATCTTCTTGGTGATCGTGTTTTTTTAGAATGCGAGCCGTACACCTACATACGCCCCATTATCGAGAGTTGCAGTTTCGCCGGTCGATTTGACTCCGAAATCTGACTCGCGATACTCAACATATATTTTAGTTTCATGGGCAACTTCATAATCCAAATTGACGCCCCATTGGTCTGCTCTATTAGCGTCACCAAAAGTTACAATTTGCGGTGCTCCAAAATAGTAAAGTGCTGCAGATAACTGTCGGGCAGCCGGAAATACATATTTCACTTCGCCTCCGATCGCCAGAGCAGTAACATTCAAAGTTGTTCCAGGCTCATAATTTTTAATTTCACCAGCTAATGCTTTTGCGCCCAAGGCAATTATAAATCCGGTATCTCCTTCTCCTTTTACCAAGAGTCCGGCATCCGCGAGAATATTCATTGATGAGCTGTTATAAAGTACGCCAACATGAATATCAGAATTCCCTTTTGAATTACCAACGGCGGAAGTGTCAAATTGCAACTCTGCGGCGTTGTTGTTTACACTTAGATCCAGCGATCCTGCAAATGCCAGCGGGGTAGCAATAAACATTAAAACAGTCATTAGTTTGCGCAACATAAATAAGCTCCAAAATATTTAACTTTATCAATCGATAACGATTAATCAAGCTGCTGATAAGCGAGGGCGGCAATCCTTGATCAACTACCGTGTTGCTAATAACGGATATCTATAAATCTGGTTGACGCACTTTAAATTTGCCCCCCTACTTCGACAATCCCGCAAACACGCTATATAAAGATAGCAAGATCACGTTGCCGCCCATCCATTCATACAAGCCGTGCCGTTGCCGTTCATGTCGTAGTTGATACAGGGGATGCGGTACGGGTCCAATGTGCCTTTTGCAGCCAGGAAAATATTTTCCGGGGGAACCTCAGTATCTATATCTGTTGAAGACGAGTGTCTATTCAGAATAATACTTCTCATTCTTTACGATGATCTTTGTGTGCGTGAGCCGCACCCTGATTTTTTTGTTGTTGCGCCTCATGCTGCCGTTTGGCCTGTTCAACTCTTTTTTCGCGAATTCGATTATGATTCTCGATCACTTGTTCTCGTTTTTTTGTTTCTATTTTCTTTTGCTCGCCGTGAATCGATTGCCTTTTTATTCGTGCCTCACGCATCTGCTCAAAACGTTCGTGCAAAAATCCTTTGCGTTGCGGGATACGTTCTTCCATCTTGAGTCTGCGACTTGCCAAAAAATGTGGCTGTTGCTTTAAGAAATATGGAGCCGCAGCTTTATCCCTTGCAGCAAAAGCGAATTTTCCCGGTGTGACTTCGGCTGTGCCTTGCGGTGTTTTTAGTACCGTAGCGCCTTCATAGACGTTGTCGTAAGTTCCTGCTTCGTCCCCGTCGCTCTTGTCGCGCACGCTAGTCTCATGATCTGTACCTCGAATGCCAATAGTGGCCGTAGCAGTGGTGATGCGATAACTGGATGTATTGTGTTTGCCTATCCAACCGGTGATAGAGCGAATAGAACCTTTAAGCAGTGACATGAAGATTTTGTCAGCCGAACTACCCTCTGCTTTATATTCGTCTATACGAAAGACAGTGTCTGGACGTACAGCGATCATCCCTGCATCTTCCGTTACAAGATGTACTTCGCCATCGCTCTCGGTGTTTATAGTTTGCCCTTCATAGACCTTAAGACCTACGGCAACAGCAACCGACTTCCCTGTCTGATCTGTAACCCTAGCCTTGCCAGAGATCGCATCAACGGTACCGAATAGCTCGGCAGAATAGGCCGCATTGGAAATTGCCAGAGCCAGAAAAATTGCAAGCAGTTTTTTCAATTGGAACCCTTCAATACATTGAGGCCGAATAATGGGCGTCACCGATAGTTCGCGCTCAGTATTCTACTCTTTGCCTGTCGCTAGCTGAAGCAACGGTCATCCATAAAAAATTCAACTTCCTGCAGCAGGCTAAAGCGAGCATTTCGATTATCCTTCGTATATAAGCGAGCGCAGTTAGTAAAGGCTGCTGAGAAAATTAATTGTGCAAAATAAAACCAACCGAGATCACGGAAGCAGTTAAGCGAGCAGTCCCATCATTCGGAGATCCCGCCAAATTGCCGAGGTTTTCATATTGCAGGCGAATACCAACCAGTTCGTTAAAGTTGAAATCAGCGCCAACACCGAACATCAAGCTGTTTTGAACGCCGCAGTAACTGCATGAAATAGCATTGATTGCGGCACCATGGCTACTCCGGTGAGATAATTGTTATCGGCGTGTATGCATTGCCTGAGGCAGTAGTGGATCGACATTTACAGTTAAGTAGCCAACCATTCCACCTGTGAAATGATTGGCTCTCTGTAGCTTAATTGAACTTGAGAAGCACTCCAACCGAAACAGCATTGACATGCATTTCTCTAAATCGCGTCTTCGTTGGTATCGCCCGTTCGAATACGAATTACCTGACTCATCGACGAAACAAATATTTTTCCGTCACCAATCTTGCCTGTATTCGCAGCCTTGATGATAGCGTCAATTGTAGCTTCCAACTCGGTTTCTGCAACCACCACTGTAACCTTAATTTTTGGCAGAAAATCTGTTGCGTATTCCGCTCCGCTGTATAACTCTGAATGACCTTTTTGTCTCCCGAAGCCTTTAACTTCGAGTACAGTCATGCCACTGACGCCTATGTCCGTCAGTGCCATCCTCACATCATCAATTTTAAAAGGTTTAATGATTGCTTCAATTTTTTTCATTGTTGTCCCTTAATAATTGATTTGTTCGCAATCTTATACCCGGCGACTCTACTGACTATGGCCGAATATTTTCGTTGACTATTGAACCAGAGGCTGACCATCCTTAATATCTTTCTCTTCCGAGAATATCGGGAACAGCAGCGGCAACAGCAGCAAGGTAAACAGTGTGGCCGATATAATGCCGCCCACGATCACCACGGCAAAGGGTCGTTGCGTTTCCGAACCGATACCGTGCGATAGCGCAGCGGGTAACAGACCGATCCCCGCCATCAATGCGGTCATCAAGATCGGTCGCAGACGCGACACAGCGCCCTCAATCACACTTTCACGCAACTCCTTGCCTGTGCGCATAATCTCCATGAACTGCTCCACCATGATGACGCCATTCTGCACCGAGATACCGGCTACGGCAATAAAGCCCACCGCAGCGGAGACGGACAGATGCAGCCCGGCCAAGCCCAGACCGGCCAGACCCCCGATCAGTGTAAACGGCACCATTAATATCACCAGCAGTGCCTTGCGCATGGATCTGAATGCCCAAAACAGCAGTATAAAAATCATCCCGGCCGACAGCGGCAGAATCACTTTAAGGCGCTTGTTGGCGCGCTGCTGGTTCTCGAACTGACCACCCCAGGTCATGGTGTAGCCCGGCGGCAGTTTCACCTGCGCTTTGACCGTCTCCATCGCTTCGGCAACAAAGCCACCCTGGTCGCGACCCAGCAAGTTGGCCTTTACGGCCACCATGCGGCCTCCGCCTTCACGAGCGACGCGCGCCGCACCCTGGCGCACTTCTATTTTTGCAATCGCACTCAGCGGTAAAATCCCGCCGCTCGGCACTGGAATGGCCAAATTGGACACATCATCCACCGCATCACGGTAGGGCTCTGCCATGCGCAAGGTGACATCAAACAGGCGGTCACCTTCATAGAACGAGTTGACCGCAGTACCGCCCATGGCGGTCTGAATGGTCGTGTTCACATCATTGATGTTGAGTCCATAACGCGCCATGCGACTGCGGTTGAGGGTGATGTTTAATTCTGTCTGTCCGCCCACCTTGATCGCTTCAACGTCCGCCGCGCCCCGAATACCATTGATCACGCTGGCCACCTGTGCCGACTTGTCTTCCAGAATTTCCAGATTGGGCCCGTATATCTTGATGGCTATCGCGCCCTTGACGCCGGACAAGGCTTCTTCCACATTATCCTGAATGACCTGAGAGAAGTTGGTCGGTACACCGGGAATGGCGTGAATCTTTTTCGTCATGTCGGCGATTAATTCTTCCTTGTCGGCAAAGCGCCAAGTGTCATGCGGCTTTAGGTCCGCCATGATTTCCATATTGTTCGGCCCCTTCGGATCGGTACCGTCATCGGGACGCCCCACTTGGGTGGTGACATTATTCACTTCGGGATAGGACTTGAGAATAGCCCGAACCTTGCCTTCAATTTCCTTGGTTTTGTCCAGCACCGTGGCGGGCGGTAGCGTGATCGTCAGCCAGATATTGCCTTCGTCCAGCATGGGTAGAAACTCACTGCCCAAATAGGGTGCGCCGATAAACGCCACGGCCAGCAGAGCGAGAGAGGCTGCAACGATACGTTTGCGGCGCGTCTCCGCCCATAGCAGCAGGTCTCGATATAGCTCCTGCAGCTTGTGCATCCAGCCACTGTGCTTTTCGGCCAAATCCTTGTTCCTGACCGCGTAACTGAGCAAAGCCGGAATCAGCGTCAAGGTCATCAGAATCGCGCCGAGCAGGGCAAAGCTCAGGGTAAATGCCATGGGCGAAAAGATCTTGCCCTCCACGCGCTGGAAAGTGAAGATCGGCAAGAAGGCCAGAATAATGATCGCTTTGGCAAACAGGATCGGACGGCCCAGTTCAATACTGGTCTGTTTGATCAGATGCAGGCGCCAACCGTAACTTAGATGCTTCTCAATCCCGTCCGTTTTAGCCAAGGCCAACTTGACCATCAGGGCTTCGACCAGCACCACCGCACTATCGATGATAATCCCGAAGTCGACTGTCCCCAATGAAATCAGATTCGCCGACACGCCTTTCGCATCCATCATGATAAAGGCGAAGAGCAGCGCCAGCGGGATAATGAGCGCGACCGCCAGTGCCGCATACCAGTTGCGCAAAAAGATGACCAGAATGGAAATCACCAGCAAGGCGCCGACGATCAGGTTTTCCGATACGGTGTGCACAGTATGGCGTACCAGATCGGTCCGGTCATAATAGGGAACAATCTTCACCCCGGGCGGCAGTTTGGCCTGAACGATTTGAATCTTTTCTTTCAGATCCTCAACGATCTTGGTCGCGTTCTGCCCTTTGATCATATCCACAATGCCTTGCACCACATTGTCGCGCTCATTGAACCCCACAATTCCCGAGCGGGGTCGGTCACCAATCACAACTTTGCCGACATCGCCCACCAGTACCGTCTTTCCATTTTGTGCCGACACCACAACATGGGCGATATCTTGCACGCTTTGGAATATCCCGACACTGCGCACCACCAGCGCTTCATCGCCGCGTTTAAGAATGCCGCCGCCGCCATTACTGCTATTGGCACCCAAGGCCTGTGACACCTGACTCAGGGTGACACTGAATTTGCGCAATAGCGTAGGGTCTACACGTACTTGATATTCTTTGATGGTGCCGCCGTAGCTCACCACGTCTGCAATACCCTGCACCTGACGCAAGGCAGGCCGAATGACCCAGTCCTGCAATGCACGCACTTCATTCAGCGGCATGTCCGGCGGGGTGTCCAGCACATAGCGGTACACTTCGCCCACGGCATTGGTGAGCGGTGCCAAACTGGGTTGTATACCGGGCGGGAAGTTGACGTTCTGCAAGTTCTCCATCACTTGCTGGCGCGCAAAATAGTCATTGGTATTATCGGCAAACGTCAAAATGACTTCCGACAAACCGGTCAGCGATACCGAACGCAACTGTGTCATGTGCGGGATGCCGCTCATTTCACGTTCAATCGGCATGGTCACCGTGCGTTCGACTTCTTCGGGCGCCTGACCGGGAACCAGTGTGTCGATTTGTACCTGCACGTCCTGCACATCCGGAAAGGCTTCTACCGGTAAAGTATCAAGGGCATTCCAACCGGCAATCAAAATAACCAGTGCGCCTGCCAGCACAAATACGCGCTGCTGCAGCGCGAAAGAGATCAGTTTACTTAACATCAGTCGCCACCGCTCAATTCAGAGTTCAGCAAAATTGCACCGCTGGTCACAATGCGTTCACCGGCTTTCAGGCCTTCTTTGATGTAGGAGAAGTCGGCATCCTGCAATCCCAGGGTGACACGACGACGTTGAAATACACCGGGCGATTGCTCGACGAATAAAAAGCTGTAAAGACCCTGCGTGAACAATGCCGTGTTGGGCACGCGCGGCACTTTTATCCTTTCATTCACAACAGGGCTCACGCGAGCGTACATTTCCGGCCGGAGCTTGTGCTGGCTGTCATACACATCGCAGCGCACCTGAAAGCGACGCAAGAGCGGATCCAGCGTTTCGCTGATGACCGTCACCTTGGCCTCGAAAGCCTCACCCGGATAAGCGTCCACTTCGACCGAAACAGGTTGCCCGACTTTGACTTTTTCAACCTGCTGTTCGGGCAAATCAATCAGCACCCACAGATGCTTCGGATTTGAAATAACAAACAAAGAATTGGCCGCCGCAGGCTGTACTTCGCTGCCGATATTAACCTGGCGTTCACTAATCACACCGTCAATCGGTGCTTTCAGCACATATTTACCCTCGGCATTCGCAACCGCATTGCTGCTGAGATTTTTCATGCGGGCTTTGGCGCGTTGCGCTTCGGCTTCGGCCTGCTGCCAATCCGCTTCCGCAGATTCAAGATCCTTGAGCGCCAGTCCTTTGACTTCATACAAGCCCTTGGCGCGCTCGTAGGCTACCTTCTTGCGCAACAGATCGGCGTCAGCCTTCAAACTGTCCGAGGCACCACTGGCATAATCGGGCGAATCAATCCACAGCAAGGGATCGCCCGCTTTGACCGTTTGACCCGCCTCGGCTGCAATCCTGGTGACCCGCCCTGCTATTGGCGAGTAGACCCGTGCCGTATAGTTATCGTCATAGGTGATTCTGGCATTCAGTCCGTCTATCAGGGGCTCTGGAAATGCTTCGACCGGTTTTGCGCGCACAAATTCCAGCTGTGGCGCATCGGCGGCAAAACGGATGGTATCGGAGGTCTTTTTATCAGCCGGTCTGTCAGCGGCAACTTCCACCTTCGGTGCATGCGAATTTTGCCAAAACCAATATCCGGCTCCTGCTGCTATGATGACCACCACGATGATGACTATTCTTTTATCCAGTTTCATTGCTTGCTCACTCCGTTTGTCGCGGCTGTCTGCTGAGCCACCGACGTTTTATTCAAGTCCGATTTATCCGATGCAGCATCCTTCTTCTCTGCCGCGTCATCCTTGCGATTCCACCAGCCGCCGCCCAGTGCCTGATACAACGCGGCGGTATCACCCAGTCGTCCACTTTGCGCCTGCACCAGCGTCACCACTGCAAGTTGATAACTTTGCTGCGCCGCCAGCAGATTCTGGTAGCTGATATAGCCCGATTGGTATTGCCGGGTAGTTAAGTCCAGCACGGTTTTGCTCGCATGCTCGGATTTTGCCGCGGCCTTAAGTGCATCCGCGTCCGCCTGAATGGCGTGCAAGGTGTCGGCGACGTTTTGCAACGCGGTAATCACGGTACTGCGATACTGCGCACCCACTTGCACCAGCGCCTGCTCGGCCGCCCGCGATTTGGCTTTTAGTGTTCCGCCATCGAACAATATCTGGGTAATGTTGCCGGTGAGATTAAAAAATGTCCCGCCGCTGCGGAACATCCATTCCGGTGAACTTGCCATGCCGCCGACATCGGCCGTCACCATGAATTGCGGCAGCCGGTTGGCAATGGCCACCCCGTATTGCGCGCTGGCACTGTGCAACTGGGCTTCGGCAGCACGCACATCGGGGCGTTGTTCCACCAGCGTCGACGGCAACGTCAGCGGCAAGGCTTCGGGCAGGTGCATATCCGCCAGCTCGAATGTTTCCGATATCTCCTGATTGGGCAGATTGCCCGCCAGCGCCCGGATCAGGTCACGCGTCTGTTCCAGTTGTTTGTTCAGCGGCGGCAAGGCTTGTTCCGATTGCGCCAGCAATGCTTCCTGCGCCGCCACGTCAATCTCGGCCACATAGCCCTTGTCCAGTTGCAGGTGCATGATGTCAAGGTTTTCCCGATTGATCGCGATCACGCGGTTAACCGCCGCGATCTGCGCACGCAAGCCCGCTTCCTGAAAGGCGGCCGCCACTACATTGGATACCAGTGTGATATAGGCTGCCTGTAGTTGCATTTGCTGCCATTCTTCCTGCGCCTGTGCCGATTCGGTCATTCTGCGGTTGATGCCGAATATATCCGGCACATAACCGAGCGACAGTTGCGCGGTGTGGAAAGTGTAATAGGCGGGCGCCGACGGCGTACTCTGGATAGTGTCGCCATTCTGCTGCGGACCGGGCGAGTTGCCCCCCATATTGCCCGCCAGCTTGTTGCGCGAGGGTGAGTAGTTCACACTCACAGTAGGATAGAAAAATCCCTGCTGCGCAACCACGTTCTCATGTGCCTGTTTCAACGCGGCTTGTGCGGCTTCGATCGTGGGGCTGGCTTTGAGGGTGCGTTCTATCAGGGCGTTCAGTTGCGGCGATTGAAACAGTTTCCACCAGTCGAACGGAATGTCTTTCGCGCCCTCGAAGTGCTGTGCTTCTCCTTGCATTGATTCGGGGGTCGCCGCCGTCTTCCCAACCAGCGGTTGCACGGTGTAACTGCTCACGGTCGGCGCTTCCGGGCGCTTGTAGTCGGGACCGGCAGCGCAGCCGCTTAACA
>Ga0182030_10007414_pt1 | contig 22881 bp, 31 predicted proteins | sample 812S3MmetaG_FD_121299 | JGI IMG/M metagenome (GOLD analysis project Ga0182030, IMG submission 121299) | Permafrost microbial communities from Stordalen Mire, Sweden - 812S3M metaG (Illumina Assembly) | ecosystem: Environmental > Terrestrial > Soil > Wetlands > Permafrost | place: Sweden...
ACACTGGCCGGTGATGCGCCCTATCATTCTTATTTGCGGGTCGGAAGAATCGGCGCTCTGTTTGCACGAGGCCGCAGCCTAGAGCGACGGACCCCTATGGACGAAACTGGACGCAAGCTGCTGAATGGGGGTAGATATGGGGGTACATACATACAAAAAATCCGCAATTCGCTCATTTATAAATAGTTATGGTTTGATACGAATCCAGTCGTGCCCATAACTTAAAGAAAAATCAGTAACTTACAGCTTCGACCTCTTCTTTCTCCTTTTCTGATGGTGCTGACTGGTGCTGGGGCTCTTCTGCGTTGCGTCCAGCAGGGAGCATCATCTCGACGACCATCGTGTTCGCTTCCCTCTTCTGAGAAGAGATGGCTTGGGTGTACAGGTCAAGTGTGATTTTCGCGTTGGCGTGCCGGAGAAGTTCCTGAGCGACTTTAATATCGACACCCAAAAACCTCAGGTTTGTCCCTAACGAATGCCGGAAGGTGTGCCATCCAATCGTCTTCCCGCGAATCCCGGCCCTTTCCAAGGCAGGGCGGATGACCTTCTTGAGGAGAGTGTCAGGCCAAACGGGCACCAGTCCGTTGTTTCGGATAGAGGGAAAGAGAAAATCCGAATTCTCCGGGTAATCCGTCACCCCCCGCCAATTCCGCAGCGCCAAAGCAACGTCGGGGTGGAGCGGAACCGGCTTGCCACTTGCTGCCGTTTTCGTTGCCCCAATTTTGCCGTGAACGCAGGACTTGTTGATGGCAATCTGGAGGAGGTTGAAGTCAACGTCCTTCCAAGTCAGAGCAATCAACTCTGACCGGCGCAAGCCGGTCGTGCCAGCCACCATCACCATCACACGCTCACGCAATGGCAGTTCTTCCACTAGACGCTCGAACTCAACCGGCGTCAGAACATCCGGCTCCCTCACCCGCTTCGCAGAACAGCGAACAGCTTCAATCGGATTTACTTGAACCATGCCGTACCTCTTCGCATGTGCAAAAAGGGCCGACATGATATTCCGGATTTTCGACTTCGAGGCAGGTGCAAACTTGAGTGGGCGGAGCCAACGTTCCACATCGACAGCGCGGATTTGCCCGAGATGGACTGCACCCCACTTCGGCTCAATCTGGCGGTCGAGGTATAGCTCGTATACGCTGCAAGTAGTAGCCCTTTTGTCGGAATCTTCCCCGAGTTCGAACTTCTTGTAGTGAGAAATCAGTTCGCTTACCGTTTCCGGGATACGGACTGACGAGTTGATGTTTGCCCTTAACTCATGCACGGCCTTCTCCGCGTCTCGGCGATGCGGCAATTCCTTGATAGTGCCGATTCGCTGGTTGCGGTACGAGCGCCGTCCATTCCGCTCCTCATAGAAGCGGAAGAACCACGTCGCCGGGGTCGTTTTGTTCTTGAGCAAGGTAAGGCTTCCAGTTTGAAATCTCGGTGCTCCAATCATTGGGCGTACCCTCCGGTCGGAGCATCGGCGGCTGGATTGAGTGTACCCGTTCGGCGTGAGAGCATCCACACTTCGAGGTCGTGCTCAAGAAACCGCCAGAGCCGCCGCTTACCCTCGCCAAGGGGATACGAGGGCAAGTAGCCTTCCCGTGCCCACCGAACGACTGTCCGGACATTCAAGCCTCCAAGAAATTGAGCAGCCTCCACAGGACTAAGGTACCTGCGGCGTCTGTCTTGCGATTCAGATGTTTGCACAAAGCAATCCTTCGGGCGCGTCACCACCCTCTTTGGATTGCCTTTATAAGACCCTTGTAGCTATCCCTCGTTGCTGACTATGCAACTTGGACATGACCCACCACAGCGTAACTCAACTGCCCACGTCTCCCGCTTTCGCATCGGTACATGTATGGGTCGATTTTACGCGGATGCTCGTGGCTACCCCGCGCTAATAGTCTTAAAGGGAACTGCACTACTGAGAGTAAACCACCCCTCTGACCACGACTACACCCTTCGTGGCTCGGAAGGCACCGGCCACTATTTTTGATTCAACTGCAACTTTGCTCTTGTCAGCTACTCCGCTGGCCGGTTACCGTGCTTCGCTATGCTTGGCACTCTGCTTCACCGGCAGAAAGTACTCTTCTACCTCCGGGAACGGCACCCGGCGCGCAGCCTCTGGTGCCGTCGCAGTTTTTGTGAAGATAGAAGTGCGGCCCGGCGAACACTCCTTATGGGGATTCACTTGCCACAGTGTCTTGCTGTGGAGACCTGACCTCTCAACCCTGCCGGTAATGTCGCCTTCCTTCTCCATGGCGGCGGTAAGAAGACGAGTGATGTTGTAGCTGAAGCCAAACGACTGAGCCAGTTCTGCGTTAGAGATTCCGGGCGATGCCTTAATAGCCGCGAGAACCTCGCCGTAGCGATTGTTGAACAGTTCCCGTTTTTCCATTTTGTTCCTCCTTGAGGTTGTGGGCTGATGAACTCCAGCCGGGTCTCTCCATTCATTTGTGTTGTCCCTCGTGACGGCGCTGCAAGACACAACGCTGGTTGGCTACCGTACCTCGCTTGGCCGGATACCATGCTTGGCTGGCAGAGAGTATTCTTCTACCTCAAGGAAAGGCACCCGACGCGTAGCCTCTGGTGCCGTTGCCACGGTCTCGTGGTGATGACCGCAGACCATGGTTCCGGATACAACTGATTGGTCATGCTGCCTCCTCGTCCTTGGTGAAGGACTCAGCCACTATAGGTGCGAAGTGCCGAGCGAAAACCATGTTGGGTTTGTAAAAACCGAAGTGACGGTAACACTGCAACACATAACAAGGTTCACAGTATTCACCGCGAACCCCAGCGACGGTATCGTGTAGTCCGTTCACGTCTGCAAACCTTCCATTGGGAGATACCACAACGAAGTGAGTTTCCTCACCACGCATGTCGATGCAGACTGCAATCCTCCAGCCCAATAGTTCATTCAGGGCGACAGCGAGAGCATGGCACTGCCCTGACGTGAAGAGGCGACGCACTTCGGGGGTCAGGTTGCCATCCAATCTCACAGTTGCATCTCCATACACAATTGACATCATGTGTCTAACCTTGATGGTTTTCATTGTCGTTGCCTCACCCCTTATAGAAGTCAGGACGTTCACGGTGCACGGCACGTTGAAGTGCCCTAAACTCCCGTTGAACTTCAGGACTGAACTTTTCAGATACGCCATGGGTGGATGGGTCGGTAACCTTTACGTTCTTGGCGTATACGCTGAGGAACCCCAACAGCCTCTTCTCGGCGTCAGTAAGGGGACCGAAGCCCAAGGCGTGCTTTTCTTCAGGGGTCAGCAACGCCAGTCTAGCGGAGATGCTTGGTTGGCATTTAATTGCCTTTGCTCTATCAGAGCCAATCTTGATGCTTGGACTTTTCATAACTTCTGCCCTCCTCGGGTCGTCCCGGTATCCACCGGGTGGGGTACAGCGGATCGGGCGAAGCCCGATCCGCGTCTGGTGTGGTTACGCTACCTCTTCCTTGATGTTGTTCATGAGTTCGTCGGGAAGTTGTCCGTCACCGTTGAATTCGTCACGCAGGAGCCGCTGGGCGATGTCGATAGATGCGGTTACATATACCTCGCCAGAGCACAATTGCTTGTCGCGAACCGTGTACTGGGCGCTGTTGAGGCGGACGTACTCCGCAACCTGCTTCCACGTCTTCGCTGCCGCAATCGCCTCAAGCTTTTCGCGGCGGAATGACTCAAACGCCTGAAAGAGCAGACCGCCATTTGCCCACTGGTCATGCACGATGGAAGCGAGGGCACGCTCGACCTCATCCATATATTTGCAATCCTCATAGTCGAGGCAATCGAAATTGGTGAGGTTTTCCATCATCGCGAGGGATGACCGCAGAAGGCTGTCAGCGGTTTGTACCGCAAGCGGCGTGAAGGTTCTTCCAGATTTAGTTCTCATGTTGCTACCCCTCCTTGGGGATGTTGCCAGCATCTCCGCTGGCCGGTAATGGTTGGTGGCCGCACCGCATGGTTTGCGCCCGCGCTTGGTGATGACCACTGTGTAAGTTCATTGCCCTTTCTGTCTCCTTGTTCCGGTATCGCCTCGGGGCTCCTAACGCTACCATACCCATAGGATACGAACGCGCTTTGTAATTCGGCCACACATCTCGGAAAGTAAAAAATATTCCTAAAATCGTCGCCGAGTTTGTGTATGTCTCCGTATACCGAGCCCTTAGACCACGAAACCCCGGCCATCTCTGGCCGGGGCTTTGCTCATATCAATGCTGCTCTGTCCCGCATCGCTAAACCTCACGGCTGAACTAAGCGATTCCGAGTTCTCTCTTAACATACCTACATCCCATCTTCATTGCAAACCAAAACCAGCATGAACACTGGCGATTTGGTATATTATGGTGTCATATTTTCGGTGTCAAATCTTGGAACTTTTTTCTCGTTAATGTTTACGCGGGGATTGTTCATGTGTGATGGTTGACACACCTATATAAGACAGCAGAAATAAATAGCAATAATCATGGGTTTGCTCACGATTACGACCACCCGACCATCCAATCCAAGATAGACAGGCTTAACTATGCACTAGCCGAATTTGAGGAGCAGTTATGAACTATGGAGCACGCCCCTGTGAACGCTGCCAAGGCTCGTATCTATGTATGTGGGGCGACAGTCTATAAATACAGAAATAATTTCCTAAAAACTATTCTCAAAGCTGGTGTGCTCCGTATACCAAAAACACCGAAATCGCTCGTTTTCATGCCGGTTTGGTATACGGAGACATACACAAACAAAAATACTTTTTGGAAACTTTTTATTCATGCCAACTTTGTGGCCAAAAGCGATGCCTCGCCGGTACTTTATGATTGGGGGCAAATATAACCACTGCCTCCGTAACTACACCGAGGAGACAGACTAATGAAGACCACATCGCAACTTAACGACCAACCTATGTTACCGCCCGTGGGGGGTGCTGACTCATCGGCTGGTGTGGGACCGGCAAACTCGAATCAGACCTCCGTTACTGTAACGGAGGTTGTAACTCCTTCAACTACCGAACTCGATAAGCGCATCCGTGCAACGATGACCACATGTGGTCAGTTGGTGGCGGAGCGAGATAGGGCGACCGCCGAACTTCGCAGACAGGCAAAAGACATCCTATACCCTGACCTAATTGATATGCGGAAGCGCTACAGCAATGCAGGGGCACGTACCGACCTGTTCCCCGGCATACCAACCTTTGGGGCATACTTAGCGTCGATTGGATTTTGCTCCTCCATTCTGCGAGTGTGGGACCACCGGCGGGACCACCGGCACCGGGAGAAACAAAAGGAACTTGAGAGTCTATTGCCGAGTCAAGGTCAAACCCAGATTAGCTCTGGGCATTCGGGTAGTGCGTCCGGGGCATCAAGTCCGGTAACCATCGACGCTGGCAATGCCGTGGTGGTGGATGCAACCTCTGCCTTGGCGAACCTTGGTTACAAGCGTGTTGACGCCAAGCAAGCAGTTGACCACGCACTCACGGCTGACCCGACACTGGGCAATGACCTCTCTGGCTTGATACGTGCTGCATTAGCGAAACCGTCATACGTCAAAGCCGCGGCTGTGCCCGTGGAGCCCACACCAGTGGATGATGACTCACTGGAGTATGACATACCCGCTGTGACGTACACCGTCATCCCGGCATTGACGCGCCGTGTCTCTGCTTCAACTCCAACTCCTGTCGTCTCGTACGAGGAAAGAGACCGAAAGGAACTACGCTCCTTCGTGAATCGGCTGAACAGCATAAGCATCGCACTGCAACAGGTTGTCGATGGCAAAGCTAAATGGTCTAAGTACGCTGAGTACGCTGAAGTGGTGTCGCTCGGTGCGAAGATTGCGGACTTAGCCAAGTTGATGTGACCGAAATTATGACAACCAAGGCAACCTAGCACATAATCCCGACCATTCATTCCTAATAACCAGAAGACATTCTTCGATGAAAGGTGTGACGCAAAATGAAACGAATCCTTTTTCAATTCTGTAGCTCCAAAGACATCAAGGTGTTCGAAAAGAACCACTACGTACGTAAGATGACAACCGATGGGCGCACACATAAATCGAAGGCTGTGGGTGATGTACGAGGACACCACGGTCAGCAGATTCATTACCTTGTCTGGTATGAGACTGAAGATGGCTGGGAGAACGTTGGAGCTATCTCTGGTGGGAGTTCCGTCTATGCCACTGGTGTGCGAGATGAATTTTTCCACATAACCAAGGAGAATCGTGAGACAGTCATCAACGGAATCATCGACAATACTCTGTTCAGGTTGGAGAGGCACGAGTTCAACCTAGCGTCTCGGATTGTCTCCCTATGGCGTAAAGTAGTTGTCAAAGACTGGGAAAATCTCTACGGTGCGAAGCCTTACGGCTTTGAGACCTTCGTGGAGTACGCCGAGATTGATGCAGACACACAACGAGTGGGAAGCCTCTATCTAGCGGATAATTGGACACGGGTGGGTGAAACGGCAGGGAAGTCAAAAAGCCATGTCGGCGAAGGGCTGACAGGTGGTTTACACGGCAACCCGTTTACTCGGGAGAATGTTCCGAAAAAGATTGTACTTTGCAAATGGATAAAACCATTTAATGAGCCGCAAACTAGCGAGTACAAATCCTCGTGGCGGGGGCAGACTCCTGAGGAGAAGCAACTTGCAAAGGAACGTGCGGCATGGCGGAAAGCACGGACGGCGGAGTCAAATGCGGAACTCAAGAAAGCCGGTGTACCATTGTCAGAAACCTCGATGCCGCTGCCGAAAGCGGCTTGATGCCTCAAGCGGGTATGTGGCACATCGAGACGCTGCGTCTTGCATTGGTCGCAATGCCGGGGACACGTGCCGAGTCGGCGTACAAATATGAGCCGATATATGTTTTTCAACGAGATTGATTGCGGCGTGCGGGGTCGCTCAGTCGAGTTCCTCCACGACGCGGTCTTGCGCTTCGCTGAGGGCGGCTTTGAGAATTTCTTCCGAGTAGCCGTTCAGTTTCATGGCCGCGATAAATCCAAGGTGGAGAGCCGCCCACAACTGTTTGTCGAGGTCTTTCTGAAACGTGGCGAAATATTCATCGGTGTACTCTGACGTAATCTCCACTATCGCATCGACAATCTGGTCTTTGGAAAGCATGGGCGCTCCTCGTGAAAGTAGTGTAGCTGAGGAACCGGAACATTACCCGATGTTCCTTTGATTAAATTCTTGCATCGCATTCCGCTGCAACGTCACTTTTTTCTGTAGGCAGCTACCTTACCCTGCTCCAAGCGAAGACTAGACTCCCGCTGCAAGTAAAGTAGCGGAGCGTGACATGGTGAGCAGCAATAACATCGGTCAAGCATTTCATGGCCGACTTTCTTGCAGTATTGTTGAAAACCTGCGTGAAAAGTCGCAATACGCATGTCCTATGTAGACGGTGATGTGAGACAGACCGTCCTTGGAGACGAAAGATGACAGATTTCAAAAAGAACAAGTTGCAAGAGGCCATTCACGCCATAAGAGAACTTTTCTACGATTGCGTGGAAACGCGGATTCGATACTCAGGAAAATCGTATGCCGCAATAGGGCATGAACTCGGTTGCAGTGAACAGACGGTTTATCAAATTTCCCGGCTCCGAAAACTTTCAAGGCAAGTCGAACCACGGTCACAGTCGTCGCCCGTTCCGGAGGAAGACACCAATGTCAACCAGTAGACAAATCCCAAACTACTTGTTTGATGACCTCCTGTTTCGTCGGCGGCTCGAACGCTCTCTGAACGCGGAACTCGAACGCTTCAATGCGCTCCTCACAGAACAGATTTCCCTCATCCAGAAGCGCAAAGAGTCCCTGCTTGCCATTAGCTCGGCAGCGGCTGAGAGGCTGAATCGCGAAGAAGAAGCCGATGGTGCTCAACCCAGTTCTGCCACGGATGCACCGCTGCCCTCCGACATGACCTGACATGAGAAGTTTTCATGCTCCCACATGATGCCAAATTCCACTGGGTGCAAATCTGCCCCTTCCAACCTCAGCTACCCTCCCTGCGGTCGGAGCGGACTAATAGCGAACATGGTTCAGATGCTCATCAGTCAGGTGCTCATCCAGCACTGTAATGAGCACCTGAGCATCTGAACTTTGTCAGGTGCTCATCCTGTATGCAAGTTGTTGATAAATACATACATACTCAATCAAACATAGCAAAGGAAGACCGTCCATAATCGTCAGATGCTCAGATGCTCATCCATACACCAGTGAGCATCTGAACCATGAGCATCTGGGGTTATAACCGCCCGTGCATCTCCAGCTACGCTGGCCCTGCCTCGGCATTACCCAATCAACCCCAGCCCAGCCTAGCTAGGTGTTAATTAAAGAGTAACTGTGAGTGGCGCATATTGTAGCGTCTAAAGCTCTGCACACCTATAACCACAACATCTTGTGATGTATGCGTAGGATAAACGCCTAAGCTAATCGGCGTAGGCGTACACAAATTGTTTTTTCAATCATTAGTGTACGCAGTTTCAAAACGAGTATTAGAGGAGAAGCATACACTCATGGTTGACAACTTAGATTTGTTTGAACTCAGGCGGCAAGTATACGCCGAAATTCTAAATACGATTCGCACCAAACCGGCTCTGACGTATGAGCAAGTGGCAGGGCTGTATAAAGTCTGCCGCAAGACGGTCTGTAACATAGCCAAGGCTAACTCGATTCACCGTCGCACGGGCCGTAAGCCCAAGGTGGTGAAGTGATGAGTTTCCTTCAACTGGCTGAACCATTCATCGCCCTCAACATCCCTGTATTCCCACTCGTCGCGGGTGAGAAGCGTCCCATCACCACCAACGGTTGCAAGGACGCCACCATCAACCTAGACAAAGTAAAAGCTTGGGACACGGAGTATCCCGGTTGTAACATCGGCATCGCTGCCCTCTCCGGTGGTGAATTCTGCTTCCTTGAGTTCGACCAGCTTGGCATCAAATCCGCAGCCGAGGAGATGGGTGCAACTATTCCCAAGACTCGCGTTCAGAAGTCTGGCAACGGTGGTGCTCACTTCATATTCAAGCACACCGACCGTAGCCGTACGATTGGCAACCGTTCGGCTAACTTGGAAGGTCACGAGTGGTTCAGCTTCCGTGCCGACAACCTGTACCTAGTCGGTGCAGGTAGCCGTCATCCGAATGGCAACCTATATAAAACGGTCGCCGATGTCGAACCCATCCCAGTTCCCGATTGGGTGTGTGACTTCGTTGAGCGTCACTCCACAGCACCCGCTCCCAAGCCCACTGGCACACTCAGTGTCGATGAAGATTTCAACTTTGATGACATGACGGACTTCTTTGACATCGGCATCGCTGGTGTGAAGGATGATGTCTGGTATGTCGTTGAGGAATGTCCCGGCGTAGGTCACCGTCACGAGGGTTCTACACTCACCGCTTTCTATTGGGACGGTGACGCTCTCGGATGGTCATGCTTTGCTCAGGAGTGCCCCCTACATGGCAAGAGAATTGGTCAGGTCATCAAGTTTCTGAACGAACAGAAGGGCGAATCCTATAAGGGTGTCATCTGGCCGCAGGTTGACTCCAAGCTGTTCGACGTGGATTCCGCTGACGACGAAACCATCCCTGACTTTGAGGATAAGACCGGGGTACCCGTTGGTGTAGCCTCTGACGAACCGGCTGAGGTAACCAACATGACCGATGCTGAACGTCAGGAACTCTCTGACAATGCTGCCAAGGCTAAGGCCTACAGCGCAAAGATGCAAGCGTTGATGGCCGAGGAGCAGCAGGAAACCAACGAAACTGAAGAAGGTGAGCCTGATAAGTCAGCCATCGACCCGACTCTCCACTACGCAGGTATGTGCAAGGTCAACGAGGATAACAGCCTTGGTCTGCTGGTTAAGGACGCCAGCGATTACATTATGACCGAACTGGAGTGGCTCTGGTCGCAGCGCATCCCCAAGGGAAAAATCACGCTGTTCACCGGCAAGCCCGACTGCGGTAAGTCGCTTGCACTGCTTGACCTCATCGCCTGTGTCACCACGGGCAAGGATTTTCCTGACGGTGCGAAGAACACGATGGGGCCACGCAGGGTTCTACTGGCCGCAACCGAAGATGACCCGACCGACACGCTCATCCCACGTCTCATCGCCGCTGGTGCCGATGTCAGCAAGGTCAAGATAATTCTGGGCACTGTGGTAATCACCAGCAAGAACAGCAAGCTGAAGAAGAAGAGAACCAATATGGACATCAAGCGTGATGCCAAGATTCTTCTTGAAGCCGTCAAGACCACACCTGACATCGCACTGCTTGCCCTTGACCCCATCACCGGATTCTTTGGTGACGTGGATGTCAACAAGGATAAGGACGTTCGCCCGGTCATGGAGGAACTGACCCGCGTCCTGAACAAGTCGGGCATCACCTGTGTGGGAATCATCCACAGTAGCAAGCGTAGCGACGTGGACGCCATCCATAAGGTCAGCGGTGCTGGTTCACTGGCTGCTGTCGTACGTGCGGTGTGGGGATTCAGCCGTGATTCTGAAGACAAGAAGCTCTACCGCATGGCATTCGTCAAGGGCAACCTCGGCAAGGTCAAGGGCGGTATGGAGTATGCCCTTGAGGGAACACCTGTTTACATCAACAGCAAGAACGTTGACACACCGCATATCGTGTGGGGCAAGCAGACAGAGGAAGACGCCGATGACTTGCTCCGTGCCGAACGCAGCAACAAGGATGGGGGTGACACCAAGATGCTTATCGCTACTGCTCTTATCCGGTCGATGATTCCAGCCAAGGCCAAGGACATCTTCAAGAAGGGTGAACAGGAAGGCATTAGTGACAACACCATCCGCAGGGCAAAGTACAAGATTGATGGTCTTGTAGCTCGGCAACGCACCGGAGAGTGGTGGTGGTTCATCGACGGCGATGGGCCGATGACTCCCGCCGCTGAGAAGGTCATAGCCGAGGTCATGAGCGAAAAGGAAATAGCCTCCATAATGTAAGTTTCTATCAGCTATCCATCCTTACTAACCTATGCTTCCACGCTTGACATAGAAGACCGTGACCACTTCGTTCGCAGCAACATGTATTTTCGCGATGAAATCGCGGGTCAGGAGGAAAATCACTACCGCAATTATCTACAGAGGCGTTCATGCCCCAGCAGCGCAATTCAAATTCGAGGTGCGAGTGTGTACGAACTTTATTTAGACCCCAATATTCTATTGAGCGAAGATGGCTGCTACCGTCCGCTCTGCCCAGTCGATGACGAGTACGTTGCCGGAGAGGTAGTGAACCGCTGGTATCACAGAGAACAATCTCGCCGCCTGAAAGACCTGCACGAGCGCGAAATGCTGGAATTCGACGCGACCCTCGCTGAACTCCTTTTCCGCAGGAAACAGATGCTCTGCCGTCTCGGGCGCAACGGTCAGTGGAGTCTCTGGCTTCGGCAGCAGCGAATTGCGAGGTCTACGGCGGACAGGTTGGTCGCACAATATGCTGAATCCCACGGTCAGACCGATGAGTTGCGCCATCGCGAAATAGCCGAGCCTCTCGAAAGCAATGTCTGCCTCGCTGCCAGCCGAACCTGCAAGCGGCTTAAAAACATGCTGAGCACTCCACGGTCGCGGATGGCTTTCGTGCGCTGCCTTGCCGACCGCCTTGGTCTCGGAGTCGATTTAGAGTTGGACGGCTCAGTGCGCCTGTCCACGCCGCCGCCCGTCAACGAGGAAATCGTCGATTACAGGGTTCCGAACGTCATGCAGATTTCTAACGACGGCTCCGTAATGCCGGTCGATTACGAGTTGAAGAATGAATTTGGCGAGGGCGATTCACAGGTATCGTCGCCGGAGACTTCGAGTCCTGCATGGCCGCGTCCTGCAATACCAGAGTCGGCGGATTCCGCCACCGAAGAGGCCGCTTAATGAAAAAGCAATCCAAACAGCAAACCGACCTGACGCACGATGTCCACTTCCCGCCCAGCCTCGTTGCGGCGATAGCGGCGTGGAGGAATGCCCAGCGCGAATTTGAGAACGAGCGGAGCAAGAATCACCAAGACGCCTACGTGAAAGCTACCGACGAGTTGGGTCAATCTATCTCGCAGTCGGGTCTTTCGACTTCGGCATTGGCGGAACAGGACGGATTGGAGTGTTGGTCTGTGGAAGAGGCTGATGGCGCGTCCGACCATCGACGTTGGTGAGCGAAGAAATGTCCCGTCTTGGTGAATTAACCAAGGGTACTACGAAATGACGGCAATCACTTCTTCCCCTTCGGCTGCGTTTTGCATTCGTCAATGATGCGCTCTGCCAGTTCTTTGGTCTCGCATCGGTATTTCAATTTCACGTATTTATCTTCACTATTTACGGCTCTGCTTGGAGTGATGATGTAGTTCTTTGAATTGGGCTTACTCACCTTCGGCAATTCTTCCATCGAAATGAACCATGACCAGACGAATTTGGTCATGGTCTCATCGAGCAGAGCGGCGACTAGGAATGCACGACGTTCTTTTCTTACTGTTGCTTTCCGCACGTCAAATTGTGCTGTATTACGTTTGCCATCAGTAGCGGTGCGGCACTTCAACTGAATTGCGACCGCGTTACCTGTCTTCTTATCGAAGAACAGCACATCCAGCCCGTCATCGTCGGCAACGGACTTGAACGGCGACAATTGACCGTTGCTGGCCTTCATTACTGCATTGACCAGCAGGTTTTCGCCAATAACACCAATCTGCGTTGAGGAAAGCTTTGGTGTTGAGGATAGGGTGGGCATAGGCTCGGTATACTGCTCACGCCGTCAGACTGTCAACTTTGAGGCAGTTCTACGCACGAATTCATCAGAGCGGTCTACCCCGGTGCCTTGAAGCCAGTGTGGACGCGGATGAGCCGCGATGTGTTCACAAATAAGATTTGGTCGCCTCAGACGAGTAGTATTGTTCGGGATGTGTGGGGTTGACGCGAATCGAGAATGTGTCGTCCTCCTTCGCGTCGTACAACTCCGAACTGTCTTCTACCGTGATACAGCCATATTGATATTCGCCCCGAGTATCTGTGTAGGCAAACGTCACGTCGGCGAGTTTTCTCGGGAAGTCGTATGCTCTTTGCGACGGCTCCTCGTACTGCTCGACTGAGCGCACAGTTGCCTGTACGTCAGTCCATTTGTTGACCCCGTGCATCTTCGCCAGAAATTCTTTCAGCATGATGCCAGCAGTTTAGCATGTTGTTTTCCATGTATCTTCATGAGCACGAAGTCGGCGCTACTGCGAATACCCATGCCGCCCCCGTGCCGGTCAGGTTCACTTTTGGGGCGGACAATGGAGAAAAGTGTACCTCCCCTCCCTATCCTCGCCAGAGCCCCGTGGGGGCGGTCGGGCAACCGGGATGCGCTGGTGAGAGTTAAATCATCCTGCGGGGTCTATTGACCACTCTCCTGAGCGCCTCCGGCATCGGGGTGAGCATCCGGTTATCCTCATACTATGGAAAGCCCACAGGAACGAAAGTCAGGACTTCCCCCGGTCGTGGACGACAATACGGAAATCCTCATCTTCGGCACGCTGCCCAGCGATACGTCCTTAGCTGTTGGGCAATACTACGCTTAGCCCACAAGTGCGGCCACACAAAAGGTGATACACTCTTGCCAGTTATTATCCAAGTGTCAGGGTATGGGGTGATTGCAGCATGGATACGAAGATTGAGACAGTAGCTGTCACCGAAACGGGTCAATGCGATTCTACCGACTATTCGTTGTCTGCGAAAGACAGATTCGACTCATGCATCAAGCTTGCCGACTATTTCAGGCAAATGTGGGATTCACGCAGAGGGTACGAATGGAGAATCTCTATTGGCCTCTGGACGCTTCTAGGTGCTGGAGCCGTGACACTCCGAAGCAAGGGCGGCATAGACGGCTACATTCTTTCCATTCCTGTGGCTGTTTTCTATTTTTGCTGGCTTTGGCCTATGTGGAATAGGTCAGAGATAGAAAAATGTTCCGGGAAGCATTATCGAGCCGAAGCTGAAGAGATACTTGTTCATCCAAATCATGTCATTCGGAAGTTCTCGGATGAAAGAAGGAATGTATTTTCCAAGATTTTAGGATTTGTAAGTGACTGGTCTATGCTCTTTCAGCTCATTACGACTTTGTTTTTTGCGTTTGCCCTGTATCATTTCAACCATATGCCTCCTGACGCTTTACCTACCCCCGCTTCCGGTCCAACAAACCAGAATGGCGTAACCCATCTGCCATAGCCGAAGAAGTGCTCGGCCATCTGGTCAAGTGCGGGTGGGCTCAGCACTTTATCCACCGCACTCTCGCGGGAGTTCGTGGTACCCGAAGAATACTTGACTCCCCCAAGTGCGTGTAGTTTCCGACTGGAAGCTCCGTTCTTGGGTCATCTTGTCGCCCACAACTTATAGAACCGCATAGACGGCTGCATCCTTCAGCTCCTCCAGCACAAAGGGCAAGAGGTAATCTGCCGAGACGGTCTCGACCCAAAACACCGATTGACATGCATGGTTAATTGGGAATGCAGAAAATGCGCTGCTGAGGTTTAGTAGCTCACCAAGGGACTGATGGTTGTGATGTGCAGCGGCATTTCGAGCAGTCTGTAACAGTTTGGCTCCCGCGCCCGATACAGTACACATCCCTTTCAGTTTCGCAGCATTATTCGGCTTGAGGCCATCTACGATATCGAGGAGAACGTCTACGTCTCCCCACATCGGTTCGCGTCTGAGTACTGAGTTAGATTGGTGCCAAGTGACTCGCTTCTTCTTCCAAGCTAGAATCGCTGCGGCTGAGACGTGACCATCAGAATTTGCAGCAGCTAGGGGTGGAATTGGCGCACCAGAAAGTTCGGTTGTTCCTTGGCAAGACTCTAAAACAACTCGTCGGCAAAACCGGCACCAGACCTGCCAGATTCTTGATATCACACCTTCGATTATGCAAAGTTCATCGGTCGTAAAATCGTTGGAGCTTTTGAATGTCTTAGAAGTTGCAAGTTCCTCGAAGACTCTGGTAGGCTCCAGAAGTTCCGTTTCGAAGTCGGTATGAATCTGCTGTAAGGACATTTCTACACAAACTCGCCGCGTAAAGCTCGACATAGCCAAGCCGTTCTCACAATCCGTTGATTTGCTCGGTTACCCCCTTCCGAAGCAGCCGCTACGTATTCGCCGAACTGGGTGATGTCCTTCTCTTCATGGGCAGACGCCAATTTAAGTAAGCCAGTTGACGCATCCTCTCTTGAACTCCAATATTCTCCAGTCGGCGCTAGCCCTAAGGAGCCCTGTGCATCTGGAAGCCCCCAACGGTTATGGATGAGAGCGCAAACGAGAGAAAAGAAGACGTGAGTCTTGGTTAAGTGTGTTCCCGCGATAAAAGACATCTCGTTCCTTATGAATGCCAGCGTGCCAGCAATTCGTTCATCGAATATTCCGCGAGAGTTGAAGTCGACGTCATAATGCTCATAGATAGCTCTGAGCTTGGCCGGGCTGGTACTTACAATTCCGTCCTCGATTGCCAGTGCGAGGTCGGTAATCAACTCTGCATCCAGCATTCGCAGAATCTGTCTACTTGAAAGCACATGCCAGTTGACAATTATCGAACTGAACTCGTCCAGCGTTTTGTTTACCCAGCTTTTGAACTCGCCAAAGAAATTGCTCTGACGCTTCTCTGCATCGTTTAGCGGGAGCGTGTAGGCGTTCATTCTCCTGAACATTTCTAGTATCTCAGTACGTTCAGCATTCCTGATGACATCAATAGAAACGGGATATGTACAGAAGGATTCCTGCAATGCTTCATCCAAATCGTTGAACGATTGTCCCTCGAATTCGGATGTATTTGACAGCACGAACTCATTGTCAAGAAACTCGACCATTGTCATGATTCTTTGTTGACCATCAACAATTTCGCGCTTCGGCCTTCTGCGTTCCTTGTCGACCTTTTCATGAAAATAGATTTTTGGAAATGGAAAGCCTTTCAGGATGGTGTCAATGAAGTAGCTCTTGGCGGTCTTCGGCCAGAGACCGGCAGCACGCTGGTACTCTTTATTGACCGTAAGTTCACGACTGCGAACCCACTCGGCAATCTCAATGATGGAATAATGTGCCTCCTCAATCCTCATGGCACTCCCTTCCTTAACCGCACTCTGCGTCAAACGCCTCGCCACCGCTGATACTCAATTCATTTTAATCCTGCTTGCGAACTCCCGATAGGAATCTCCATGGAAGAGGCAGACCGATTCCTTTGTGGCCGCTCGAAACGAGCTTACTGCGACCTTCAAGTCTACGCAGGTCGATACACATGCTCGTTATGCCACATCAGTTGTTCCGGTGACGGCCTGTAGGCAGGATTACCCGGCAACAGAATCGTCTTGCCTTGCAGCGCGTAGTACTCTTTCCCGTTGTCGAACTCGTCTTTGAGGCGGCGGCTCACTTCGACATGATAATCAGGCGAGATGGTAAGGTATCCTCGGTCGAACAGGGTAGCCGTGGCGACCTTTTCGCATCGCGTCGGGTCTGAATGGAATTCGTTCCATACTTCCTGTTCCCCAGCCGAGCCTCGCGTCAGGCCAACTTTGCCCTGAGATGTATATGCCGGGTCAAACCTCCGGAAATTCATCAGCTTCATGTAAACACCGGCTTGATTCCGGAACGTCTCTGACCGCTGCTCAGGTGGAAACAGCTTCTCACCGAGGCGATTCAAGACATCACTCAATTCGAGGATTTCTCTTCCGTCTTTGGCGGGGAACGGTGACCCCACGTGCAGGTACGCATTCAGGGCAATAATCAATTCATCGCGTGTCCAATCGGGATTTGATTTCCGCCCTACATCGGAATGGCCGCTGTCCAAGCCGTCCTTCGGAACGATTGTGAACTCGTTCTTCTCAAGTACTTCGAAGCACTTCGACTCTAAGCCACCTTTGAAGTCGTACGGGCCGAGCGGAGTACCGAGGATTTTCCCTGACGCGAGGCCGACGACTGCCTTGGGAGGATACCGGCGTCCATCATACAGAAGGTCGTAGACGGTCGATTCGCCGAACCCATGATGCACCCCAGCATCAAGGTCGTGGACTGCCGCGATAATGTGTTCCGGACGAATGCCATCCGGAATACGTTTTGGCATTGGCATATAGGTGGCGCGTTTGGGCGTTAGACCATTATGCATCTCTGATTGGGAATTGGCGAGGCCAAAGGCAGGATACTCAAGGTGAGGTAAACAGAATCGCCTCGATTTTCTTGCTCCGCCTGACAGCATTCTCGTGCTGCTGCAAATTCTCTACTTCTGAAAAGCGTCGAAACCCAGCGATGTCGCAGATTACGATTTCAAGACCGCTGACAATTGCGTTATTGAAGTTCTTGGCTTCGACGACAATTTGTGCGGCCAATGGCACAAGCGTGTCAACCCGATTTTGTTCCGGGCTCAGCGAATCTAGGTAACGCATCGCCCAGTACGTCGATTGATTGGAGGCGTCGCCTGCGAATGCGTAGGTCGTAATACGGTGACAGACTGAATCTTGTTCGCCTTGCTCCGTCTTGACGCATTGCAAAAGGTAGAGTGCTGGGTGCGGCTCAACAAACGCAACCAAACATTCGATTCCATGCCATCGTTGATGGTGGTTTAGCTCTGACCAAACAATCTCCAACATCCGTTGGTCAGGCGTCGCCCACAACTCCTGTGGCAGTCCGGCAATAATGGCATCGGCGAGGTTGTACGCTTCTATCAGGTCTCTGGCACAGGTGACCGCAATCTTCTTGTTTGCAGAAATCCTTATCTTTGAGATTCCAAAGGTCTGTCGGATGAGCCGCACATTTATATTCGGCAGGGGCGAACGGTTCGCTAGGGTGTCGCTGGCGAGAATGATTCCATCACTGGCGAGTATCCCGATTTGCATTGTCATTTGAGTTCATCTCCACACTGAGACTTAACTCAGATAGCCATCCCGATTCCACTTTTCATTCACCCAGTTGTTTAGTTCAAAGAAGCTGTCGAACTCCCTCACAACCTCATCGGGCGTTCCGACTGGCATTACCTTGACGACCTCGAATCTTCCGGTCTGAGGATTCTGAAATTGGTAATGGTTGGTTGGAATGCCGTTCATTGTGATGCCGGTTGAATTCAGTGCCCCGACTCCCGGTCTGTCCCTGTGGCCTGTTGCATCTGTCATAAGAACTTCCTCCCGAAGTACCCGGGATTTGCGTAACTGTGAAAAATCGCCGAAGAAGCTAGGCTTCGGATACTTCGTCGTAATCGCGCCCGATGATGTCGAGATTGCCCTGAACCAACACAACATTAAACCGCTTGAAGTATTTGAAAAACTGTTCGAGCGTCAGGTTTACCTCAACTTTTCGCACCTTAATCGGTCTAGGGTCTTTGTTGAAATCATCGTTCAGTGAAGGAATCCAGCCGAGTACATTGCTGGTGCTCTTTGGATGAAAATAGCCAGCGAGATAAAAATGCCCCTCTCCGGCATAGCACTCGAAGGCAATCATAATGTCGTTCTCCGGGTCAACCTTGCCCGTCGCCTCGAACAGTTCATCAAACTTGTCGGTTACGTCGCCGAATTCATCGGCTGCTGCCGTTCCCTTCCAATCCCCGTACTGCGTGCCAGCCGTAAAACGTGTCATGCTCATCGGTGCTCCTTCTTTGCTTGGGATTATGTTCGCTGTTCTTCAATCTTGGGGTTCATGTGGATTTCAGGGACAAAAGTTGTTTCGGATTCGCGACAAACCAACAAGCCGGAGACTTCCTGAGTGACCAACTTTTTAAGCGCACCGATATGATTAAACCGGCCAGCGATTTGTATGCCGATTCCACCAAGCGGGAATTGGGATATTTGCTGCGCGGTGAGTTCGGCGGCGACCACTACTACGTGCGGTGCGCTCGGTGTCAAAAACGTATCGTCCCCAGCAAAATATGTGCGCTTCACTGTGTCTCCCGTATTTATGAAATCAATCTCGGCTTTCTTCAGCGTCACGGGAAAGTTGGTCTTGTTTACAATGTCTACCTCAACCACGAGACACGGATTTGGAGTTTTCTCAGAAGGGAGTCTAACGAGCTGACTTCTCCAGTTGGAGAGTTCTATCCATTGCTCCATCGCCCTTTCTTGCAGTGCGAGAGCGTCCCTCATGTGTCCAGCTTGGTGAACGCTTGTCTTTGCCAGAGTGCGCGTATCCCTTGCATAGAGCGCGAGGACAATAAGCGTCACAATGGTGAGCACCACGAGCACAACCGCCGCAAAGGCTTGTACCCAAGCTGGGTCATGAATTCCCGTCGTCCAAAACCATTCGAGTGAATGCATGTGCTACTTAGCTTCCTTCCTATCAAGGCTTCACGGTCTGATTGCCGGTGAACCACTTGTTACCTTTCCAGTCGGGGTCTGGTTGTCCGAACTTGGGAAACGGCTGGTCGTCGGCGTAGACTCTTCCATTGCGAACGGAGAGGGTCTTAATGGTTTCCTTGTCGGTCTTGTCAGGAAAGAAGATGACGGCAAGTGTGTCCGACTTGAGATTATCGGGAGGGTCGCCCCAAAAGAAGATAATCAGGTTATGAATATGGAAAAAGGAGTTGGGCGGTTGCATATATATCTTGTATTGCAGTTGAAGTGTTCCATCTATTGGAGTATCAGGAACTAGCATAAACACCATAGTATTCTTGGCTCCTTGAGTCGCAGGAATTACTACAGCGTTTGGCTGAACGAAGTTTTGGAACCCGAACAGGTAAGTAGCGTGAGTGCTGAAAACGTGCTTTACTAAGTCTTCGGAACTAGACAAGACCTTCTGCTGAGCGGTCAATTCTTCCGTAGCTTTTCCAAGTTGGTCACGCATGGTGTCGAATTCTGGCTGCATTTTCTTCACGGCATCTAGTTGCGACTCGGAGTTGGCTACTTCGGCTCGGACTGATGCTGCTTCGCTCTTCAGTTCGGCTTTCGTCTTTGATGCAGTGAGTCTTACATCGCTAGACAGTCGGGTGGCAGTCGCGGCTGAATCGCGATTAGCTTCGATAGCCTTGTTGGATTCTTTCTGAACCTCGCCGATGGACTTCGCAGACGCCTGACTAATGTCGTTACGTGCGGTATCGGCGGTGCTGACAATCTGCTCCTTCGCACTTTGAGCAGTCTTCGAGAGGTCGAATTCTCTCCATCCCAGCCATCCAAGAAGCGTCACGACGATTACAAGCGGAACAGCAAGAACCTCCAAAAAGAGTTTTGACCATCCCCATGCACGCTCGAAGACCTTAATTGCACTCTCTGTTTCGAGGATGTCACGGTCCCGAATCGCGCTTGCAAGTTCTCTAGTCACCTGTCCAGAGATGTATTCCTTGAGCACGAGCGTGGCTCCGCAGTTTCCGCAGAAGGATTGGTCAGGCGGATTGTCATTTTCGCATTGATAGCAGCGTCTACCGGTCATTTGAACGCCTCAGATTGAGAACTGCGACGGTGGGTGTGGTTCGATGCGTAGATTCTACGGCAACTTTGGTTTCTTTACTGGAAAATGGCGGTGCAAAACCGGGGCGGAACTCTGGCTGGGAGTGAAAAAGCAGTCAAGGGACATTCAAATAGGCTCAATCAACTCAGGCCGGTTGTTCCTCACATTGCCCACATCTCGGCTGACCGGCCATGCCTTCATCTCCTCAGCCGGATATGGTCTGAGCAAATCCACGGGGAGTTGAGCCGGGTCACCGGGTTCCAACCATCTGTCGTAATCCTGCCGGTGGAGAATAACAGGCATCCGGTTGTGTATCGGCTCCATCAGTTCATTTGGGTCAGTCGTGATGACCGTGTAGGTTTCAAGCGCCTTGCCAGTTTCCTTGTCCTTCCACGAGTCCCATAAGCCAGCGAACGCAAAGAGTACGGCGTCCTTCATGGCGATGGCGTACGGCTGCTTCGTCTTCGCATCGACCTTCCGCCATTCGTAAAACCAATCGGCGGGTACGAGGCAACGCCGACGTTTCATCGCTTCTCGATAGGCTGGGCTGGTATTGATGGTCTCCGCCTTGGCGTTGATGGTGTTGAACGCCATCTTGGCATCCTTCGCCCAAAATGGCACGAGCCCCCATCGCATGACGGCCAATTCGCGTTCCGCCGTGTCGGGGCTGAGCCTCACGACCGGCTGAAACGACTGCGGGGCTACGTTGTAGGACGGAGCGAGATAGGAGTCGTCAAAAACGTCAGTGTTGTGGGTCTGCATCCATTCTGCGATGCGCTGCTTGTCTGCCCGTCTGCCGTATCGTCCGCACATCGTCTGCACTCCTTTCCCGGAAGTATTATGTTGAAGCAGCCTTGGCTGAAGGGCTCAATGAGATGTCCATTCAGTTTGGATATTCGCTCTTGAAGCAACGGACGTTATACACGAACTCAGACCCAGCAAACTGCTCATGAATTCAAGCCCATTTAGGTGTTGTCTGCAATATCGACAATCACTGGACTGTGGTCGCTGTGCTTTGACCAGCTTGCGAATTCTCCAACTTTCACCGCCGTGACCCGAGCCGCCCAAATCTTTGGGATAAAGATGTAGTCGATATGGTACGGTTTGCTCTCGTGACGATAAAGGTAGCATGTCGCACGTGATTCCTTGCCTTGAGCCTCCCCGAAGTACTCGTGATAGCCGCTGACGATTCCCCATTGTGCCAAGAGTTTGACTACTGCGGAATGATTTCCAGTTCGGCGTTCAGAGTCCCAAATTTTGTTGCTATTCAAATCTCCGGCCATCACGACCGGGCCGTTACAGAACCACTCCTCGTGTGATGTCATTGCCAGATGAACCTGTCCAATGTACTGAGTCAACTTTGAGTCTCCAACGCGGCAAGCCCAAACGGCAATGAGAATGAATTCAGTGGAACCCGTGTTTACACGAATCGGCACAATCCATTTCTGTTCTGGCTCTTGAATTGCCTCGATAGACCAGTCCGCTCTGCAAATCACGGCAATCCCTTTGCGGGGGTTGGAACCGAACCACAGTGCTCTGTAGTCAACCGACTGAATTGCGAGGGCACACTTTTGCGAACATTCAGAGATGACCGCCAAGTCAGACCTGAGTGACCTGAAAGCTTCAACCTTCTTGTGAAATCCCGTCTGACAATTCCACGCTACGATTCGCATCAGCAGCCTTTCCGACGACGACCTAGAATCCAAGCCTCCACTCGGTCAGCGACGGCGTAACAACTCGCCCTTTATTATCTTCGCTCGTCGGGAATTCGCTCCGGTACCTTTCGAAAAACCCGATTGTAAATTTCGTGAGCGAGGTCTACGGATTCCTCAATGGCCTTGCCGGTCGGCACTACGCGGACGTTGACCTGCTTTTCCCGTGCCAGCCTAATCCCGGCGATGAGGCACGCCCCAAGATAAACTAGGGAGCGGTTCAAACGGGGCATTCCGGCGTCAGGGTCGAACATCACCGGCCTCCGGTTCGTTGCTGGCGGGTGACGAGTTGGTCAGGCCGACCGAGGAAGACCTCGCTGGGCAGGTACCGGCGCAACTCGCGACAAAGGGGACACGCGACGGCCACCGACTGAAAGGGGAACTCGTCCCGGCCAGAGGGCACATCGCGGCGGCACCGTTTGCAAGTGACCACGAAGTGTCTACGCTCGATGGTTGGGAAGCCGAATGCCATTCCCTGAGTATAGGCGAAGTAAAAGCGAAAGTATTCCACAAGCTGGAGCGGCGGCGGGCTTCACCAGACCTTTTCTTTTTGTGTTTCGCTGGTGCTGGCGCTGGTGCTGAAGGTGGATTTTGGATGACTTTTGGTGCTTATCGGTGCCGCCGATGCTCCTAGAATCAATGAGTTACAGTTGTAAGTTCGGTTGACACGGAAGAGGTCGCTGGTTCGAATCCAGTCGTGCCTACCAAAATTAGATTCAGAGACATCCAAAGACATCCAAGAATGAACGATAAACTGCTGAGAAATAAGCGGTTTATCGTGTTTTTACGTCCAGGGGCGTATCGTGGAAGCCATGCTCCCGTGGGGG
>Ga0182030_10007415_pt1 | contig 22881 bp, 11 predicted proteins | sample 812S3MmetaG_FD_121299 | JGI IMG/M metagenome (GOLD analysis project Ga0182030, IMG submission 121299) | Permafrost microbial communities from Stordalen Mire, Sweden - 812S3M metaG (Illumina Assembly) | ecosystem: Environmental > Terrestrial > Soil > Wetlands > Permafrost | place: Sweden...
GAAAAAACTCGTTCTTCGCATGTATTGGGACGATGAGCCCACACCGAGCGTCGAAACTCCGGTCGGAGATTTCTTTGGCCTCGGACTGGGGGAGTATTTCCGGTTCGAGTCAATTCCTCTAGCCGTTGCTTCGGACAAAGCACTGAACTGTTTCTTCCCCATGCCTTTTCGGAAGCATGCCCGCATCACGGTTACCAATCAAGGGAGCCAAGATGTGGATGCCTTCTATTTCAATATCGACTATCAATCCTTGAACAAAGAACTTCCTGCGGACACCCTTTATTTTCACGCGCAGTATCGCCAGGCCGCTCCGGCGGTCGGTTGGACGAACCAGTGGGAAGCAAACGATGCCGCGCCCGTGATCGCGAAGAAGAATTTGAACGGCGAGAGCAATTACGTGTGGATGGAAGCCAAGGGCCAAGGGCACTTCGTCGGGGTCACGATGTCGGTTCTCCAAAACCAGGATGGCTGGTGGGGCGAAGGCGACGACATGTTCTTTGTCGACGGAGAAAAACAACCGTCCATTAACGGAACCGGATCGGAAGACTATTTTCTTGGAGCTTGGGATTTTGGCGACCATCCTTTTTCTTATTCCCTCTTCGGAGCGCCTGTAAAGGGCACGGAGTTTGCCGGCAGCCGCTCGTCTGTGTATCGCTTTCACCTCGACTCTCCGATTACTTTCAAGAAATCATTGCGGGCGACCATTGAGCACGGCCACGCCAATCATCGCTCTGACAACTTCTTTTCCGTAGCCTACTGGTATCAGAACGAACCGCATGCCGCTTTTCCGCCTTTGCCTTCGGTCGAACAGCGTGTTCCCCGCATCTATTCCGTAGGAGGTCCCGGGAATGCCGCGAAGCAGTAGTTGGTACGGGCTGGTCCGAGGTAGGTCTCAGTCCTTCTTGATTCTGGCTTTCAGCTTTTGTACGTTGCTGTGCGCTGCGCAGTATCCGGTCGCTGCGGAGGAGCCCGGCGCCGCGCAGCACCCACTGGTTGTTGGCTACTTTCCCGGAGACGGCGCGCGCAAAAATTTCTTAGTAAAAGATCTGGTGACGCGTGGCGCTGTCTCAGTCCTTGACCAGATCAATTATTCGCAAGGGCACGTTGCGGCGAGTCAATGTGTCGTCGCCGATCCAGTCGCCGATCTGAGTCGCAGTTTTTCGGCCGACAACAGTGTTGATGGAACAGCCGATGCCATTGACGCGTCGTTGCGCGGAAACTTTCATCAGTTGCAGGAACTCAAGAAACTCTACCCGAACGTCAAGCTGTTGATCTCTCTGGAGGGTAATGCCGAGCTCTTCGCGGAGGCGGCGCAACCGAAAAATCGCCACGCTTTTGTAGCGTCCTGTATTGAAAGATTTATCCACGGAAAATTTGCGGAAGGAATCGAGGGACCGGGCTTATTCGACGGCATCGATCTTGACTGGGAATATCCTAGAGAGGCTGACAAGCTCAACTTTATCGCGCTCCTGGGAGAATTTCGGCGCCAACTTAATAGTGCGGGGCCGCACCTGTTGCTCTCCGCCGCCATGGGCGATGGGCGTGTCACTTACCAACATCTGGATATGCGAGCAGTTGCGCTTTACGTCGATGAAGTGGGTGTGATGAATTACGACTACAGCGGGCCCTGGAGCAAACGGACGGGCCTGATCGCGCCACTTTACAGCTCACCCGGCGATCCAGAAAAAAATAATGATGTGGACTCGACCATTCGAGGCTACGAAGCGATGGGTGTCCCGCCCGCAAAAATACTGCTTGGACTTCCCTTCTACGCCTACTCCTGGAACCAGGTTACGCAGGATAATCACGGATTGTTTCAGATGGGCGAGCCCTCGCGTACCGATTTACCCTACAACTACATTGTTTCGATTCTAGATAAATTCACAACGTATCGCGATCCCAAATCGCTCGCGCCTTGGTTGTACGACGGTGCTACCTTTTGGACCTACGATGACGAGATATCGATTGGCGCCAAGCTCAGGTATGCAAAGCAAGAAGCTCTTGGGGGAGTAATGATTTGGGAGCTCAGCGGCGACACGGCTGAAGGACAGTTGCTGAAAACGATTTCCACACAAATGAAAACCGAAGACGATGGCACCGGCGAAGATAACGACGAAGATACGACCAGCGGAACACCCTGACTTATGGAGTCGTTTTGTTGAGAAATACGAAGCCGATCTTCGCCGTTGGGCGAATCCTGGCGCTCGTCGCATCGGCGATTGCCGCGCCATCCTCGGCGCAAACCATTCATGTCGATATGACGCCGGCGGCGGCAACGAATCACTTCCGTCCCAGCGAAACTATCGGCGCCGGTATCGATCGTATTCCGTCGGAGGCCGTGGACAGCGGATTGACTCAGCCGAACCTCGCTAGAGCCATGGCTTCAGGCTGGCAGCCGGTCAGCTATCGAAACAATACTGAACTGTCGATCGAGGCATGGCATTGGAATGCCCAGGGGACGTGGAGCGAATCGGGGCAAAAGGGCTACTTTACGGGCTCCGCAGCGCTCGGCGAACCGATTCGGTATTCCTACGGATACTCGTTGCCGCATCGCGGCTTTACTCGGAATGATGGCACGCCAAACGCCGGCTATTCTCGGATCACCGACGGCGACGACAGCACCTATTGGAAAAGCAATCCATATCTATCCCAGCATTTTACGGGAGAGAGCGACTCGCTACATCCACAATGGGTAGTCATCGATCTGTCGCAGGTGCAACAAATCGACAGCATTCAGATCAAATGGAGCGAGCCGTATGCGACAAAGTTTCTTGTGCAGCACTGGACGGGGGACGATCCAATGCACGGCTCCTCCCACGGAGCGTGGCAAACATTTCCGCTCGGCACTGTTGAACGTGGTCGCGGCGGATCGAATACTCTTCGGCTAAGCCCGACTCCGCTTCCAATCCGTTTCGTCCGCATACTGCTGACGGAATCATCCGATACCTGCAGCGATCCGGCGGGATCTTCCGATCCGCGGGCCTGCGTTGGTTACGCGATTAGAGAAGTGTATTTGGGCTCGACCTCAGCGGACGGCCAATTTCACGACATCGTACGCCACACGCCCGATCAGGAACAAACAACGACTTATTGTTCATCCGTCGATCCATGGCATGAAGCTTCCGATCTGGGAACTATTCACCAGGCGCAGGTGGGCTTTGATCTTTTCTTCAACAGCGGTGTGACTCGCGGCCTGCCGACGATGATTCCAGTCGCCCTGGTCTACGACACACCCGAAAATGCTGTTGCGGAGATCGAGTACATTGAGAAACGCAAATATCCGATTTCGTATGTCGAGATGGGAGAGGAATCTGACGGTCAATATCTGAGTCCTGAGGACTATGGCGCACTTTATATTCAGTGGGCTTCGGCGCTCCATCGACTCGACCCGACTCTCAAGTTAGGAGGGCCTTCATTTCAGGGCACCAATCAGGACATTGAAACCTGGCCCAACGCGAGTGGCAAAGCTTCATGGACCGCCCGCTTTATCGATTATTTGAAAGAGCACGGTCGTATCCAGGATTTGTCGTTTTTTTCCTTTGAGCACTATCCGTATGACGGTTGCAAGATCCCGTGGGGCAGTCTTTACGAAGAGCCGCAACTCGTCAGCCACATCATGCAGGTGTGGCGGGACGACGGGGTACCCGCGAACGTTCCGCTCTTCATCACTGAATCGAATTTTTCGGCTGCCGCCAGCGAAACGTCGATGGATCTTTTCTCGGGACTCTGGCTCGCAGACTATATTGGGTCGTTCCTGACCGCCGGTGGGAAAGGAATCTACTACTTCCACTATCTTCCGTTGCTCATGGAACACGGATGCAACGATTCACCCGGAACGTTCGGCATGTTTAGCATCGACGACCACTATGAGATCCAACAACCCCTGGCACAATTTTTTGTCGCGCAACTGATTAACCTCGAATGGGCTGCGCCCGGCGACAAACAAGACGATCTATTCCCGGCCACGGGCGACCTTGACGACGGCGCAGGACATGCAGTCGTGACGTCGTACGCATTGAAACATGCGGATGGGCAGTGGTCTTTACTCATCGTTAATCGGGATCAACAAAATCCGCATCGTGTGCGAATTGAGTTCCAAAATGAGGGCAGTCACGAGAAGGCATCCTTCGACGGGCGGGTTGCAATCTCGATATTCGGCAAGGATCAATATCAGTGGCACCCGGGGCACACAAGGTATGTGGGTCATGCTGAATACACCGCGGAACCGTCGGTAGTAGCCGAGACGACCGGCAGGGCCGACCCGGATGGGCCGATCTTGCATTCCGAAAAGATTGCCGTTAACGATACAAGTTACGACTTGCCAGCAGCCTCTGTGGTTGTAATTCGCGGTAGCCTTCGCGTTCGTTGAGAGGCTTGTCCGAACGTCAACGCAATCAGGTTCGCGGTGACAAGTTGCATGTGATGCTTTGAAGAATTTATTCATTCATACTCTTATGACCTATCGTGTTCTTGGTTCCTCGCTCCGACTGGGCTTCGTCCTCCTCTTGGGATTTCTTTGGCCCACCTGGTCTCTCGCCCAAGACGCATCGACCACTCCGCACGGAGAACAGATTGCTGGCCCACCCTGTCAGTCACCGCCCGATTGGGATTCGGCGCGCGCTGCCACCTGCACGAAAGCGGAAATCGCCGATTGGCTTGCGGACATCAAGCACTGGCGCTCCGAGCACCTTCTTCGAATTGGCTATGAAGGATCGCAATATGCGAGGAAAGAACTGCAGTGGACACAATCCAGCTTTGTTCAACCACAGATGATGGTTCACGACCGGTTCTTTTACGATCCCGCCTCAAGGCAATACACCGTAGACCGCTATCTCGACGATTTAACCAAGCGCTACGGTGGAATCGACAGCGTGCTCATCTGGCCGACTTATCCGAACATTGGGATCGACAGTCGCAACGAGTACGACCTGTTCCGGGATCTTCCCGGCGGTGTGCCCGAGTTAAAGCGAGTCGTCGACCAGTTTCACAGCCGCGGCGTTCGCGTGCTCTTTCCCGTCATGATGTGGGACCAGGGAACGCATGATGAGGGCGTTCCCAATTGGGAGGCGACGGCGCAATTTCTGGCACAGATCGGTGCTGATGGAGTGAATGGCGACACTTTGGATGGCATGCCACGAGCCTTTCGCACGGCCTCTGACAATCTCGCTCATCCGCTGGCACTGGAGCCAGAACTTGCTTTCGGTTCAAACGAGATGCTTGCCTATAACAATATGTCGTGGGGGTATTGGAAGTATGACTTTGCTCCCTCGGTGAGCACGTATAAGTGGCTGGAGCCTCGCCATATAGTGCATATCAGCAACCGCTGGGCGCACGATCATCAGGATGATTTGCAATCGGCTTTCTTCAACGGCATCGGATTCGAAAGTTGGGAAAACGTCTGGGGTATATGGAACCAGATGACGCCGCGCGACGCCGAGGCCCTGCGCAGGATTGCAACCATCGAACGCGCCTATCATTCGCTGCTCAGCGATCCGGACTGGGAACCGTACACTTACACACAACAATTCGGTGTGTTTGCCAGCCGGTGGACAGACGCTCAATCTACGCTTTGGATCCTCGTCAATCGTAATCACTATCCAGTTTCGGGGCGGCAACTCATCCTTCCTTACAAGGCGGGAGTCCGCTACTTCGATCTTTGGCAGGGCGTGGAAATCCATCCTACTAAAAACCGCGAGGCGGAGTTCTTGCAGTTTGATTTGGAAGCAGACGGCTATGGAGCTATTCTTGAAACCTCGGCGGCCGATCCGGCGCTGAACGAATTGCTCGCTACTATGCATCATTCGAGCGAGAGACCCCTCGCAAGTTACTCTCGCGAATGGCACAGTCTTCCCCAGAAACTGGTCGACAGCTCTGAGATAGCTGTGCCGACTGGAACACTGCGCAGTTCGGTCCGGGACGGGATGGTTCTCGTACCGCAGGCGGACTATGTGTTTCGCGTAAATGGGATTGAAATCGAGGGGATGAATGACGAGGGTGTGGATGTCGAGTATCCGTGGGAACATTCTGCCCGTCGTTTTCATGACGCAACCGTCAAGATCAAATCGTTCTGGATCGACGTGTACCCCGTGACGAACGCGCAGTTTAAGAAATTTCTCGAGGCGACTCGTTACCATCCCGCGGATGACCACAATTTTCTGAAAGACTGGCGTGGCAACTCTTACCCGGAGGGATGGGGAAATAAACCGGTCACATGGGTTTCTCTCGAAGACGCCCGCGCATACGCGCACTGGGCGGGAAAACGACTGCCCCATGAATGGGAATGGCAATATGCCGCGCAAGGTATGGATGGACGAAACTACCCGTGGGGCAACGATTGGAATCCGAACGCCGTTCCGCTTCCGGATCAAGGTCGCGATCTACGTCCCGGGAGCGATGTCGATGCGCACCCTAAGGGCGTCAGTCCTTTTGGCGTAATGGACATAGTTGGCAACGTCTGGCAATGGACCGACGAGTATACGGACGATCACACAAGTGCGGCGATTCTGCGCGGCGGAAGTCATTATCAGCCTCAGGGGTCGCGCTGGTATTTTCCGCAAGCCTACAAGTTATCGGAACACGGCAAATATCTTCTGATGGCCCCCAGCATCGATCGCTCAGGCACAATCGGATTCCGTTGTGTTGCAGATTCGCAGTAGCTGGCCCAGGCCCCAAATGTCACGTGTTCGACGTGCAGGCGCATGATTCTGTAATCTGGATGCAGCATCCAGGTGGGGCTTTCAGCTGCAGCTGCGATTGAATCAGTTGTCGAAGCCGCAATGGGTTCCTATCTGGATGAAGCCGCGGGGTTGAGACTTCGGTTGTGCGGTTGACTTGAACAACCGAAGCTCTCGATGTCGCTGGCGGAAAGAATTACGCATGTTGATTCAAGTTGGCTATGAACTCGTCTTCGATTGTGCGCAAAGCACGCCCATGATCCTCATGGTCAACGTTCATTACTCTCGCGCCTCGGATATAGTGAAGCCCGATTTCCTGCTCACCGAACCAGAGACGCCGTTCACTGCCTATCGCGACGGCTTCGGAAACTGGTGTACGCGGCTGGTTGCGCCAATGGGAAGGATTTGCCTGAGAAGCAATGGGGTGGTTCGAGACTCGGCACAACCAGACGTTGTGACTCCATCCGCGCAACAGCACGCTTTGCAGGATTTACCGGAAGATACTCTGGTCTTTCTGTTGGGCAGCCGGTACTGCGAGACCGATCTCCTGTCGAACGCGGCGTGGGCGCAATTTGGCCAATCCACGCCAGGGTGGTCGCGAGTTCAGGCGATCTGCGACTTTGTGCACAACCATATCGCGTTCGATTATCAGAGAGCGCGTCCAACACGAACAGCGTGGGAGGCGTTCAACGAAGGGGCGGGCGTCTGTCGCGATTATGCGCATCTCGCCATCGCGCTCTGCCGCTGCATGAATATTCCGGCGCGATACTGCACTGGATACCTCGGCGACATGGGAACTCTTCCGCCCTATGGCGTGGGAGATTTCGCAGCGTGGTTTGAAGTGTATTTGGGGGGTGCCTGGCACACATTTGATCCACGAAATAATGTGCCAAGGATTGGTCGAATACTCATCGCGAGAGGCCGCGACGCCGCCGATGTCGCGATCGCGACTACATTCGGGCAAAATAGACTCGATAGTTTCAAAGTCTGGACAGATGAGATCACGGCAGGGTTGCCGGCGGTTGGTTAGCAAGGCTATCCTCTTTACTCAGCAACTACACTTCGACGGGCTCCATGTCGACGGCAACTTTGAGCGTGTGAGCGCCGCCGCCTAGAATCAAGCCTCGCAGTGGACTCACATCTCCGTAGTCTCTCCCCCAAGCGAGCGTCACGTGGCCATTCGTGGGCACAAGGTTGTTCGTGGGATCCACGTCAAGCCAACCCTTTCCTGGGCAATAGACCGATAGCCAAGCGTGAGAGGCATCCGCCCCTACCAGTCGTGCCTTGCCGGGCGGGGGATAGGTGCGAAGATAGCCGCTGACGTAACGAGCTGCGAGATTCAAGGAGCGAAGGCAGGCAATTTGCAGATGGGCAAAATCCTGGCAAACGCCGCGGCGTTTCTTGAAAACTTCTTCCGGAGTCGTGCGAACATTGGTGACTTTCGAATCGAAGCGGAAATCCTTATGGATGCGGGCGGTCAGGTCTAAGAGCGCTTCTGCCAATGGCCGGCGCGGTGTGAACGACTGGAGCGCATAGGCAGCAAACTCCGGTCGCGTCCGGATACGCGGCGATTCGAATCCGAACTGGTAGGCTTCCAGCCCATCTGGGCTATGGTCATTCGGAACCCACCGCGCAGCATCCTCCCAAGGGAGCGGCAGTTGCGACCACGACTGTTCGTTTCCATCCATCACTACTTCGCTTTGCGCCTCGACGACAAGTTCGCGGTGAGGTTCCTGAATGGTGAAAAAGCAGAGACGGTTGCCGAAAAAGTCGGTGCGCTCGGTGCGCGTCGCCGGCCGGGGCTGGATGCGCAACTCGGTCTGCGCTACCTTGTGGTGCGGTAAGACACGTGGAGTGAGGCACGCCACGTGATTTCCAAGCGAGACGGGATATTTGTATTTGTAGATCGTGCGATGAACGATTCGGTAGAGCATTGTCCTTCGATCAGTTTCCCATAATCATTGCCCGATTGTGATCGGCAAAGTGCGAGCGTGACTGAAATATCTGCTAGATAAATTATTGGACCAGGAAGGCAACAATCCTTCCAATTCGCGGAGAAAGTTGGCCAAACGCGAAAGTCCATCGGAGCCATTCGCGGCAGCACCCGGCAAGGGATAGCTGATCTTCCGTAAATCGAAACTTCGTAACAAAGTCAGCGCGGTCCGCATCGCCTGTAAGTCGACGGCAACGCGGCGAGGCAGTTTCTGGTAAAGATCGGCCAGGTGGCTGAGTTGAAAGTCTAACGAGCGGGGATTAGTCTCGTCCGCCATGAGCACATCGAGCACCGCCAAGGGTTGTAGAGTCGTGTAGTAGCGAGTGCGATAGGTCATGGAACTGTCCGCAACTTCAAGCAAGCAGTCCAAAAGCGACCAATCCTCCTCGGTAATAGGCCTCGCGATCTCTCGCAGTTGCCGGGTAAGATAAATAGCACGTTCGAGGCGGCGGCCAATGGTCATGAATAGCCAGCCCAAGCCACGATTGATATTCTCCCGCTCCATTCCAGAGAAAGCAGAAAGAAGTTCAAGGCAGTCGGTGAGCATTGCCGGATACTCGAGAAACGCGGTACCACGCCCCATCGGCATCGACTCCCGCAACTGACCGATGAGAGACATCATATCGCCCGACAGACGCTCGCGAATATTACCGCCGATGCGGGAGACCTCGGCGAGTGCACACGTCAGACTGTCGGGCCGTTTGGAATCGGTTAACAGTGAAATCATTTCATGCTCGAGTTCGATTGAGGTGGCGCGCCTGTGTTTGGGTTTGGGCAGTTTGCTGTGGCGCGACTCGAGGCAACCATGAAGGCGAATGAGACAGGTGAGCTCGGCCTCTTCAGCGCGGCGCAAGCGAGGCACCAAGGCGCGAGCGATGCGAGCAATGTTTTCGGCTCGCTCGACATATCGACCTAACCAGTAGGCATTGTCAGCAACACTACTTGGTACGACGCGAGAGACCCGGCGCAGTTCCACGGGCTCGTTCCGGGGACGCAGCATGCTAAACGTATCGACGGGGCTATCCCAGAGGACCCATGCATCCTTGCTATGGCCGCCGCGCTGCATCGAGACAACGGAGCCTTCCGCTTCAGCGACACGAACCAGTCCTCCCGGAATCGCGATCCAGCCGGTACCAGTATTCAGGACATAGGTGCGCAGCACAACGCTTCGCGAGTTGAGGCGTCCGTTATCCCACACGGGCGCGGTAGACAAAGCGACTTGCTCCTGTGCGACGTACTCGTGCGGTTGAGCGCGCAGGCGATCGGCAAACTTGCCCTTTTCGATATGGGCGAGTTCGGCCCCGAAAACTGGTTCCATGCCGCGCGACGGGAACGCCGGTTTTACGACTACGGAATCGAGGTGGTCGAGCACCCAATCGAGAGCATAGTTTTGCCCGCACCACCAAGTGGCAACGGAGGGAAGTCTGAGTTTTTCGCCGAGCAAGTGCGAGCAAAGGCCGGGAAGAAAGGGCATGATCGCGGCCGTCTCGATCAGGCCGCTTCCTAGCGCGTTGGCGACCTTCACATTTCCGGCGACGATCGCGTCCACGAGACCCGGAACACCGAGCAGCGAATCGCCGCGCAATTCCAGGGGATCGCAGAAGCTATCATCCACGCGACGCAAAATTACATCGACTTTTTCGAGGCCGTCGACGGTTTTGAGATAGACACGACGGTTGCGAACGGTTAGGTCTGCTCCCTGGACGAGGGTGAACCCAAGATAGCGCGCAATGTAGGAGTGTTCAAAATAAGTCTCGTTGAGGGGCCCGGGAGTCAGCAAAACGATTCGCGGATTGTTGCGCTGCGTAAGGTTGGTGAGCACATCGCGTTGGGCCCGAAAAAATGGCGCCAAGCGCAAAACATTCGAAGTGCGAAAGAGGTCGGGCAAAACATCGGAGACGATGGTGCGATTCTCCAGTGCATAGCCGCTGCCGGAAGGCGCTTGCGTCCGATCTGCGAGAACCCACCACTGGCCATCCTGAGAACGGGCAAGATCAACGGCAAGCATGTGCAGATAGCTGTGCGCGGGAACAGGCACGCCGACCAGCGGACGAAGAAACGCCGGGTTGGCATAGAGCAGCGCCGCCGGAAAGTGGCCCCGCGCCACCAGATCTTGCTCCCCATAAAGATCCTCGAGAAGCAAATTGAGAAGACGGGCCCGTTGAATGACTCCGGCCTCAATCAGACGCCACTCATCGGCCTGGATGAGCAGAGGAACAATATCGATCTGCCAAGCACGGCTGGCACCGAGTGGATCGCCATAGACGTTGTAGGTGATTCCGTTCTCGCGAATGCGGCGCTCGGCCCGGGCCCATCGTCGCGCCAATTCCTCGGGCCCGATGGCTTGCAGCGACTCCATCAGATGAGCCCAGTGCGGACGAGGAGTGACCCCATCGACGGACAGCTCGTCATAGGCGTTGCCATAGCGGAGCGGAGATTGTTTTAGGTCCACGGTCATGGGGCGAATCAGGGCGTCTCGGTATGTTTCCTTTTTCCCGGTGGCGGAAGTCGGAGGTCAAGAGTCATAGGAAAGATCGCGTTCGTTTCTGGTTCTGGCACCGCGCTGAAGCCGGGCACGTGCGTGGATTCCTGGAAGCGCAACCGACGGCGGTCCACCGCCTCCGCTACGCTCCCAGGACGAGCGGGGTAAGGGCGTCCGTCAGGAGATGCGACGTGATACGTGCATCGGCCGATCGAACGTTCTCGCCAACAATCAATTATGTCGAAGATGAGGGGCGCGTGCACTGGAATTGTTGGATGTAACTGTTCTGAAAGCTGGCGAGCGCGGTACCGCACCGCCGCCACAGTTTCACCGGGCTTGCCGGTCGGATGGAGCGGCACCCTGCGGCCGTTGCACGCAACGACATAACGAGATTCGGCCGTGGTTCCCGAGAGCTTCACTTGGATACGCTCGAAAGAGGAGTCCACGGTGCGGGAGGTTCGGCCAGAACTCGTCTCCTCGGCCAGCACATTCCAAGGTTCGAGCGCCTCGCGGAGCTCGAGTTCGACTCCAGCGGCAGAGATGGAACCGATCTTCGGAAAGCGAAATTCATAGTGCGCCGCGAACCATTTGTCCTCGAAACGGTGGCCGGAATCGCGCAAGTGGGCAAGAACATCATGAAAGTCGCTCTGGACAAAATGGGGTAGCATGAAACGGTCGTGTAATGCGGTGTCCCAGCGGATGAGGTCGCCTTCGAATGGACGCCTCCAAAACACGGAGACCAACGCACGGATCAGCAGCATCGCGACGAGACCCATTCTGACATGCGGCGCCATCTCGAAGGCGCGCAATTCGAGCAAGCCGACGCGCAGCCCGAAACCTTCCGGCGGATAAAGTTTGTCGATACAAAACTCGGCGCGATGCGAGTTTCCGGTGACGTCGACGAGCAGATGGCGGAACAAGCCATCCAACAAGTACGGAGGACAGTCGTTCACCGGCAAATTGCTGAAAGCGACCTCCAATTCGTATAAAGCCTCGGTGCGCGCCTCGTCGACTCGAGGAGACTGGCTGGTGGGGCCGACATACATTCCGCTAAACAGATACGAAAGTGAAGGATGATTCTGCCAAAAAGAGAGCATGCTGCGCAGTAAATCGGGACGGCGCAGGAATGGGCTGTCTAATACAGTGGCTCCGCCGATGACAATATGGCTGCCGCCTCCAGTGGCGATGTGGCTGCCGTCATAAGCGAATTTCTCAGCCGCAAGCCGGTTGCGGCGCGCCTCCTCAAAGAGCACCGTGTTGACATGAACGAGTTCGTCCCAGGTGCTCGCGGGGGGAAGATTGATTTCCAGGACACCGGGATCAGGGGTGACACTGAAGGATCGCAGACGCGGATCGGAAGGCGGAGGGTAGCCCTCGAGCCATACCGGCATACGCAGATATTGGCACGTATCCTCGACGGCTGCGAGCAGATCGAGATAGTCTGCGAGTTTGGAGGCATAGGGCAGAAATATGTGCAGACGGTTCTCGCGAGCCTGCACGCAGAGCGCGGGGCGGATCAACTCGGTTGCAGTCTCAGCCGTACTTGAAAGAGCAGGTAGTGGGTCGGCAACGGGATTTCGCTGAAAAAGATCCATCCGCCGGAGCTGGCGTGGTGGCAGCTTGATTCGCGCTTCGAGCTGCCCGTTGATAGTCAGGTTCTCGCATTCATACGCGAGTTCATCTGGCGCAACCCAGGGCATGGATTCGGTCGGTATGCGGTAACCAATGGGAGAATCGCCCGGGGATAGTAACAACCGTTCGGGACGATCGAACCACAACTGGCTCGACCAAAACAACCGTCCATCCCGCTGCCGGCGGCGAAGGGGCAAGATGTATCCGACCGGTTCCACCGCCCCGGCTTCATCGTTAAAAGCCGGCAAGACATTTTCCGAGCTCACCTGAAGACGCCGCGTGAGGGCTTCGGTGAACTTGAACGCATCGTCCAAGCCGAAGCCGTCGGGCTGGTCTGCCTGCGCACTTTCGCGGGCGATCAGGTCGATATTCTCCCATACGGATACTCCGTCAGCTCGCCAAAAACAGCCAAACGCCCAACGCGGTAACGGCTCACCGGGATACCATTTTCCTTGTCCGTAATGAAGCACCGCCCCGGGCGCCAATCTTTCGCGCAGAGCTCGGATGAGGGCCAAGCCGCTCGTTCGTTTTGCTGCACCTAGAGCCTCGATGTTCCATTGCGGACTTTCGGGGTCGTCGAGGCCGACGAACGTAGGCTCGCCTCCCATGGTCAGGCGGACATCCTGCGTCGCCAACTCGGCGTCGACCGAATGAGCCACTTGGTCCACGCGCACCCAATCCTCCTCGGTGAAGGGCCGAGTAGGGCGTGGATCATCATTCAGGCGCCGGATTGACATCGAATAATCGAAATCCACCCGAGCCGGTTCGACGGTACCTTCGATGGGCGCGGCTTTCGAGACACTTGGAGTGCAAACCAGGGGGATATGGCCTTCGCCTGCAAATAGACCCGAGGTCGGATCCATTCCGATCCAGCCCGCGCCTGGCAAGAAAGCCTCGACCCAGGCGTGAAACGCGGCAGAATCGGATTGCACACCGGGCGCGTTTTCCGTCGCGGCCTCATCGGGTGCCAGCTGGATCAGATAACCGGAGACGAAACGCGACGCGATTCCCAAGTGTCGAAAAACCTGAACCAGCAGCCATGCGGAGTCGCGGCATGAACCCTTGCGCGTTTCCAAGGTCTGCTCGCATGTCTGGACGCCGGGATCTAACCGCGTGACATAGTCGATTTCGTCTCGCACTCTACGGTTCACGTCAACCATGAAACTGATGGTCCCGCGCTTATCGCGAGAAAACTCACGAAGAAAACTCTGCAGTAGATGGCCAGCCGGTTCAGCCAAACGATAAGGTTCGAGATCTCTCGCCAACTCTGGCGCGTACTCAAACGGATAGTCTTCGGCCCCAGGTTCAAGGACAAAATCAAACGGGTTGAAGGGGGCAAGCTCTGCGACGAGGTCGACATCGACCACAAATTCGCTCGTCTTCTCCGGAAAAAGAACCCGAGCCAGATAATTGTTGTACGGGTCCAGCGTCCAGGTGATGAGGGCCGCAACTGGAGTAATGCCGAGCGAGTAGCTGAGAATCGGGGTTCGACCATGGGGAGCGGGACGCAACCGTATTACCTGCGGCCCGACTGAGACCGCCTTTTCGTAGCGGTACTGCGTCCTGTGATTGAGTGCGACCTTTAAGCTCATCCAACCTCATATAGCGGTGTGCCGCAACTTCACATGCTCGCTGTACTGCAATCTCGAAAAGCCGATGCTTGAAACACACCTGCTGATATAAAACTACCTGAAGGTCACCCCACTGTGGGGCGCAATTTTCCAATGGCTGCGATACGCTTTCCCAGTTCCGCGACGATGGCGATTTCTAGCACTGATCTCCCATAGAAACGGTGGGGAGTCGCGAAAGGGTATAATTCCGGCCTGACTTCGAACGCCGGCGCCGAACACCAGAACCAGGAGATGATGTGAAAACCTCGATAAAATTGCGGTTATCTTGCCCGTCCTGCTCCGTAAATTTGGTCCATACCGCAATATTTATTGCTCTGTTTACCGCCGTGGCGATGCTCAGCCAAATCGCATCGGCTCAGACAGGGTTAACCGGGATCTTCGGCGGCGGCCCGTTTTACAAGAACGCCACAAAGAACATCACGGAAATCGAGAATTCCGGCTTCACGGAAGCCATCGTGTGGAGTGTCGAGGTCAACAGCGTCGGCGACTTGAACTTCAATGGAGAATTCCCTCTTACTTCCAACGGTGTTTATGTCGGCGCCCAGACCCACCCCGACTTTGCCGCGAACATGGCGATCTTAAAACAAGGGACCGTCAAGAGAGTTACGTTCAGCATCGGGTCGTCGAACGTCGGAGATTGGCAAGACATTACGGCGCTGGTTCAGGCACAAGGCACGGGCCCAACCAGCATCCTTTATCAGGATTTCGCCGCTCTGAAAGCTGCCATTCCCGCTCTCGACGCCATCGATTTCGACGATGAAAACAGCTTTAATTCGCCCACCACCATCGCATTCGGCGTAATGCTTGGCAACCTCGGTTATCACGTGGCGCCCGACGCTTTCGATAGGAGCAGTTACTGGACAAATGTCGTCGCTCAAATCAACAGCCAGCTTCCGGGTACCGTCGACGGAGTGCATCTTCAGGCTTATGCGGGTGGCAGCGGAAATAATCCCTGCACAGGGTGGAACTTTGGTGCGGTCCCCGTATGGCCTGGACTATGGGATCAAAACGACACTCCCAGTGAGGTTCAGAGCATCATGAGCGGATGGCACAGCGAATGTGGCATCAACGGCGGATTCATGTGGCTCTATGACGACTTCGTCGGTAACGGGGAGGCGGCACAATACGCCAGCGCCATCAACAACGCCGTGGGGGGCAGCGGCTTCACGCTTTCAGGACCCAGCACTGTGTTCCTGAATCAGAGTTCAACGGCCAATGCCGCAATCACGATCACAGACTTGGACGGCTTTGCCGGCAAGGTGACTCTGCATGTTTCCAGTCTGCCGAAAGGCGTTACCGCCGTGGTCGGAGGGCAGGGGAATAACCAGACGATTGCGTTCACGGCCAATTCTTCGGCGCGTCCCGGCTTCGCCTTTGTGAAGGTGAAAGGTTCTTCCGGCAAGATCCAACAAACACTCACCGTCAGTCTGGCCGTGAGCGCGGCCGTCGGCGCATCGGGAATGGGCACGCAGGTCGATCTGTCTTCGGAATTCAATATTTATGGCATCTATCTGGACGGCTCGACGTACTCCACTGGGGGCCTCGATGGCCAAGGGTACTCTTACTCGGAGAACCTGCTCAGCACATCGCGAGTGCTTAGTGGCGTGCTGTTTAACCTGGGACCTTCGAATGCACTTGATGCCCTCGGTTGCATGGGACAAACGGTTTCTCTAGCGACGGGCCAGTTTTCGCAACTTACCCTACTCGCAACCGGCATCTCGGGAAATCAAACAGCGCAGACCTTCACGGTTCAGTACACCGACGGAACAAGTACGCATTTTGTGCGAAACTTCAGTGACTGGTTCACGCCACAAGTATTCCCTAACGAGTCTGAGGCCGTCGCCATGGCGTACCGGAACTACGAAGACGGAACCGAGGACCCGCGAACGTTCAATCTCTATGCCTACAAGTTCGTTTTGAAGTCGTCCAAGACTGTTCTGAGCATTAGTTTGCCGAATGATCCGAATGTCGTGGTGCTTGCGGCTACTTTGCTGCCGTGAACTCTTGGGGCCTTGCGAATTAAGTTTGTTGGCGGCGAGGTTTCACAAAAGGAAACGATTTCAGGTCGGACTTCGGGAACCTCTGAATGCGAACGAATGCCACTTTCTAACTTTGCAGGACCTTCGCCGAGTCGGCCCAAGTAGTTCTCCACGGGCCCGGTTCCTGAGGAAGCGTGCCTTTGGACCGAATCCTTTTCCTTGGCATCCATACTCTGAATGAGAACGCCCTGCGACGAAAACTTATTGCGATCGACGGGTGCACTCGTTCCGTGTTCGCGACAAGCGAAGAACTGGATGCTCGCGGCGACCATTCTCGCGTCCAGTATGGCATTTATCGACAGCACCGTTGTCAACGTGGCTCTGCCCGCGCTGCAAGCGAGTTTTCACGTAACGGTTGTGGATGTGCAATGGGTAGTCGAATCCTATGGGCTTTTCTTGGGCGCATTGCTTCTGGTGGGAGGCTCGATCGGTGATCTTTTTGGGCGACGCCGAATGTTCCTTGTGGGTGTAGTAATGTTTGCCTTGGCTTCAGCTTTTTGCGGCATCGCTTCGACGATTGAGCAGTTGATCATAGCCAGATCCGTGCAAGGAATCGGAGGTGCACTCCTGGTGCCGGGCAGCCTCGCGATTATCAGTACATCTTTCGACGAGGAGAGCCGTGGCCAGGCCATTGGGACATGGTCTGGCTTCACTGCGATCACCACGGCGATTGGCCCGCTTTTGGGCGGATGGCTGGTTGAACATGGTTCCTGGCGATGGGTGTTCTTCATAAACCTGCCGATCGCGATTGCGGTAATTGCGATCTCTCTTTTGTCGATCCCGGAATCCAGCCAGAGCGATGCTCAGCGCCTCGATTGGGTCGGCGCCATCCTTGCGACCGTCGGGCTCGGAGGATTGGTGAGCGGACTGATCGAATCCACAAACCTCGGTTGGACAAATCCTGTGGTGTGGAGCGCTTTAATTGTGGGCTGTGTTTGTCTGCTTGCATTTGTCTTTGCTGAGAAAAAGATCACTTCGCCCATGCTTCCGATCGGGTTATTTGAATCGAGCAGTTTTACTGGCGCGAACCTGCTCACGCTGCTTCTTTATGCAGCGATCGGTGTTTTTTTCTTCCTGTTTCCGCTGAATCTGATCCAGGTTCAGGGATACTCGACGACCGCAACCGGGGCCGCAATGATCCCCCTGATTCTTCTTATATTCTCGCTTTCGCGCTGGTCGGGCGGACTGGTGGCCAGCTATGGTCCTCGACTTCCGCTCCTCATCGGCCCGTTGATTTCCGCTCTTGGTTTCGCTCTGTTTGCGCTGCCTGACGCGGCAAACAACTATTGGAAGGCATTTCTACCAGCGATCATCGTTTTAGGTCTTGGGATGGCGGTGACGGTCGCTCCCCTCACTACGGTGGTCATGAACTCCGTTCCTCGAAACCAGGTCGGAACTGCGTCGGGAATCAATAACGCCGTGGCTCGAGTCGCGGGCGTGATCGCCATTGCCGTCTTGGGCATCGTCATGGTGAAGGCGTTCGGCTGGCGACTTAAGTCGAGCCTCGCTCTTCTCGACTTGCCGACAGATGTACTGCGCCAACTTCGGGCGGGGGAAATCAAACTTGCGGGATTACCCGTTCCTTCCGGTCTGGATCCCGCCACGAGAGTCGCCGTGGAAAACTCTATCAAACAAGCGTTCATTTTTGGATTCCGCGTCGTGATGCTGACTTGCACCGGCCTTTCCCTAGGCAGCGCCGCGGTAGCAGGGTTGATGATTCGAGAGGAAAGGGACAAGCCTCACTGAGTAAAGATGTATCGGATGTGTCTCCCTATCGAGTACCTCCGACATTTTCGCGTTCACTCTTTGTCACAACGATCGGCTCCGAAGTCGCGCTTCCATAGACCGTAACCGGCGTTCCCGACACCGGGCAACAGGGTGCGATGGTATTGCCCGAGTAGACTGCCGTTATTGTGTTGGCTCCGGGGACAAGCTGTGACGCACTCAAAGGCAGACTTGCCGCTGACTCCGTCGCACTTGTCGGAAACAGTGTTTCTTTTTTCAGTAAAGTTGATCCGCGGATAAATGCCACGGTCCCGCTCGGGACGCCACCGCCTCCGGGGATGGCGGACACGACGACTGTCAGAGTGGTCGTCTGCCCCGGGCCGAGGGTGTACGTTCCCGAAGTCAGGCTCACGGATAGAGAGTTGGCAATCGCCGTTCCGGTGTTTTCGTAAGCGCCGATGTCGATGCTCGAACCATTCGTCCGCGGATTGCCGAGGAAGTCGGTGGTTCCATAAATGGAGTTCGGAGAAGTGCCATTCGGATCGCACCAGCCAACGCTGCATGGGAGTTTTGTGCCACCGGCGCCGAGGGCTGGAGACGAGGTGGTTGTATCGAAGTTTGGCGGCGTGGCTCCCAGATCGACGAAGAGCGGATCTGTGTTCAGGGAGTTTGCATCTTCCCCGCTGCTGCTCTGCCAGTTTGCGAAGCTGGTGTAGTTTGCGATGTCGCCCCACAAAACTGACTGGCCTTCGGCGTAACCCGCGACCGAGTTGTATAGATTCCAGTTCAGGGTCGCCGGCGGAGCGGGATACATCTGGGAAAACGGGGCGTAGCTGAAGATCCAGGTGTTATATGCGCCGGCGTAGACCACGTTGTTTTCGTAAATATTGCCTTGGGCGCTGCCGACTTGATTCTGAATCTGGAATTCGCCGGTTGCGCCGCCCTCCGACTCGTCGCCGGGTTGAGTGGCGTTGTTGTACAGAGTGTTGTTGACGAAAACGTCGTGATAGCTGCTGCCTCCGCCGTTACTGTGGCCGCCATTTTTGGTCGCGGTCGCATAGCCCCCGATCGAGTTCCCACAAGCGTTCGAGTTATAGAAGATGTTGTTTCGCACCGTGACGTATCGGCCATAACACGGAAACTTGCCTTTCGCAGCGGTTCCAGTGTTGTTGGGGCCGGACCATTCTGTGCCATTCGCTTGGCAAACCTGATTTTCGCTGGTGGTTTCGATACCGTAGTCAGCCTGCAGGATCAGGTTGCGCTCGAAGGTGACGTAGGCACAACCGTCGCAGTAGAGTGCATCGGCATCGAATTCGAAACCTTCGCCGGGATTCGTGATTCCGCTGATGTTGTAGATGGTGTTTCCGCTGATCTCGCCGTACATGGCCTCGTCATAGCCAACGGGACCAACACCCTCATATCCAATCGCGTCGATGCCGATGTTGTCGTTGTCGTGGACGAGATTGTTAGCGATCTTAAAGTAAGTCACGTTGCCGTCCACGTTGACGGATTCGCTTTCTCCCGTTTTCAGGTCGTAAACCTCGTTGCCGCTAATCAGCAACTGCGTGATCGGAGTCTTCGAGGTTCCGTAGACGGAGATCCCGAAGGCGTTGCCGTTCGCTTCTGCCTTGGTCGTAATGTTATGGACGCGATTGTTAAGAATTTGCACTCCCGTGCCGGAACCCGTGATCCAGACGCCGCTCGGGACATCGTTTTGGCTGCTAGTGGTGTAATTCCGAATTTCAAAGCCCTGGATGGTGAGGTAGCTACGCTTTCCAACGATGTTGATCAGACCCTGCGTGCCGCTTACCGGAACCCCGTTCCCGTCAATAATGGCGGTCTGACCCGGATAACTCTGGAATGCAATCGGCGCCGCAGCCGTTCCCGAGTTCGGGAAATTCACGGACTCGTGGTAAGTCCCGCCGAGGACATAGACGGTGGCGCCCGCCGTGACAGTGTTCGCGGCGTGCTGGATGGTTAGCCAGGGCGAACTAAGAGTTCCGGGGTTCTTGTCGCTTCCCTTCGTTGAGACAAAAAAGGCAGAGCCAACTTGACCGGCCAGGGAGTGAGGGGTCGTCAGAACAAGCATCAAGATCAGAGCATGAGGAATGGCCGTGTTCCGTGTCACCGCTAATTGGCGTCGCATAAGCTCTCTTGCCCCCGCGAAGTTCTCCGGATGACCTTGCATTCGGAATATTACGAATGCTTACTTTTACTTTCGTTTTGATTGGCTGTCAAGAGAGGAGCCTCTCTGCAAATTGAAACCTGGCCTTTTCCAGCGCCAAGACAGGACCGGGCTCCTTTGACGTCAAATCCAGTGCGCGTCAATTTAGTTTCTCGATCTCTTAGAATCATGGATTTAGCGCACTTAGAGAAAAATCAGCCGTGAGGGGCGGCAAAACATGCCGTGCGACTGGTGGCTAACTCGTCCAACAAGAAAAACGGTGACGGAGGATGAGTCCGGCACCGTTGGTTTCGAGTTCGACTTCCATTCTTAAATGGTTCCTGGTGCCAGAAATCTTTCGTTGTACATGTTTTTTCCAGAATTAGCTGTCGGCGTGTCTTCTCATTGGCCCGTGCCTCCTAATGCGATCGACTGTGGGCTTCCCGGGACGCTATCCTTGAGGCTGATTGTGGCGCTTCGGGGGCCGGTCGCTTTCGGATCGAAGGTAAGGCTGATCGAGCACTGGGCACCCGGGGCCAGCGCCTTCGGCTTTAGTGGGCACGTCGTGGTTTCGGTGAAATCAGCGGCGTCGGTTCCGCTGATCTTGGGCTGACCCGTAATGCTGATGGGCGTGCCGCTCGGATTGCTGATGGTGATGGTCTGCGCACTGCTGCTGACGCCAACCGTCTCCTTGCCAAAGTTCAGAACGTTCGGGAAGACGGAGATGACGGGCAGATTGAGCAGAACGGAAACCGCGCTTCCCAGATAACTGGTTACGGCGAGATCGGCTCCGCCTTGGCCGCTGAGGTCCCCGGCGGCGTCGGCAAAGGCATACACGCCGGAGCGGTAATCCACGTGGGGCTGGAAGGTGCCGTCGCCATTGCCGAGCAAGAGCGAAACGGTTCCCAGACCACACGGATACTGGCTGCAATTGGAATTAGTAACGGCGAGATCGAGATTTCCATCGGAATTAAAATCTGCGGTTGTCAGCCAGAACGGCCCGACACCAACCGAGGCAACAAGTTGTGGTTGGAAGGTGCCATCTCCGTTGCCGAGCAAGACCGAGACCGTATTGTCGGCCTCGTTGGCCACGGCCAGATCGGCTTTGCCATCGTTATTGAAGTCTCCGACGACGACCTGTTCGGCACCATTGCCGGTGGGGTAAGCGACAGCAGCTTGAAATGTACCATCGCCATTGCCAAGTTCGACGTAGACGTTTGCCCCGGCATCGGATGTCGATCCGGTGATCGCTAAATCAACCTCGCCATTGCCCCTAAAGTCGCCCGTCGCCGCCAAGGAAACGTACGCTGGGACGCCCGGACCACCGATGAAAGGTTGAAAGGTGCCATTGCCGTTGCCCAGCAAAACCGCCTCGCTGAACCCCCCATAGAAATCAGTTGTCGCCAGGCCCAAGTTGCCACTGCCGGTGAAATCGCCCACCGCGATGCCTTGGGGCTCCCCGCCGGCAGCATACTGCTTCTGCGTCTGGAAGGTTCCATCACCATTGCCCAGCAGCACCGAGATCGTGCCTTCCCCTTGATTCGTCACCGCAAGATCCATCTTGCCGTTGCCAAAATCCGCGGCAACAGTCCCGTAGGGCGCGTAGCCGACCGGATAATCTACCGCCGCGCTAAACTTTCCTCCTCCTTTATTGAGTAGGACCGCGACTGTGTTGTTTTCAGTCTCGCTCGCGAGATCGAGCTTGCCGTCACCGTTAAAGTCAGCGATGGCAACCGTCCCCGGAAGCCCGCCCACGCCATAGTTCTCTGAAGTCTGGAAGGTTCCGTTGCCTTGCCCTACCAGGACCGACACGGTGTTGGCGTTTGAGTTGGCGATAGCCACGTCGAGCTTGCCGTCGCCGTTGACATCGCCTAGCGCCAAAGCGCTAGCGCCCGATCCGGCGCTGTAATCGACATGCGTTTTAAACTTGCCGTTTCCTTCTCCCAGGAGTATCGAAACCGTATTGTCGAAGGAATTCGCTACCGCCAAATCTAGCTTGCCGTCGCCGTTGAAATCCCCGACGGACACCGAGGCCGGGCCGTCGCCGACTGCATAGTCCACATGGTTTTGAAAGGTGCCATCGCCATTGCCAAGAAGGACCGATGCAGTGTTGTTGGAGCCGTTCGCGGTAACCAGGTCGAGTTTGCCGTCGCCCCTCAAGTCGGCGGTGGCTACAACGCCAGGCTCGTAGCCGGTCACATATTGGACTGCGGACTTGAATGTGCCGTCTCCGTTGCCGAGGAGAACTGCCACCGTGTCGGAGAACGCGATCGATGTGGCAACATCAAGAATGCCATCGCCGTTGAAGTCTCCGGAGACCAAGTACGATGGACGAATCGGCGTGGGAGACTCGATTGGCGCCTTAAATGTTCCGTCCCCGTTGCCGAGCAGAACGACGACTTCGTTGGCGTCATAGGCGTCCACGGCCAAGTCCAGCTTCCCGTCGCCGTTGAAGTCGCCAACGGTCACGTCATTGCAGGTCGAAACGCAAGAGTACTGGACCTGCGGCCGAAACGTGCCATCGCCGTTTCCGAGCAGGAC
>Ga0182030_10007416_pt1 | contig 22877 bp, 37 predicted proteins | sample 812S3MmetaG_FD_121299 | JGI IMG/M metagenome (GOLD analysis project Ga0182030, IMG submission 121299) | Permafrost microbial communities from Stordalen Mire, Sweden - 812S3M metaG (Illumina Assembly) | ecosystem: Environmental > Terrestrial > Soil > Wetlands > Permafrost | place: Sweden...
ATGGTCAGCAGCATGGTCAGCAGAGTCAGCAGAGTCAGCAGCATGGTCAGCAGCATGGTCAGCAGAGTCAGCAGAGTCAGCAGCAAGGTCAGCAGAGTCAGCAAGGTCAGCAGCATGGTCAGCAGAGTCAGCAAGGTCAGCAGCATGGTCAGCAGAGTCACCAGCATATATTAAACACTCTAAGAAGCTATTACAATTACTAAAGGCTTCTAAGGCAACCAAGACAGGAGATATTAAGTAATGAGTAAAGCTATCCAGTTATATGAACATAAAGGAGATGAAGTAATGGGGTGGCTATGACAAAGTGTAACTTTTGTGGACACCCATACCTAACAAGCTATGAAGCTTCACTGTGCTGTGATGAAAGTACAGAGGGCAATGACTAAACAATGGATGAAGCGATCTTACATAAAAAGAACTCCATTCAAGCACAAGTCTAGCCATAAGCGATTAAAGCCTATTGGCAAAGTTGGCAAAGCTACAATGGCTGCAACAGCTCAGTGGCGTAAGGACAACCCACCAAACCATCAAGGCTACTATATCTGCTACATTTGTGGCAAATGGATTACACCGGAAGAGCTGAATGTTGAGCACACCAAAAGCAAAGCTAGACACCCTGAACTAAGAACTGATCAAAGCAAGTTCAAGCCATGTTGCTCAGACTGCAATGAGAAAAAGGGCAGTCATGATAATTGACAACTATTAACTAACTCTATATACTATTATATATGATTGATAAATTATACAAACCTAGAGAAATTGCAAAACTTGGTCTCATCAGAAATGGTATCAACTCAAAGAATGAAAACTCAAATTACCAGTATGTACTTAATTTAATAAAAGGGGGTAAACTCAAACCGGCAAGAAATTATGGAACTAATAGCCGATCTTATCACCTGATTAGCGAGGCTGAAATCAAACGCTACAATCAGGAAGCTAATAACTAAACAGGAAAAGAGTAACTATGTCAGTATTCAAGAAAAATCGTGCAGCTTATTTTGAGAAGATGGGTACTTTCACTGAAGTAACTATTACTGAAGATAAGGTTAAGTTTAGTCTTAATTACAGTTCAATAACTATGAACTTAGAAGAAGTGCCAAAACTTCTAGCTGATGTTATGCAGCTTTATGCTATGGCAAAGCCGATCTTGGACCGAAAAAGTCTTGAGGCAACTAAGAAAAAGCTTGCCGGTCTTGCTGGTGAAAAAGATAGTGATGACAGTGATGAGCCAATTGATCTAAGTGACATACCATTTTAATAAATAAGGAAGCCAAATAATATGGAAAGTCTTGAACAAACAGCCCACAAACATTTTGAAAAATTAAACAAAACTATTGAATATCATGCCGGCAGGTTGAAAGGTGACTTACCTGTACCTATTAAAAATGTAATTCAGTCTGAAATTGATATGCTAGAGTTCATGGCTGAATATGCAAAAGAAGCCCTTGTACAAAGAGGGATTAGGGTTTAGGGTTATTCTATGCCGGACATGATCACATTTGATAAGGATGGACTTCAAATACCATCACAGCCATTTTTGAGTATGGTAATCATAATGCTTAAAAAATGTGAGAAAGAAACCGGTGGTGAGAGCCTTATCAGTTGGTTGGAGAGCTTTGAAGAGCGAGACAATGACATTGATGGTTACAATGACACCTCGCTCAGAAAAGCTGTTTATAAAATGCTTAAGGAGAATTATCTTGATAAGGAAGAAGAACAAAGATCAGTCTCAGCCTGAAATGCTTACTCCGATAATTTGGGGGCATGATCTAAAAAGCAGACCGATAGGTGTTATGAAAATGGTTGAGGGCAGAATAATGTTTGTGCTTAGAGAAAGTGCCAACATTAAAGTTGAAGACATTAACACAATTGCTCTAGCTTTTGCACCTCAGTATATGATCAGCAAAGAAAAGAATGGCATTGTGCTTGAAATTGAATTATTTGCAATTAGTTTATTAAATAAGCACCCCTGATATTATATATCTTTATTGACTTTTATATACGCTTGTGCTAGGATTAGATAGTCATAAACTAAAAAGAAAGGGTAACATGACACAATCAAACAAAACAAATACATCTAAGGATGTGATCAAGTCAGTAGCTTGGTTAATTGAAGCAACTTTTAGGGGCTTTGTTGGCTATGAACTGCTTAATCATTTTCACAGCTATGTTATTGTCGCTGCTGCTGTTTACAGCCTAGCAACTTCTGTACTTATAGTTGTAGTTCACTTTGTCAAAGCTCACAAAGCTTAAAGACAATCGCACATTAACTTAAACGGAGACACTAATCATGTCAAATGTAGAAGACATTGTTAAGTCTGAACTTCAGAAGTTTGAAGATCAGGAACAAGCTTTACAGACTTTAGCAGCAGAGTTGCAGCAAAGTCCAAAGTTTGCACAATTTATTGAAGCTCAAAAGAACTTCAAAGAGCTAGAAAGCTCAGTTTGGAAGAACATAGAAACTGTAATGATTGAGAATGATGTCATGTCAATAAAGAATGATAAAGTTACTCTATCAATCGCTAACCGAGTTAGTTTTGATATTGACATGGCTAAACTACCTGCCAAATATATCAAGCAAGTGCCGGACACCACTTTAATTACCGGTACATTCAAGCTTGAGGGCAAACCGGTTAGAGGAACAAAGCCAAAATATACTAAGTATCTGGTCAAGAGGATTAAATAATCATGGAAATTATTGAGCAAATCAAGACCAAGCTTTACCAAAAGTACAATGCTCAGGGCACTATAGTTAGTGTAACAACCCTTAAAAATAAAGTGCTAATTGATACCAGCATTTTGTATATTCAGAAGAAGATTGCTGAAAAAGACAATAAGACCGGTAAACCAAGATATAACTTTGGTGCTGATTTTTTGTTGCAGTCAATCGCTGAGTGTGTTGATACCGGCTTTGCTCTTGATGGCATTAACTATGTTATCTCAGGCAACCGAATGTACATGCCAACCTACAAAGCTTTCAAGAACAAGCTTTATATGGTTTACCCTCAAACTGTTATTGATCTTCAGGTCATCCGAGAGGGTGATACCTATGAGTTTGCCAAAGAAAGTGGCTCTGTAATCTACACCCACAATCTAGCTGACCCATTTCAAACTGAACAGAGTAAAATAATTGGTGCTTACTGTATCATTAAAAATAATCGTGGTGAGTTTTTAGAAACTCTTAATCAGCATGATTATGAAAGAATGAAAGATGGCTCAAAAAATCCTGCACTTTGGAACAGTTGGGCTAGTGAGTTTTGGCTAAAGTCAGTCATTAAGAGAGCTTGCAAAAGACACTTTAATGACCTTACCACAGCACTTGAAGAAAAAGATAATGAAGTTATTGGACTTGATGATATTGTAAAAGCAAGCCCTGAAAAAATGGCTGAGATCATCAAAGCTAAAAAGGCTAAGTAATGATTACAATACTTGAAGTCAAACAAGGCACTCCACAGTGGCATAAAGAGCGTCAAGATATAGTGACCGGCTCAATTGCTGATGATTTGCTAGTACATGGCTTAGATCATGCCCTGAAAGCTAATTACAGCCAATTTAAGGGCAACTACTATACTGAGCGTGGGTTGATACTAGAAAAACAAGCTATTGAAATCTATGAGGCTTTACATGATGTCAAGGTTGAAATAGTTGGTATGGTCAAGAACAGTTTTTACCCAAATGCCGGCTGTTCACCTGATGGCATTGATAGAAGCATAGAGTGCCTGATTGAAGTCAAATGTTTTGGTAAAAGACATTCTGAAATAAGAAACATTACCTCAATACCTTTTAAGATTATGTCTCAGTTACAATTCAATATGATGATTAGTGAGTTACCGGTTGCAAGATTGGTACTTTACAATCCTGATCTTGAAGACGCTGATGAAGCCTACCGAGAAATTGAAGTAATGGCTAATAAGAGAATACAAGCTAATATGGCTAGGAAGCTGCAATCATGAGCAAAATAGTACATGAGTTGCTAATGCAGTGGCGTAAAGACCCTGAGGGCATTGAAAGGGCAATGAATAAACACATAGACAATGTATCTGCTTCTAGTTCTGCCGGTGGAAGATGGGCTGCCTTTGAATTATCTGCTCACCTAGTAGAAAACTATTCAAAAGAAGAAGCCTTAGAAAAAATCAGAAAATGTGAGAAAGATTGGAAAAAGTTTGCTCTGACTAGAACTAAAAGGCACAAACCATGAACTACAACCTAGCAATACCAAAAGAATTAGTTGCTGCAAGAAGCCGAGTAACTTATCTAGCCAAGAAAAAAATCCGAGTAGATATTAAAGAAATCAGAATGAATAGGACAATTTCTCAGAATAGTTACCTGCATTTAATCTTGGCAGCTTTTGGCTTACATTTTGGCTATACACTTGAAGAGGCAAAGCTGATCTATAAGCAAGTCAATAGACCAATTTACTATTACCAGAAAAAAGGTAGAGTTTTTATCAAGTCTAGTGCTGCTCTTGATAAAAGAGAAATGGCAAACAGCATAAATACTTTCATGACAGTCTCAAAAGAAGCCGGCTGTGAATTGCCACTAGCAACAAATAAAGAGTGGTTACTATCAATACAAAATGAAATAGAAAGGTCAGGTTATTACTTATGAAATATATGGACATTAAACCAGAGCCAAAGACTGAATACAGGGTTTGGAAAAGATGGATGAACAACAACACATCACGCTTAATTAGCAAGTCTATATTTGCCAAAAAGATTGTGGTAATATAGTCAGGTTATCTATGAAATATAAAGCAATAGTTGCTTTTGCGATCATTAGTTTACTACTGGCAATTCCACTGTCACACCGATCTGCAAAGCCACTCATCCATTTGTCTTTCAAACCTGTTGCTAGTAAGGGTATTATTAAAAAAGTACCTGTAATTTCAACGCCACTTTCTACCCCTGTCGTAAAAACACCCACTCCTGTTGTCTCAACGCCACCTCAAATTGTGCTGGCAAGCTTTACTTGTGACAGTTATGCTAGTTATTTTGAGCAATATAGTTGGAATGTAAACACAGCTATTGCTATCTGCCAAGCTGAAAGTTCCGGTAATCCAAATGCAATAAGCCCAACTTCAGATTTTGGCTTAATGCAACTTCATGACATTGATATACTCAATCCGGCAGAGAATATAGCCTATGCTTACTATCACAAATACCTAACTCAAGGCTGGCAAGCTTGGACTACATATAATGATGGTGCTTATGCTGCCTATTTATAGGGTATTATAGTAATTGGGGCTGAGTCATCACAGCCCCTTGATTTTCAGAATTAACACAAGTATAATAATAAGTAACAATATATAACACCAGAGGGCAACAATGATGACTGACAAAAATGGAATAGCACCTTATTTATTAACTCCTGATGACCTAAAATACAAAGCACCTAAAAAAGTAATTACAATGAAGTTTTTAGAAAAGCAAGAAAAAAAGCTTGATAAAGCTGTTAATCACTATCGCTTTAATCCATTCAAAGAATACTTTAATTATCTAGTGCAGGTCATACTGGCATGAAGATATGCTTTTTGGGTAACTTTCAGGTGGATTTTTCTAGTGAGAGCCATCATGCTAAAACGCTAGAAAGCATGGGTCATACAGTCATGAGGCTGCAAGAGGGTACTGTCACATCTGAAGTTGTACTTGAATGGGCTTTGACTGCTGATCTATTTGTTTGGGTGCATACTCATGGCTGGAATACTGCCGGCACAATGTCAATGGTTGATATATTAGACAACCTAAAAAACAACAACATACCTACAATGACTTATCATCTTGATCTATGGTTTGGTATCAACAGGCAAAAAGATTTAGACAATGACCCATTTTATAAACACATAGGGCATTTCTTTACTGTAGATAGATTGATGGCTGAATGGTTTAATGAAAATACCGAAGTCAAAGGTCACTATTTAAGAGCTGGTGTGTTTGATGATGAATGTTACACAATAGAGCCCAACCAAGAGCCACTGAATGATGTTATATTTGTAGGCTCAAGAGGTTATCATCCTGAGTGGCAATGGAGACCACAGCTTGTAGATTGGCTGGCTGAAACTTATGGTGAGCGATTTAAGCATTATGGTGGTGATGGCATTAAGATTGTCAGAGGAAGTGAGCTCAACCAGCTGTATGCCAATACTAAAGTAGTTGTTGGTGATAGCCTATGTCTTAATTTTGACTACCCTGATTACTGGTCAGACCGAGTTTATGAAACAATTGGAAGAGGTGGATTTCTACTCATGCCACAAATAAAAGGTCTTGAGACAGAGTTTGATTATCAGACTGAATTAGCAACATTCAGGTTTGGTGATTTTCAAGGTCTTAAAAAGAACATAGATTTATATATTAACAATAACCTACTCAGAGAAACTATTAAGAAAAATGGCTTTAATAGAGTGAAGCATAATTATACTTATTCTCACAGGTGGCAAACTATATTTCAGGAGTTAGGCTTATGACATTAGAAGAAATTGGCAGAATACATGGTACTGATAAAGTTGAGCATGGCTATTTACCACATTATGAGCAGCATTTACCGGACTGTGATAGCCAATTCACACTATTAGAGATCGGTATTGCAACCGGTGCTTCATTAAGAATGTGGCATGATTGGGCTATAAATGCTCAGATAGTTGGTATAGACAATAACCCTGATGTCAAAGACATACCAGAAGAGGGCTTTAAGATTATTCATGGTGACGCTACAGAGCAGTTTGAAATGCCATACACTTCTTTTGATGTAATTATAGATGATGGCTCACACCAATCAACCGATATAATAAAAAGCTTTGATTTACTATGGTCAAAACTAAAAATTGGTGGCTGGTATATTATTGAAGACCTTGAGACCCAATTTCATGAAGAATGGGGGGGCTCTTACTCAGGCTCACCGGCAACAACAAAGATTTATACTGAATTACTTAACACAATACAGAATAGATACAATTCTGAGCTTCATGTCTATGAGCAAATGGTGTTCATTAGAAAGGGCAAAAAATGAAATATGTAATTGTCTTGCCTAGCATTTTTAAGCCATATACTGATGATTGCATTGCAAGTATGTCTGACGCTCTTAAGCAGAATGTCTTACTAATTGATAACACTCAAAACAATATTGGAGTTACACCAGCTTGGAACTTAGGTATTGATAAGCTATATGAAGATAATGCTGACTGGCTAATCTTACTAAGTGCAGCAATTAGATTTACAAATGGTGGTGATGATTTTATTGCAGAGCTTGAAAAACGTGCTGCCACTGATGATGTTGTTGAAGCAAACAATGTCTTTGGCTGGCATTTGATAGCTTTTAATAGACGCTTATTTGATAAGGTTGGTAGATTTGATGAAAACTTACCGATATATTTCAGTGATCTTGACTGGTCATTAAGAATACAGAAAGCTTATAACCAAGAAAATGCTGTTTGGGATAAGGTTGAGCTTGGAGTTACAGATATGGGTATGGCTCATGGTGTTAAGTTTGCTGGCGTTGTTGAGCCGGCTGACCCAAAGATAATGTACTTTGTTACAAAATGGGGCAGACATCCTAGTGCATGGAAACTTGGCAGTTATGACACACCATTTGATGACCCTGCAAATGATATTAAGTTCTTCCCACATGTTAATTTTATAGGGGGCAATTTATGAAAGAGACAGTCTTATTAACCGGTGCAAAAGGTTTTGTTGGCTCAAATGTTTGGGAGTATTTAAGCGAAAAATCAGACTATAATCTTGTTTGTCCTGATGGTCATATCACTGAAGATATGGGTGGCAAGTTTGATTATATTGTTAATTTTGCATCCAATTCAAGTGTTGAGCAATCTATACAAGACCCTCAAGCAGTTATAGATAATAATGTCTCTCTCATGACATCACTTCTTGAAATAGCTAGGCTAAACCCACCGAAGTTATTTGTGCAATTCTCAACTGTTGAGACACAAGAAATTACCAATCCTTATGCTGCTAGTAAGAAAGCTCAGGAAGATATTGCTCTAGCTTATAGCCGGACTTATGGCTTGCCGGTTGTTGTTATTCATTCAACTAACTTGATTGGCAAAGGTCAAGGACAAGATAAGTTTATACCTAAAGTCATTAAGCAAATAAAAGCCGGTGAGCCGGTAACTATCTATACTGTTAATGGCGAGTTTGGCAAAAGAAAATATAACAATGTCAAGAATGTTGGTGCAGCAATTTTATATCTACTGCAAAACCATGAATACTATCAGAGTTATCATGAGCTAGGTGTTTATGGTGGTAATGAAGTGAACAATTTACAGATGGCTCAAGCTATTGCAAAACTACTTGGCAAGAAACTATCTTGTGAGTTCATAGAAGCTGACACCATCAGACCTAATTACTTGATGAGCTATAATTCTGACCAAGATAATGTGCCAACTACTTTAGTGGCAGCAACATTAGAAGATGGATTGAGAGAGCTATTATGATACATGTTGTATGGCTGCCACCAGATAATCAGTGGGATGAGTACACTTTTGAGCTGTTATTCAATAATAAAATGTGGCTACCAAATGGTAGTTATGAGTTCAAGCACCACAAAGATTTCTCTGAGCTACCAAAAGAAGCTGAGGGCATTATTCTGGTTGTGCCCCAAAAATACTATGTTGATAAAGTTGATTGGCTTAATGACAAGATAAAGCATTACAAATATGTACTCTATGTTGGTAGTGGTAATGAAGAGGCTGAGTTCCCAATTGAGAAAATAAAACACCCTAATATGGTTGTTTACTACACCACACCTCACATGAAACGAACAAAGTTCAAGGCTATTGACCGGCTGTTTGGTGATGGCTATGCACCACAATCAGAATGTATTGTTGATTATGCTCAGCTTGCTCAAGATAAGCCAATAGATGTTTATTTTGGTGGTCAAGTCACCCATGAAAGACGAGAGCAAGCCATGAAAGCCCTCAAGCACATTGATACAGAAACTAAAGTTAAGGTTGAGTATCTTGAAAGCAAAGGCTTCACTCAGGGCTATGACGATTACCATACTTACTATGAGAAAATGGCTAGTGCTAAAATTGTTCCTTGTCCATCCGGTCCAAACACACCTGACACTTTCAGAAACTATGAAGCACTTGAAGCTATGGCATTACCAATACTAGACACTAAGACAATTTATGACAGTGTACCTGATTATTGGTCTAAGTTGTTTGGTGCTGAGCCACCAGTACCGATTATTAAAGATGATTGGGAGAGCTTAAATGGCTATTGTCAGGGCATACTTGAAGATTGGCATACTTATATCAACAGAGCTGTATCATGGTGGATTGGCAAAAAGAAACAATATGCTTATGATCTGGTAGCTGACCTTGACAAATTAACCGGTTACAAAAAAGAATTAACTGCACAAGAGAAAATTACAGTGATTGTGCTCACTAGCCCAATACCATCAAATCCTGACACCAGAAAAATTGATGAGTGTATTGCAAGCATAAGAACTGTATTGCCGGAAGCTGAAATACTAATCGGTGTTGATGGAGTTAGAGAAGAGCAGCTTGACCGGAAGCCTGATTATCAGGAGTTTACCAAAAGATTACTTTGGAATTGTTTGCATGTATGGACAAACGTATTACCGGTTGTCTTTGAAGAGCACATGCACCAAGCTATGATGACCAAGAAATTACTTACAATGGTCAAAACACCAACCATTCTATTTGTTGAGCATGATATGGTTATAACCTCTAAATCTACTGAGACCCAATACCCACCTTATGAATGGGGTGAATTAGTAGATATTATTGAAGAGGGCACAGCTAACATAATCCGATTTCACTTTGAGGCAGTATTCCCTGTTGAACATTTGCCACTAATGCTTGGTGAGCGTGAGTATATTCATGGCATACCTATGATTAAAACAATCCAATACTCTCAAAGACCATTTTTAGCCAACACAGCTTTTTACAAAGATATTATTGACCGGTACTTTACTGATGAAAGCCGGACATTTATTGAAGACGTTGTACATGGCAAACCAATTAGTGCCTATCAAGACAATGGTATTGTTGGCTGGAACTTGTGGAAGATATGGATTTATGCACCTGAGGGTGATATGAAGCGATCTGAGACCATTGATGGTAGAGAAGATGACCCTAAGTATGAAATGAGGTTTTAAGTGAGCACACCTAGTCATAACTACATAACCAAAGTAATAAATGTCATTCAAGAGTGTCCTAGTGAAACAGGTATGGAGTTTACCTTTTTTATTGATAGTTTAGATACTGAATTGCCTATCATGGATGACCCAAAGTTATTAAGCAAGCTAAAGGAGTTATTGAAATGAAAGTTACTCAAAAACAATTCCTATTATTCCAAAACTACTGCAAAGCTTATCAGCAAGAGTTTGGGCTTAACCACTGGACCTTATATTTCAGGCTTAAAAAAATACATTCTTATGCAAACAATAACACTGACGATCAATATGTAGCCACTATCACGCTGGCAGATGAATATGATAAAAGCGATATTGATATTGCTGGTGGCATTAACTTACATCTTATGCAGACTGCCAAACATGAAATGTTGCATGTAATTATTGGCAAGCTATACTTTTTGGGCTGGAAGCGAGACACAAGTAGCAAAGAATTATTATCAGCCAATGAAGAGGCAGTTAGTTTGTTGGAGAAAATTATATGAAAATAGAAATATCTAAAGCTAAGGCATTTGAAATAGACCCTACCAAGAATTATCTTGTTAGCTTTGAAAGTGAAGTTGCTATGTCAAGAGAAGAAGCAGTAAAAATTAAAGAAAAATTAATAGAAGTATTTACAGAAATTGGGGCAAAGGTCCATGTCGCTATACTTGTTAAGGGCAAAATTGTAATAACAGAGGTGAGAGATAAAAAATGAAATTAACATTTGATATACACAATAAACCTGTTATAGAAAGCCCATTGGGTAAAATGACTTATGAGGAGTTACTAGATAACCTTATATTAAAATCTGGTAAAGCTAAGAATAAGGTACAGGCTGAAGCCGGACTACAACACCCACAGCTATATAAAGACATTAGTTTATTGTCTGTATTAAAATCTTTAGAAGTTTTAGGTTATGAAATAATTATCAGAAAGGCTACTCCATGAAATTAGGATTATGGGGTGCTAGAATGGACAACTCCGGTCTTGGTATGCAGACTTGGGAGTTTTACAACCACATGAAACCAGACAAAACATTTGTGGTAGATATTTCAATGATTGAGCCCAATCCTGAGAGACGCTTAAAACAATACCCTGAGCGATACCCTGAACTCCGAGAGATCATTCAAGGCTTCCCAAATGAAAGTGATATGAGAAACTTCTTAACCGGCTTGGATGTTGTCTTCATAGCCGAGAGTGCCTACAACATGGACTTTTATAGAATTGCTAGAGATATGGGTGTCAAAACAGCAGTTCAATACAATTATGAGTTTTTTGATTGGTATGATGGCTCAATTTATGCCAACAATCCACCGGACATGTTTATTGCACCTAGTAGCTGGCATTATGCTGAAGTTGATGAGTTTTGTAAGAAGAAAGAAATTGCTCATGTTTATTTGCATTGTCCAGTAAACCGAGACAAGATTAAGCTAAGACATATTGATAGTGCTTTGACATTTGTTCACATTGCCGGCAGACCTGCAAGCCATGACAGAAATGGTACTTATACTTTTCTCAATGCCCTGCAATTAGCTGAGGGCGATCTAAGAGGCATTGTTTATACTCAAGACAAAACGTTAGAGAGTGAAATCCACCAAGAATACCCAAGTGTTGATGTCCGGTACAATGTAGTTGATTACACAGACATTTACAAAAAAGGCTCAGTTTTAGTTTTGCCTAGAAAATATGGTGGCAACTGCTTGCCTATGAATGAAGCTCTTGCAGCCGGTATGCCGGTCATCATGACAAAGATACCACCTAACAGTGATTTTCTACCTGGTGAGTGGCTTGTTGGGGCTGTAGAGACAGATATTGAGTTTGCACCAAGATTTAAGTTACCGGTTTATGAAGCTGACCCTGCTGCACTTATGCTTAAAATGAGGTGGTTTAAGTCACTAAGTAATTCAGACATGTTATATCAGAGCCATATTGCTGACAGTCTAGCTGACAAAATTAGCTGGCAAACCATGAAACCTAATTATGAGAAAGTTTTAGAGGCATTATGTCAAATATAAAAACTAGAAAAAATCAAAGAGAGTTTGTAACAGCTTTTCTTGAGGTTTACTGTGAGAATGGTACTTTGAGCGATCTATGCAAAAAACTAGATGATAGTGTGGCAAATGTCTCTCATAGAATAAGCAGACTTAGAAGAGCTGGTGTCAATTTACCCAAGCTTTATAAATTAGGTGATATTGATGTTGATGAGCTTAATAAGTTAATAGAAACCAAGCTCAGGGCAGCCTCTAAGCTAACACCAGAGCAAAGACCAATAGTAGTTACCAAACCTGATAAACCAATCACCCCAAAAGACAATGATGGTGTTTGGAGACCTAAACCGATAGTACCCAATTCACCTGATTATGGAAAGGCAACCCACAATGCCAACAGTTAGACAAATGTATAACAAACTTATAGAGCTTGAAAAGCTTGATAAGTCAGAGGGTGCATACCCAATTATGTTTAATTCAGCTTGGGCTCAAATAGAGTTTATTCTATATTGTCGCTGGCGAAAGTTTTTGAAGAGGCTGAAGATATGGAAATCTTAAATCTATATGCCGGTATTGGTGACAAGCGTACTCTATTAAATAATTGTGTTGAGCCTGAACTTGGTTTGCACATATTAAATGCTGCACTCAATCCCATTAAGTTACAAGGAGAGTTATTGTAATGCCCCCAATCACTGTCTTTTGCCCTTTCACTAGACCTGAGAATGTCAGACGCTTCTTTGATGATCTAGCCTCAACTGACTTAAAAGCAGAGAATACAAACCTAGCTTTAATTATTGACATTGGTGAAAATAAAGATACCGGTGAGCAAGATGGCATAAAAATCTACACTCGCATTATGGAAGAAATGAATAGAACAAAATATCGCAAGTTTATAATCATTAAAAATTATGAGCACCATGTAAACCCAATTAACATCCCAATCAGAAGAGAGCGAATTGCAGAAATCCACAATCAGAGCAAAGACATTATTTCAGCACTTGATGGTGAATATGTTTTAGGCTTGGAAGATGACACTATTTTTACCAACCTTTGTGTTCAGCGATTACTAGAGCCATTTAATAGCTTTGCCACTCTTGATAAGCCAATAGGTTTGGTAAGTGCTTACGCTGCCGGCAGATGGCATAACAAGATCATTGGAATATGGAACTTTGACAATATAGATAATCCTACTGAGTGCTGGACTGAATTGCCAAGTAAGGGTTATCAGGAATGTGACGCTACTGGCTTTTATTGTTATCTCACACCAAAAGAGCTTTATATCAAACACAATTACAATACAGATGTTATTGAGCCTTACGGACCGGATGTAAATTATGGCTTATGGTTAAGACGAGAGGGATTTGTAAACATTGTTGATTGGTCACAGCCCTGTGGTCATAAAGATGGTGATATAATAATTACCCCAAATGATAATTTATATGTTGAGCACTTTTATAAAGCAAAAGAGCCGGCATGGATTAGGACAACCAACAAATGAACTACACAGATATTGAAAACTTTGTATTTGACAAAGGTACTGATGACGAAGAAACAGTTATCAACTGGCGTGTTAGAAGACGTAAGCCACAAATCAGATGTCCAAAATGCTTTAAGTTCTTTGATTTGCCAAAAGACACTACTATTGATAAAGAGGGCTATTTATCTGCAAGCATTTACCATTTCTGTGATGATCAATTTCAGGGTGATGATAACCAACAAGGCTGGGCAGTATTAGCTCACTTGGTTGATTGGGGTGTAAAATAAGACTATGAGTAAAGAAGTTGATGATCTTAATAGAGTAAGTTTTGGTGGCAGACCACCTGTCTTTAAGACACCAGAAGAAATGCAAGAACAAATTGCAGGTTACTTTATAGGTGGTATGAAAAAGCGACAAATTGTTGTTGGCAAAGGTGAAGACAAGCATGTGGTAGAAATACCAATACCTACAATTACTGGACTGTGTTTGTACTTAGGTTTTGACAGCCGGCAATCATTTTATGACTATGAAGAAAAAGACGAGTTTTCTTACACTATAAAAAAGGCAAGGACATTTATAGAGCTAGAATATGAAGAAATCCTACAAACAACAGGCAGCACCGGTGCAATCTTTGCACTAAAAAACTTTGGTTGGCAAGACAGAAGTGAGCTTGCTGTTAGTTCAAGTGATCAAAGGCTTGAAGATAAAATTAAGGACTTTTTAGATGACCCAAACAACGAACCAGATAACCTACCAAACGACAGCGAAGAAACTACCGAACAGTCTAGTCAAGAGGATTAGGGGTTTACTCAATGTCTTTACTGACGCTGAGGGTAGAACTTTTGGCTCTATATTCACTTATACACAAGTTTTAATTGTTTACTGTATTGCTTTCAGAGCTTATGCAAGAATAATCCTGATACTTCCTACACAGTATGGCAAATCGCTTGCTGTAGCCATTGGTATATTGATGAGAGTATCAACTCATAAAGAAAAGTGGGCTATCATTGCACCTACTGAAGAAAAAGGCAGAATTATCATGGATTATATCATTGAGCATATATTTGATGATAAGTGGCTGATTAAAAAGCTTGATTACAATGGCACAAAAGAAAAACTGCTACAAGAGCGATCTAAAACTAGAATTACTTTCAAAGGTGCTGGTGAAATCAGAGTTTATACTGCTGACGCTAACAACATGAAAAAAGTTGAAAAAGCTTTGACCGGTTTTGGTGCACCTAATTTAATCATTGATGAGAGTGCTATTTTACCGAACAAAGTTTATGCCATGATCAAGAGAATGGCTGGTGGTACAAAAAATAACTTTATACTTGAGATTGGCAACCCATTCTTTGGCAATCACTTCAAGCGAATGTGGGTAGGCAAGCGATATGTCAAAGTATTTCTTGATGTTTACATGGCACTTAAAGAGGGTAGATATACTCAAGACTATGTTGATGAAATGAAAGACGAAGAAATGTTTGATGTGCTTTATGAGTGCCACTTCCCTGATGACGAAAAAGCACCAGAGGGCTACCGATCATTACTTGCCTCATCACATATTGACAATGCTTTTATAGACAATGAGCTGCCAATTGGACATAAAGACAATGGTGATGTAATTGACAAGCCATTACTTGGCATTGACCCTAGTCATGGTGGTGCAAACTCAACTCTTATGGTTTTACGCTACCCATTAACCGGCTTTGCAAAAGTTGTTCTTAAAAAACAATACAAAGACAGTGGTAATGTCACAGAAGATATAATTGCTGACGCTATTAAAATCATTGAAGAGTATGATGTTGGTGATTACCGAACTGCTGTTGATGGTGGTGGTGTTGGTGCTGGTGTTGCAGATGGCTTAGAGCGTAAGGGTTATGCTGTAGAAACTGTTTTGTTTGGTCAGAAAGCAGAAAATACCACTCGCTATGCAAATGCCAAAGCAGAGCTATTTATGAGGCTTAGAAAGTGGATTATTTCAGACAATGGCAAATTGGTTAAGGATGATGGCTTTTTGGAACTAAAAGAGATAAACTACAAAGAGAACACAAGCTCTAAGGTGCAAATGGAAAGCAAAGAAGAACTTTCAAAACGTGGTATTGCAAGTCCAGACACAGCAGACGCTCTAGCCTTGACAATGATAAACACAAGCACCATTGTTGATGATGAAGAAGATGATATAATCTAAATCAGAGGTTAAACACACATGGCACTCAAAATAGGACAAATCGTAAAATTAGCAGTTGCAAAAAGACTTTTTGGTTATGGTCCGAGTGACGATTATTCTTATGTAGATCAATTTCAAGGTCCGATAAAAGACATTGCATTACTTGGCATGTATTCTGGTGTTGCATATCGCTGTATTAACACTTTGGCTGAAGCAGTAGCCGGTCAATATATTCCTTACCCATACACATTAAGTGCACAAGGTAAGCAAGTAGTAGTTAATAATCATCCATTTTGGGATGTATTAAATAACCCAAATCCTGATTTGACTTTTTATCAGCTATTTGAGGGCTCTGCAAGCTTTGTTGAGCAGTTTGGTGAGTTCTTTTGGTACATGGTTGGTGGCTCAATTACTGGCTTTAAGGGTGGAGTAAAACAAATCTATCTGCTTAGACCTGACAAAATGGGTATTGTTTTAGACAAACAAACCGGTGAAGTCATGGGCTACAACTACAATGTTGGTGGTGGCAAGCGAATACCTTTTACTGTTGAAGAAATCAAACACTTCATGACATTCAACCCTAAAAACCCTTATCGTGGTTATTCAACTGTTGAAGCAGCAGTAGATTATATTCAAACAGAAGAAGAAGTATCAAGATTTACTAGAAATTATTTCAGAAACAATGCAGCAATGTCAGGCATTTTATCTATTGATGGCAAACTAACTAGAGAAAATTGGAACAAGTTTGTTAGACAATGGCGTGAGCGTTATCAGGGTGTGGCAAATGCCGGCAAAGTAGCTTTGGTTAGAAATAGTCAGGTTACATTTACACCGGTTAGTTCAAGCATTGGTGATATGAACTTGACCGATCTAAAACAGACCACAGTTGATCAGATACTTATGATGTTCCGAATACCAAAAGGTTTGTTTGGCATGGAAAGTGATCAAGGACTTGGTAGAGCTTCTGTTGAAACATTAGAATATATATTTGCCAAGTGGACTGTTGATAACAAATTAGACAGACTTGATGATTTTATTGAAAGCTGTTTACAGGATTATTACCCCAAGCAAGTTAATCAAGTTTCTCACAGAAATATCATACCTGAGGACAAAGTTTACTTACTAGATTACTATAATCAAGGTGTTGATAGGTGGGTTACAAGGCAAGAAATCCGAGACAAAGACCCTGATCTTGCAAATACTTTAATTGATGGTGCTCAACAACTGTTTACTACTATTCAGCAAATACCACTTATTGACCCTGAAGAGCAAGCCAAAAAAGACCAAGCAGCAGCAGAGGCAGCTCAAACTTTAGCAGAAACTCAAGCTCAAAAGCCAAAAGATGACCCTGACAATGATAACGATAATGACAGCAATTCTGAAGACGATAATGATGATGACAGTGACAAATCTTTGAAGATTAGGCTTGTGAAGTCAAAAAAAAAAGTAGTTAAATCACTTAACTACTCAACTGCTCAAAAAGAAGCTCAGAGATTAACAATTGAGAGAAATGCTACTGCTTATGCTAGAAAATATAAGCAAGCTTTTAATTCTGTATTATCTGTTCAGAAACAAACTGTACTTGGTAACATCCAACATCTTGCCGGCAAAGCACTTGCAGACACATTGCTCAACATGAGTGATGAAGACGCTAATTTTAGTGCTGCTTTATTGCCGGTATTAACTGCACTTACACTAGAACAAGGACAGCTTGCTATTGAGTTTTCAGGTGCAACCGATAGTACATATCAAGTTAGTCAATCATTGAAAGCTGCTATTACAGCCTCAACCAAGAAAATGAGCCAAAACTTTGACGCTGAAACAGTTGATCAATTAAATGCTACTTTAAGTGAGGGTGTAACTGCCGGTGAAAGCATAAGTGACTTATCTGCTAGAGTGTCACAAGTTTATGATACTGCTCAAGGCTACCGATCAGACACAGTTGCTAGAACTGAGGCTCAATCTGCAAGCAATGGTGCAACACTTGACGCTTATCAACAAAATCCGGTTGTAATTGCTATGACTTGGTTTGCAAACCCTGACGCTTGTGAATACTGTGCAGACTTAGATGGTACGACAGTTGGTCTTGAAGACAGCTTTGTTGCTCAAGGTGACAGCGTGGATGTCACTCAAGATGATGGCTCTACAGACAGTTATCAAGCAGATTATGGTGATGTGGACACTCCACCTTTGCACCCAAATTGTAGTTGTACTATAATACCAGAGACAGAATAAATAACAGGAGAATAAAAAATGGGTAATATTCAAACAGCATTAAATCAGTTTAATCTAACAATCTCAGCCTCAACAGCAGCAAAAACTTTAATAGCAGCAATAGTTGGCAGGTATGTAGATATAACAAGTTTGTTTTTAGCAAACAGTTCAGCAACAGCAACATTAGTGACTTTATCTGATGGCACAAACTCTTATGAGTATGAAGTACCGGCAAATGGCTCTGTAGTTCTTGATACTACTGATCTTCAGGCAACTAGCCAAAATACTGCATGGACATTAACTTGTGCTACCAGTGTTACAAGTCTTTATGCTTCTGGTACTCACAGCTACAGAAATTAGGTTTTCACATGAAAGAAATCCACTGTAAAAATTGTAACCGGTTACTATGCAAGATGAGCTTTGGTGAATTAGAGATAATGTGCCAAAACTCCAAATGCAAGACCATAAATATAATTAAGCTAACTTCTTATAAACAGTTATTGACAGCCAAGCCTGAATAACATACTATTAAAACATAAGCTCACTAGGGCTATAAGCTCACTAGGGCAGATAACTGTAAATATAGTTATTTGTTGTATGAGCTTTTTTAATAGGAGAATATAAAAATGAGTGAAGAAAACGAAGACAATAAAATTGTAAAGCGAGAAATTGGTGAGCGTGTTGATGTATTGTGTAACTTTGAGCCTAACTCTGTCAAAGACTTAGGTAATGGTGCTTTTAGTGCCACAGTCTCAACCTCAGATGTTGATAGAATGGGTGAAAGTATTGATAGTCAAGGTGTTGATACCGATACATTTATGCAAAATCCTGTAGTTCTATATGGTCATGATTATCAAGGCTTGCCGATTGGTAAAGCTACCAAGATCACAAGTTTTAAGAATAAGATTACTGCACAATTTCAACTAGCGATTGCTGAGTACCCTTTTGCTGCTACTGTTGCTGCCATGATAAAAGGTGGCTATCTTAATGCAGTATCAATTGGTGGGATTGTCAAACAATGGGATGACAGCTATACCCAAATCCAACAAATGGAAATGGTTGAGTTTTCAGTTGTTCCTGTACCAGCTAATCCAAATGCCTTAATTACTGCCGGCTTTGAAAAAGCTACCGGCAAGAGTGTTGAAGAAGTCTCTAAAGAGTTCCATGACTTTGTGCAAGGTACAACTGCCGAGAAATTACAGAAAAATCTTGACAATGAAGAATTGTTAGTCCATATTAAATCATTGAAAACCCTTACGGCTATACTTGAGCAAGCAGTTGCAGACAAGACAAGCGAAAAGGAAATCTCTGAAAGCGAGAAGATAATTCTCACAATACGAAAAACTGCTGGTAAAACAATGGAGACCAGCCATCAAATAATAAGGCTCACAAGAGCCAAGAAAGAATAGGTTTATTATGAGTAAAGAAGATACTGAAATTGAAATAACGGAAGATTTGCAAAAAGACATTACTAAAAGTGTCATTGAAAGCGAAGAGTTTAAGACTTCAATGCTAGAAACTGCAAAAAGTGCTGCTACTGAAGCTGCAAAGGCAGTTATTGCTGAGTTTGACCTACCTGCTAAAAAAGACTTAGGTGCAAACAAGGAAGAGGAAGAGGAAGCTACTGAAAAAGGTCTTATTGATAAGAGCTTATCTGGTGCTGTTGAAAAGCAAATTGTTAAGCGATATTTTGATGGTGATGATGACTTGGCTAAAGAGTTTGAAGCTGTTGTTAAAAGTCCATTTGCCTCTATGTCTAAGGAAAAGCGTTTTTTCTTGGGTATAAAAGCTTTAATGAACAAAGATCAAGAAGCTATCAAAGCTCTTAATGAGTTTTCTGGTGAATTGTATGCTCTTAAGGCATATAAAGACGCTAGGTTTAGTGACTTAGCTGAAAAGGCTGGTTATGCCAATGACGCTATTTCTGCTGATGGTGGTGCTCTTGTTCCTGACCCTGAGTTCAATACAACTGTTTATGACAACCTACCTAAGTATGGAGTAATCTTTGCTGATGGTAATGTTCAATCAACTGACCGAACTGCTGTATATGCTCTAAGTCTAACAGGCACAATTCAGTTTACTAACGTTGCTGAAGCCGGTGCAATTAGTGGTACTAAACTAGCTTTCAACCGAAAGCAAACAAACTTAATCAAATATGCTGCCATAATTCCTGCAACTACTGAACTTACCGAAGATAGCATTGTTGATTATTGGAACATTGTTACAAATGAAATCTCTCGTGCTTATGGTTTGGTAAGTGATACTCAGGTATTTACTGACCCAACCAATGGTATTTTGCACTCAAGTGGTATTATCACCCAACCTCTAATTAGTGGCTCAACTGGAAGCACAATTGTTTGGGATGACTTACTACAAGCTGAGGGTAAACTGGAAGACGCTCTTGATACTTCTGACTTTGCTTGGTACATGCGAAAGCAAACCTACTATGCTCTTGCTCAGATCAAAGCTTCAACTGCTGGTACTTACCTTGCCGATAGTATGATGGCTGGTTGGAGACCAAATCCAAATGAGCCTACAACCCCTTGGGGTACACCTGTTCACTTCTGTAGGATTTTGCCTACATCTGCACAGGTTGGTAGCAATGCCGGATTTGCAGTCTTTGGAAGTCTTAAAAACACAAACTTCTACAACAAGAATGGTCTTGCCTTGACAATGCTAACTGAAGCTACTATTACAGACGCTAGTAGTGCAAGCTTCAACCTTGCTACTCAAGATGGTCTAGCCATGAGAGTTGTAGTCCGTATCTTACACATCTTACCTGTTGGAAACGCTAGTAAGTTTGTGGTTGTTGGTACTGGTACAGTCTCCTAGTAACAACTAAACAAAAACTATTAAGACCGGTCTTGCGAGAGCCGGTCTTTTTAATTACACTTATGCTTATGGGTGAAAAACTAAACTTTTACTATGCTAATGATCAGCCAATAGCTGAGTTTGAATATGATGATGACATCTATGATTTGAATTGGGAGAATACCACTGTTTATCTGCACCACCCACCTTATGCACAGATAGATCATTTATTTGTAACAGAGCTTGATGAAGAGACAACTGCTGTTAGAGGCATATATATGTTCCGGCAAACAATAGACAATTTCACTCAGGTTGCTAAGCAACTTGTAGATTTACGCTACCGAGTTGTCAAAGCACCAATACCAATTGAGAATGATCTAAAAGCTTGGGTAACACTCAACACTAGAGACCTAGATGAATAAAGACAAACAATCCAAAGTAACTCCTATAAAATGGTACATTGATCAAGACCAAAGAGTTTTAAGAAGCTCTGAAGTTAATGAGCACCATGTTTTATACCCAAAAAATGTTTGGAAAACTGGCACACCAATTCAGAAAGAGCTTAGAACTATGGGTGGATTTGTGCAAAGAATGTCTATACCGGTCCACAAAGATTTGCACAGAGCAGTTGAAATACCACCATTAACTAATCTTCACCTCATGCAAGACATTTTAAGGGTGCAGAAAGGCTATCAAAATACAGACCCTATAACTAGACTAACTTTGACAATTGCTAGGCTAGGAGAGCTTGCTGGTGGTCCAAATGAGCAATTAGTGGAAGAAGCTAATCTTTTAATTGATAATCTTAGCCGGCAAAGAGAGTTTATTCTACTTGGTCATGTGTCACTTTTAGAAGAGTGATATAATAAGCTTATGAATACATCAAAAGTTGTACTTATAGTTTTAGTAACCATAGTAGTTTTATTTGTTATTTGGAAGTTTGTTATTAACTAGGAGTAAAACTCTTATGCTTGATAGGCAAAAAATACATAACTCTGCAATGCTCTACCCTGATGAATGTAAAGAGCTTATTTCTACCGGTAATCATGCTTATGTTGATGTTACTGGCAAAGATTATCAGCAGTGTATTTCTTGTGGTAAGATATTAAAAGAGAAAGGTAACACAAATGGATTACGGAAATGATAATTATACAACAACATCAGCAGTTCAAGCTTACCTAGACAGAACACTGACCACTAATGAATTGACCGATCTAGCTTATATTATTCCTGCTGTGTCACGCTGGATTGATAGAACTCTTGGCACTACTTTCTCAAACTTGCCTACAAATGTACCTTTTGACCCAAATAATCCATCAAATGCTGCTTGTGGCTGGCAACAAAAACACCTAGCCGGTGGCTGGCAAGAAATAAATATAAGACCATGCCAACAAATCTTGCTTGTTCAAGCAATTAACCCTTATGACTTCAGTGTGTTTTATACATTCAGCACACCACTTGAATATACTGCTGAGCCTTATGATCTGCCGGTTAAGACATCTTTAAGAATGAAGATGAATGAGTTTACTGGTAATGATCTAAAATGGGGCTCAGATGTTAATAGCACACTGGTCACAGCTTTATTTACTGAATATGATTATGTTAATGGTTGTTACCCTTACGATATAGTTTTACTGACTAATCATTTATGTGGTGTTTGGCTACAAAACAACCAAAACGCTGAGCCAATCCAGCGTGAAGCTGTTGAGGGTCACATGGTTATTAAGCGAATGGATGATTTGCTTGCCTCTGACCCAATGTTTACTAGAGTAATACAAAGCCGAGAAGAAGTATGGCTTGAGGACATGTAACCATGAAAAAGTTACGCCTCAAAGAGAGCTGTATTTACTACACTGTTGATAGAGATAGATATGGTGATTTTCAGCTTACTTCTCAAGGTACATTACTTTGTCTTTACAGAAATGTTGAACAACTTAACAGAGGCATAAATTACCGAGAAGAAGCTAATATACAGGGTGAGTTTTGGTTTGACGGCACAGCCACAGTCAAAGAGGGTGATGTGATAGGCTATAATAGTCAATTATTCAGAATTGAAAACATTGTGACA
>Ga0182030_10007417_pt1 | contig 22876 bp, 14 predicted proteins | sample 812S3MmetaG_FD_121299 | JGI IMG/M metagenome (GOLD analysis project Ga0182030, IMG submission 121299) | Permafrost microbial communities from Stordalen Mire, Sweden - 812S3M metaG (Illumina Assembly) | ecosystem: Environmental > Terrestrial > Soil > Wetlands > Permafrost | place: Sweden...
GTGGGGCCATAGCTCAGCTGGGAGAGCGCTTGCATGGCATGCAAGAGGTCGGCGGTTCGATCCCGCCTGGCTCCACCAGAATCCCGGTTAATGTCGATTTTTTGAAGCGATTTCTGGCCTGCGTCCCCATCGTCTAGAGGCCTAGGACACCACCCTTTCACGGTGAGAACCGGGGTTCGAATCCCCGTGGGGACGCCAATTTTAAACGCGCGGATTATTGGCTTGCCCCTCTGGGCTGATCAAGTCCCGATGCATTGGCCTAGGTAGGGCGAAAATTGCCTGCCTGCGGCATTGCGGCCAAAATATGACATTGAGTAGATTTTGGCGTATCCCGTTGGCATATGGCGATACTTTTCGACGGCTTGATTAGGGCAGGTCGGCCGCAATCAGCGGCGCGATCACGGCCCACATGCGCGCATATCCCGCGTCGTTTGGATGTAATTTATCCTTAAACAAGGCATCGTCCGTCGAACCGTCAGCGTTGACCATCACATCGTAGTAGTCCGCATACTGATAGCCGTTTTCCTGCGCGATCGTACGCAATTCCTGGTTGAAGGTCAGAATCTCCGCAAGATATAGGTTCGGGCTGGGATAGTTCGTCGGAAGTACCGAACACAGGATGACCTTGATCCCGGCCGCTGCGGCGTTTGACGCCATCGTTTGAATCGAAAATGTGGTCGTGCCCGCTTGGCCCAGCTCTTCGAAATCGTTGATACCGCCCAAAATCACAACCACGGCAGGATCACTGTCGATTATCTCATTGTGAAAACGTACGAGCATCTGTTCCGTATTGTCACCGGATACTCCAAAATTTAGGGTTGGCGAGCTATCGTAGGCCGGTAGGTTCCAGAGCGCCGTGATGCTGTCTCCCATAAAGGCGACCGTGTTGGGAGCTGCCTTGGGGGACGGAGGTGGAAGGCGGTTCGCGTCTCCGGCGCAGGCACCCAGAAAAACGAATACCGCCGGTGCAGCGCACCGCGCAACGGTCAACAGCGGGAATCGCATCGGAATCGCATACAAAAGCCTCCTTAGGCACGGGAAAACTGCGAGGACGGATGGCTTCTCGAAGCCAGTGACGAGCATGCCTCGGAGCATTTAGCGGAGCTTCAATGACCAAGGCTGCATGCGACGATCATACCTTCCAACAGGCCGCCGGCAAACAATTGCGACGCCCGCTTCTACAGGGGTCAAGCGTGTTGCCCAGCGACTACCCGCCGGGCGGTGCGGCCTTCAGCAGCATGCTTCCGATCCGCCGGGATGCGTAGGTGCTGAATCGGTCGACTGGAAGCAGTAGGGAACTGAGCAACACGCACGCAATCAATGTCATCGAAAAATTGACCGCGATGGCCGTCCGTGGGGCAACGCCGAGCAGCGGCAATTTGATCAGCAGGTAAGACGACAGCGAACAGATGACGGGAATTTGTATCAGGTACAGGGGGAATGAAATGCGGCCGAGAAATCTGGACACTCCGCTCGAAAAGACGGCTCTCAGGCTCGTCGAGAAGGTGGCCGATGCGACGAGGCAGGTAGCGATCAAACACGTGATCCTGTCATCGCCTCTGAAGCGGGCCGAAGTCGAGAGCACGGCGGCGGCCGTAAACAGGCCCAACAAGACGAGGTCAAAACACGCCGGCCGGGAACGTGTTTTGAACCTCTCGTTTAGTTCCGCGATCAGGTATCCCATGACGAAGCACGCATAGAGTGGTGCCGCTTCGAAAAATACCATGGCGATCAGCAGCGCCAGCTTCCACTGCACGTCGGTCGTTTTTCTGAATAGAGCGAGAAATCCGTAGATGAAGAATGACCCGATCAATTCGATCGACATGGTCCAAAGCGAGGAGTTGTAGCTCGTTTCCACCTGGTACCTGAAAAAAACATCGTAAAAGGCAAAGGTCAACACGCGGACCAAGCTGGGGTCGAATTTGTAGAATGAACCGAGCCACAGCGAATATTTGGCGGACGAGGCGGCGGCCTCCGCGTTGAAGATAAGCCCGGTCTTCAACAGGACGTAGGTCAGCAACGCCGTGCACAAAATCGGAATCATCAACCGGAAGTATCTGGACGCCGCCGCGAGCGCCAGGGTGTTTCTCCGCAAATTGAAATGACTCACGCTGAGCGCGTATCCCGACAAAACGAAGAAAACGAGCACGGCGAGGCGTCCATCCGTGAAGAATCGGAAAAAAATGCCGTAAATCAGGTGTTGGTAATTTCCATTCTGCAGGTCCGTGGTCGGATTGAAGTTCAGTTCCGGCGCCAACAGGTCCAGAAAGCACACGATGAAATGGAAGAACAGAACCAGCAGCGCACCCCAGCCTCGGATGCCGTCCAAAAAGGTGAGTCGGGCCTGATCAGCGGTCTTCTCGGCAGGGCGGGCGTTCAAGAGTCGCGACACGGTGAAGCAGTCTGGCTTATGTATTCCGTGCCATTTTCATTGCTTGGAGGTTCAGGCCCTTCCACCATCTCAGGCCGCTCCACCTTCCGAGCCACGATCGCACCGGGCCATCATAAGTCAGATCCAACAGGTAGCACAGCGGAATCAGCAGAATGGCGAACGCGAGCCCCGTCCAAGGCGCGAAGTTTTCCACCAAAACGCCGGCCTGGTATTTCAAGGCCGATTGTACGAGAAGACCCAGAGGGGCGTGGAGCGCATAGATCGCATATGACACGGTGCCGAAGAACGCGCAGATCCTCGCCCCAATTCCGCAGGGCTGGAAGTGCAGGGCCGTGTACACGACCGCGGGAAACACCGCCAGTACGATCAGCAGATCGTAGAGCGAGTGATGAGTTTCGCCGGGCTGCGCGGTCAATATGAGCGCGACAGCCGCGAGCAACGCCCATGGAACCCACCGGGCGTGCCGGTGCGGCGTTTGAGCGCCACCTCGGGCGACAAATATTCGGTAAAGCAGCACTCCCATGAAGAAGGAATAGGCGACCCGACATCCCCCCGCCAACAGGCCGACGTCGAATCCCTTCCAGCGCACGCTTGCCCAGCCGAATTCCATTGTGTGGGGCCAGATCATTGTGAGGCACCCGACGAGTCCCGCCGCGGAAACGACCACGACGGCGGTCAGGCGCCGCGGGCTCAGGATGCCGACCGTTGCGGCATAAACGACGTTCACGGCCAGTTCCTGGAACAGGGACCACGCCGGCACGTTCAACGGAAAGTAGGCAATGGTCGCGGACCCGATGTACGGCACCATGAGGGCCGCGGCGCACGTCATCCACGCCAGGGTGCCGGCACCATATTCTCCATGAAACATGAGCAGGCTCAACAGGCTGACGACCACTCCCAATAGGTAGAGCGGGTAGAACCGGACGACTCGGATCCAGATGAACTTCGATACCGGCAATCCCGATCTGATACGTTCCCCGTAGTTGTGCGAGATCACCACGCCGCTCAACACGAAAAAAATATCGACCGCAAGTCCCGCTTCCTGGAACTCGAGGAAATTGCGTGTGTGAAAAAACGCGAAAAGATGGCGGGTCATGACGATGAGGGCGGCGACGCCCCGGATGCCGTCGAGGGAATGGAAGACCTGTTTTGCCGGCGAGGTCATTAGGTCTCCGGCGATTGCACGAATCAGCCGCCAAAATTTCACCACTGTGTCAAATCCTGCGGGTTTCGGCGGACAAAGTCCGTGCTTCAGCGCTCAATTTTGCGGCTCCGCCCTCCCCGCTTGCATGCCGAGACAGATCTGTACAGCGTGGCCGAACGACGTGGCTTGCTTGTCGGCCGTGCGGATGCTGTCGGCCGCCGCCGGCTTGGGCAGCAGGCCCGGCAGGAACACCGATACGAGGCAGGCACCCGGAAAGCGCGTACGAACCGCCTGGGCCACGGTCTCGCCGCGCGCACGCTCCTCGCTGGGAAACGCACTCACCAGGCAGACGGCTCCGATGCTTTCCCGGGTGGACTCCGGTGGTGGTGCGACCTGCAGATCTTCGATCGACAGATGCCGCGCGTCCATTTTTTGGTCACGCAGTATCCTCACGAGGAGTTCTGTGGCGAGGTCGTCGAAGGTCGATCCCATGCCGACGCACAGCGTTATTGATCCGGGTGGCACCTTGAGAGGCCCCTGGAAGGGGCCGGCGAGCGCTTCCCGCTCGGCTCGCAATTGACGGCCCACGCTGGTTTGGTCGAGCACCGAGCTGCGCGCGGGTCGCCAGGCAAACTTCCGACCGGCGCCGCCGAGTGCGGCGATGACCGACACCATGACGTCGCGTACGCGGATCTGCTGATCGCGGGTGATCGCACCGGTATCCAGATCGATCCTCGCGAGCGCAAGAGCCGGCATGAGCACGACATCGCAGTAGGCCGCGAATGCGTTGCGCCTGAGAAAGGCGCGGCCGCTCGCAATGATCTCCTGTGAGTCGCCCGACAGCGCCCGCTGATAAAAGCGCTGCGGCATGGTCAGGGCCTGGGTATTCCCGAGCAGCACATCGAGCATGCTCAATGCCTTGATGTGGCGGCCTGCGACGACCAGGCACAGCGTCAATGGCGTGGACACGATGAGGCCGACGGGGCCCCAGAGCCAGCTCCAAAATATGGCGGCGATCACCACGGACAGGGGCGACAGTCCCGTGGAATGCCCGTACAGCTGCGGTTCCACGAGCTGGCTGGCGATCAGTTCGACAAGCACGAACAAACTCAGGGTATCGACGGCGGGTGACCACGACGGGTCGACGGCCGCCGCAAGCAATACCGAGAAGAGAGCCGCAATCCACACCCCGATATACGGAACGAAACGTAGCATTCCGGTCATCGCACCCCAAAGCAGGCCGTGCGGAAGGCCTATGAGGCTGAGGCCGAGCCCGACGGCGCAGCCCACCCCCAGATTGACCAGAAACTGCGACACAAAAAAACGCGACAGCCGCTCCCCGGCGTCGTTGAGAGCCAGAGTGGTTGCCCGGATGTCCGTCCCGCCGGCGAGCCGGATGAAACGGTCGCGCACGGCCTCGTGTTCGAGCAGCAGGAAAATGAGGACCACCAGCACGATTCCCGCGGTCTCGAGCGGGACCCAGATGGAACCGAGCACCTTCGCCAGCAGGTCGAGGGAAGTCGGCTGCGGCGCATGGATTTCGACCGGCAGCGGTGCCGGCACCGAGGCGCCCGGCGACGCCGGCGCGTGGGGTTCGGCAGCCGGTTCCAACATGTGTCCCGCCTGATCCAGAAAGGGCAGCCGCTGGACGGAAAGTGCGGTCAATGTTGCGGCCTTGCGCCGCAGCGTGTGTTCATAGCGCGGCAGGTTCGCGGCCATGCTGGCCGCCTGGGTGGCTATGACCGCCGCTGACGTCGCCACCGCCAGGAAGACGGTGAGCACGGCCACCGCCACCGACAGGGTCTGGCCTGCGCCGCATCGGCGGACGAATCGCACCAATGGGGCGATCAGCAGGCTGAGGATACCCGCCAAGGTGATGGGCACCAGTACGTCGCGGCCGAAATAAAGAATGGCGAGAACGGTTGCCGTGCCCACGATGCTGCCGGCTTGCCCACGCAGGAACGACGTCGGCGGGTCGGGGTCGGAGGCAGCGGGATTCATTGGTGACTTCGAAGCGGTGCCGGGGACTGTAGCGCAACGAGTCGGGGAAGGGTATCGGGCCTCCTCACGACAGCTCTCCCGCGGCGCCTGCAGTCTCCCGCCCGACCGACGCTTTCAGGGCTGGCCACGCTAGGGACAGAAGAATGCTGCGAGCGGCCATGAGCGTCGCCAGCGCCGCCCAGATGCCGTAATTGTCCCACCACTTTGAGAAGGCGAATAGGGCGGGTACATAAATCGCCACGCTGCCCAGCATGGTGTTGCGCAGCGTGCGCGTGCGGACGGCCCCCATGAAGACGCCGTCCCACAGAAAGGCCCAAATGCAGATCACAGGCAGCGTTGCCACCCACGGCCAGTAATCGGAAGCGTCGCGCTGCAATTGCGGATTCGAGGTCATCGCCTCGAGATACGTCGTGCGCACCATCCAGAGGACGCCGGCAAGCAGCAGGCTCCAGCCCAGCGAGAGAAGCGCGTTGCGCTTGACGATCTCGACGAGTGCGGCGCGCGAACCGGAGCCGATTGCCCGGGCGCCGAACACTTCCGCCGCGATCGCGAATCCGTCGAGGAGATTGGCCACGAGGAAAAACGCCTGCAGGAGGATTTGGTTGGCCGCGAGCATTTCCGTGCCGAGGCGGGCGCCACGTTCCGTCATCAACGTAAAGCATCCCGTCAGCAACAGCGTCCGTATCAGGATGTCGAGATTGGCCGAAAACAGCACCCGCCAGGCGGCGGCGCCCATCGACTGCGCGAGGGCGGCCCGCCAGCGTGCGAGCGGTACCATGCGCAGCAGCGTGCCCGAGGTGACGACGCAGATGACCGCCTCGCTGGTCACCGTCGCCCATCCGGCACCCGCGATCCCCCAATGGAACCGGAGCACGTACAAAACCGCCAGCGCGGCATTCAGCGCATTCAGGGCCGCCTGCAACAGCATGACCGTCCGGGTCCTGCCATGACCGATCAGCCATGCGAATTGAGCATACCCAACCAGGGTGAACGGCGCCGACCAGATGCGCGCATGAAAATATTGCAGGGCCAGCGGCACGACATTCGGGGGTGGCGACAGGATGCGCATTGCCACCCAGGCGATCGGCCCCTGGAGAGTCCACAGAGCGACCCCACCGCCCACTGCCGCGATCATCGGTCGCAGACCGGCGCGCGGCACCTCCGCTGGGTCGCCGCGGCCGATAGCCTGTGCCACTTGCGCTGTCGTCGTATAGCGAAGAAAGCTGAAACACCAGTAGATCACGGTGAACAAGGTTGCCCCGATGCCCGCTGCCGCAATCACGGCGGGGTCGCCGAGGCGCCCGAGCACCGCGGTATCGACCATACCCATCAAAGGGGTCGCGATGGCGGCCAGCATGACGGGAATGGCGAACCGGATGAGCCCCGCATACGAGGGTGTCGGCGGTGTTGCGGCTGACATCGTGGTGTTTCAGGGGGCGGCGAACATGCGTCGGGCCCAGTCTACAGCAAGCTGGGAAGGCGGCCGTCGGCCATCGAGGCTTTCCGACGGCCGCCACGTTTGCGATCATGGGGGAGGTCTCATCGAGGTAACCTTCACCGTGTCCGACACAGAAGCCGTCAACCCGGGCGCCGCGCGGCCCTCCGTGTTTCTGAGCTATGCCTCCGAGGACCGGGCGGCGGCACGGTCATTGGGGGATTGCCTGCCGACGTATGGGCTCGAAGTGTGGTACGACGAGAGCGAACTCGGCGGCGGCGATGCCTGGGATCAGAAAATCCGGCGCCAAATCCGCGAATGCGACTATTTCATGCCCCTGGTGTCAGCCCAAACCAACCGCCGCAACGAGGGCTACTTTCGGCGCGAATGGCGGCTCGCCGTCGAACGTACGCTGGACATGGCCGATGATCACCTGTTTCTACTCCCCGTCGTCATCGACGATGTCGATCAGTCGTCGGCGCGGGTGCCAGAGAAATTTCTGGCGGTCCAATGGTTGCGGGTTCCGGGAGGGCGCCCGACGGCGGCGTTGGAAGCCATGTGCCGGCGGATCGTCGCGGGAGGCACCGCGGAAACCGCGACGGCCGCCAAGTCCCGCGAGATGCCGCGGACCGCCCAGCAGGCCGCACCGGACATCCCGGGCGCGGCGGTCTTGGCCTTCCCGGTGGCCCATGAGGGCCAGCACGTCCGCTTTTGGGTGGACGTTGGCGCCTGGTTCATCCGTTCCGCCTGGTTGCAATTCAAACGCCTGCCGCGTTGGGTGCGTGCCGTTGCCTACGTCTGGCTGGGTATTGCGCTGCTTTCCCGCTGCAACGATTCCCCGTCCCGGCACGTGTCGGTCGTCACGCCGGCCGAAGTCGAAAAACTGAAGGCGATTTCAAAGAAGTACGAGGGCGTGGGTGCGAAGGACAAGGACATCGCCGCGCTCGGTGAGCAGGTGGCCAAGGCGTTCGCCGACGAGGAGGCCGATGAGGCGTCTGATCGCGCCGGCACCCGCAGTCCGCTGCTGGCCGTGGCGTTCACCGCACCGGCCGGCGACGAGGCGGCCGGGAAACTGGCCGATTCTGCGTTCGCGATGGCATACGGCAGAGCCGCGATTTCGCATCGCGGGCAGGTCCAGTTGAGCAAGGAGCCCCTGACCACGCACGACTCGGCCGCGGCCGTCAAACGCGCCAAAAAGGCTCATTCGAAATTCGTGCTCTTTGGGGCCGTGGAAGGCGTCGGCAGTGCGCAGGTGCTGGTGGTGAAAATCGCGAAGGTGGCGGACGGTTCCGAGGTCTGGTCGCACTCGTATCCTGCCGCGGGTACCGATCCGGCGACGATTGCCGCCGACATCGATGCGCATCTTCCGGCCTTGGACCCCGGCTAGCCCGACGAACTCCCGGGGCCGGCCGCGCCCCTGGGGATGGCCCTCAGGTACGGCAGTGCGGCAGCCGCAGCGCTTTGGCCCGGGCGGTGGCCGGCGATGCGCCACCCGGGGGTGTGCCACCCGGTGGTGCGCCACCCGGGGGTGTGCCACCCGGGGGTGCGCCACCCGGGGGTACGCCCGCGGCCATGCCGGCCTCGGTCAGCCGGGCATACTGCGCCTCCACGTCCTCGCACAGCATCAGCCGGTCCTTGACGAGGTCATCCAGCGCCTGGGCCAGAGCTCGGCCATAGGCCCCGGCGTCCGGGAAGCGCTCTGTGATGGCGAGGCGGGGGTCGCCGGCCGCGATACGCTCGGCCTGGGTCCTCGGTAAGGGGATCATCTGGCCGGCCCCTTCACAGCCGTCGTTTGCCTGCGGCCCGGCGCGCAGTGCCCACCCGGTATAGGTCGCCAGCGGCACGCTGACATCAGGGAGCCTCACGCCCGCGATGTCGTTGCCATCGCGATCGGTGGCGGGGACGCCGCTCGGGTAGATGGGGCCGTTTTGCGTGTTGTCCTCATAGGGTGGGACGGCGGCGGGAGGATTGATGGTGGCGATGCCGGTGGCTGCATAGTCCGGTCCGAAATCCCACCGATACCGCGTGGTCTTTAGGCCGGTGTAGGTGACGCCGGGAATCGTCGGGAAGGCAACCGCACTCTGCGGCAGTGGCGCTACCAGGGTTCCGTCCGCAATCCGCGGTACGCGGCTTGCAGGCGGTGCGATGCCTTCGGTCCAGGCGTCGAGCGCGAGAAAAAGCGCGCGGGCGATCGGCGCTCCGTCGAGCGGGTTCATCCGCTGTTGACAGACTCCCCTGGATGCAGGGTCGCCGACCCCGTGAGCAGTGCCGGACACCAGGTAGTCCCGCGTGTAGCGTGAGTAGGGCAGATCATGTCTGCCGTCCGGGGTCGTGTGCAGCAAAGAACCCGCCTTGGCCCAGTATTCGTTCGCCGACAGGATTTCCACAGACACCGGGCACGTGGTGGTGGCCTGGCAGCGCGCGAGCCGGGAATCGGTCTGGCCGGTGACGGGATCGGTGGCGGCCACATTGGCGAAGGGAAATACTCCCTCCGCATACCGATGATCCTGGCGGTTGCGTTCGCTGCGGCCGGGCTGCGAGAAACGGCGGTTGAGGTCGAGGCCATCGCCCGCGGCAAGCCATTGCAACATGCCGTCGAATACCTTGCCGCCGCTCTCCGCCTGATTGAACCCGAGGTGCCTGAAGTCGTTCAGCATGCGCGCGGGCTGCGAATAGGCAGATGTATAGATCCGGCGCACGTCGTGAGCAAGGGGATTGATATGTCCCGCGTCGTCGGTTTGCGAGTAACGCAGCCACGCATTGAAATCGCGCACGGCCGCGAGCCCGAGGCCATTGACGGTGGGATCGGCTGCGGTATAGGAGAACTCGTAGACGTCGCCGGAGGCGAACCGACCGTTCGACAGGCTGATCGCCGTGCCGTCGGCGTCATAGTCCCAGGCGTCGGACGGCACATCCTCGGGCGGATCATCGAGGTGTACCCGGTGTGTCAAGCGAGCCCATGTCTTGTTTCGGGTGGCCGCCGGATAGCTCAAAACGTAGGTTCTCTCGTCACCGACGATGTACTCGTAGGCGGGGCCGGTGATGCGGGACCCGTCGCGATGCGTTGCCGTGGGCAGGGTGATGGTGAGGGCGGGTCCGGCTCCGTGTGCACCGGCTGTTTTGTCCCAACCGCTCCACACCAGCGTGTAGCCGCGCGGCATGAAGAAGGAATGGGCCAACAGCTGCGGGTCGGTCAACGTCGAACCGGGATCATCGCCGACGGGTACCCTGGCGAAGGCAGACCATGTTTTGTGGCCCCGGTTCGGCGGCTCGTACACGACCTTGTGGGCACCCCTGCGCAGGTCGATCGGTTTCAGGATATAGAAATCGAACGAGTATTCGACCCTGCCTTGGGAATTGAGGGGTGCAAGGTCGATGTCCGTAATCACCGCATTTTTGGGGTCCTGTGGGTCGACCTCTCCGTGGGCGACACCGACGATCTTCTCGTACTGCCCCACGCCAGGCCATCGATAGCCGCCGAAGGTCGGCGACTCGACGGCGGTGACATCGATCCGGGTGATGCGTGCCTGCGCCGGCGGGGCGGCCAACACGCAAAGCGCCAATGCAATTTCCCGCAACGGGCGCCGGGCTAACATGGTCGGTCGGATTTCAAGGAACCCTCATGGCCGTGGGGTCGCGGTTGCGTCGCCAGCATCGAGGATACTATAGCCACGATTCGGCCGCTCGCGGGCCGCCACCCGGGGCGCCTTGTCCTGGGGGCGCAAACGACCGAGAATCCCACTCGCCCATGAATCGCCACCCACCCGCCGCCGCCGCGCCGCCCGACTGGCAGCCCATCACCTCCGGCAACTCGCGCCTGACACTGTCGGCCGTGGATGCGGGGGGGACGCCGGCGCTGCGGATGGACTTCGGCTTCGAGCGCGGAGGCGGCTTCGTCGTCGCCAGGCGCTCCTTCAGCCGCGCCATGCCCGAAGAGTACGCGGTGACCTTCCGCCTGCGGGGTCGCGGATCGATGATTCAATTCGAATTGAAGCTGACGGATGCGACGGGTCGCAACGTGTGGCGCCACGTGACCCGGGACATGCAGCCGTCGCCGCGCTGGAAGCGGCTGACCGTGGCGAGCCGCGACATCGAATTCGCCTGGGGACCGGCCGGTACCGGTCCCCTCTCGCAGCTCGGCGGCATCGAAATTGCCCTCGTATCGAGCGATGCGGGAAGCGGCACGGTGTGTATTGCGGATCTCGACATTCAGAACACGCTCCCGCCCGAGGCACCGTCGATGCTGGCCTCCAGCGAGACCGACGGCTTCGAAGCATCCAACGCCCTCTCCCAGGGATGGAAGCCGCTTCCCGATGATCGACGGCCGTGGATCGTCATCGATTCCCGTAGCCGGCGCACGCTCGGCGGCCTCGTCATCGACTGGTTGGGGGGTGCGCCCGCGCGCGGCTTCCGCGTCGGCGGTTCGAACACGGGACGGCGCTTCAAGCGTCTCTACAGGGCGGAATCTGCGGGCGGACCCCGCAGCTACGTCTATCTGCCCGGTACCAACGTGCGCTGGCTGCGCCTGCAATTCGACGGCGCCTGCGCGGGAGCGGTCGTTCATCTGCAATCCTACGAGTTCTCGCGTTCGATCGACGCGTTTTGGAACAGTGTTGCCAAGTGCGAGCCCCGCGGTTGGCAGCCGCGTTGGACGCATCGCGAGCAGACGTTGTGGACTCCGTGCGGCACGTCGCACGGCAGCGAGTGTGCGTTGATGAACGCGGACGGCATGGTCGAGGCGGCTGAGGGATCGTTCTCGATCGAACCGATGCTGTGGGTGGACGGTCGTCTCTTCACGTGGGCCGACGTGACACCGCGGCAGACGCTGGCCGATGGCTGGCAACCCGTGCCGTCGGTGCTCTGGACGACACCGGACTGGTCGTTTCGCATTCTTGCCGAGGCGACGGTGCACGGCATGGTGCGCGTGAGCTATCGGCTCGAGAACCTGTCCGATCGTGTTCTTGACGCCCGCGTGTTCGCGTTGTTGCGTCCGTTTCAAGTCACGCCGCCCTGGCAAAGTTTTCGCAAGGTGGGCGGCGTCAGCCGGATTCAGGATCTGATCTGGCGCGACGGCTCGGCGATCGTCAACGGCTCCACGCAGATCATTCCGCTCACGAAGGTGGCGGGCTTCGCGGCACTGCGTTTCGATGACGGCTGCCTCGCGCGCACATTGGAGTCCGGCGAGCTGCCGCCTCCGGGCGACGTGCACGATACTTTTGGATTTGCGTCCGGCGCACTCGCATTCGATGCGCGGCTGGCGGCGGGCGGGGCCGCTCTCTGTGTGGTCGCGAGCGGACCGCTCGGCAGCTCGACAGTCGCCGCAGAGCCTGCCTTCGACTGGGCGGCGCTGCTGCCGACTTCCCAATGGTCCGGCCCGGGCTGGATGGGCGACGCCGTCGCCGCGGCGCTCACGGCCACGGCCCACGTGCTCGTGACGCGTTCCGGGCCGGCCCTGCAGCCGGGACCACGACGCTACACGCGGTCCTGGATTCGCGACGGCGCGATGATGAGCGCCGCATTGCTGCGCATGGGACGAACGTCGGAGGTGCGCGAATTTCTGGCGTGGTATGCCCCCCATCAGCGGCCCGATGGGTTCGTACCATGCTGCATCGACTCGGACGGCGTCGATTGGCTGGTCGAGCATGACAGTCACGGACAGCTCATCGCCGCCATTGCCGACTATTACGCCTTCACCGGCGATACGGCATTCGTCGCCGAGACCTGGCCTTTTCTCGACAAGGCCGTACGGTTCATTGCCGGATTGCTCGAGCCCAGCGGGCTGCTGCCCATTTCGGTGAGCCACGAGGGCTACCTGGCGCAACCCGTGCATTCGTACTGGGACGACTTCTGGGCCCTGCGCGGATTGCGGGATGCGGCTTTGCTCGCGCGCGCGATGGGCCGGGAGGAGGACGCCACCTCCTGGTCGGCGGTCGCCGAGCGGGTGGAGCGCGGCCTGTATACGTCCATCGAAGCCACCCGGGCGCAGCGTCAGTTGGATTTCATTCCGGGTAGCGTCGAATGGGCCGATTTCGATCCCACCGCGACCGCCAACGCCATTTATTTGTTCGACGTGCCCGGCGCCATGAACCGCGCGGCGCTGGAGCGGACTTTCGACATTTATCTCGCCGACTGGCGCGGCAAACGCGCAGGAACCGTAGACTGGTCAAACTATACCCCCTACGAGATCCGCATCATTGGCGCCCTCGTGCGGATGGGCCGCCGCGAGGCGGCTCTCGAACTTCTCGGATTTTTCCTCGAGGACCGGCGCCCTCCGCCCTGGAATCAGTGGCCCGAGATCGCCTGGCGCAACGCGACAGCCCCGGCTCACGTGGGGGACCTGCCGCACACGTGGATCGCCGCCGAATATGTCCTCTCGCTGCGCAGCCTGTTCGCCTATGAGCGGGAGAGCGACGCCTCGCTGGTGGTGGCGGCGGGGCTCGCTCCGGAGTGGCTGGAGGGCCCTGGTGTACGGGTCGAGCGGATGCCGACGCGGTACGGCGCGCTGAGCTACTCGCTGCGGAGACTCGATGTTCGGACCGTACGATTCGACGTCGGGGAGGGCATCGCGGCGCCGCTGGTGCTGCGACCGCCGCTGCGCATGCCGCTGCGTCACGTGCTCATCAACGGCGTCCCGTCGTCCGGCTTCGATGCCGATTCTGTGACCGTTCTCGCAACTCCGGCCGAGGTCCTCTGCACGGCGTTTTAATAGTGGTTATGTCAGATGCTATCCTGCCGGCGTGACCGATCCTTCGAAGCCAACCGCCGACCTTAAGCCCCGGGAAGAGGCGGCGCAACTCAGCCTCGCGAGGCAACTTCGCACCACGGCACGGGCCGTGGCCGCATCCCCGGCCGGCAGGGCAGTCGGCCTTCTCTGCGCCGCGATCGTGCTGGTGGTGGTCGCCACGGCCTACGGTCAGATCAGGCTCAACCGCTGGAACAAGCCTTTCTACGACGCCCTGTCGCGCCGCGACCTGCGCGATTTTCTGTTCCAACTCGGCGTGTTCTTCCTCATCGCCTTCGTGATTCTGTGTTTGAACGTCGCCCAACGCTGGTTGGTCGAAACCCTCGAGTTGAAACTGCGCGAAGGGCTGGTGCGCAGCCTGTTGGGAGACTGGATGTTGCCGCGCAAGGCGTTCTGGCTCGCGAATTCGGGCTCCATGGGCGTCAATCCGGACCAGCGCATTCACGAAGATGCCCGCAAGCTGTGCGAATTGTCCGCCGATCTAGGTACAGGCCTGCTGCAGGCGTCGATCCTGTTCGGCACTTTCGCGAGCGTGCTGTGGGTGTTGTCGGACACGTTCACGTTGCGCTTCGAGGACCACGACTACACGATCCCCGGGTTCATGGTGTGGTCCGCGATCCTGTATGCCCTCGGCGGATCCCTCCTGAGCTACCGCGTGGGACGCAGTCTCATCGATCGTAGTGCGGAGCGCTATTCACGGGAAGCGGCGCTGCGCTTCTCCCTCGTACGGGTCAACGAGCACGTCGACGCCATCTCCCTTGCCGAGGGAGAGGAAGGAGAGAAGCGCCGGATCGAGTTGAACCTGTCCAACGTGCTCGCCGCCACCCGGCGCATCGTCATGGGTCATACCAATCTGACCTGGGTGACCGCGGGTTTTGGCTGGGTGACCGTGGTGGCGCCGATTCTCGTGGCGGCACCGCTGTATTTCACGGGCAAAGTGTCCTTCGGCGGCCTGATGATGGCAGCCGGCGCCTTCACGCAGGCCCAATCTTCGCTGCGCTGGTTCATCGATAATTTCAGCGCCATCGCTGATTGGCGCGCAACCCTGCATCGCGTCGCGAGCTTCCGCCATGCCCTGCTCACGACGCATGAGCCGCAGGGCTTTGCGAGCCGTATCAACTATGCGGAAGGCGATCCCGGCGCGATCCGCCTGGACGAATTGCACATCGTCTCCTCCGCCAACGACGACCGGCTCGCTGAGGGTCATGTCGTGCTCAAAGCGGGGGAACGCACGCTCATCCTGGCCGCGCCCGGCACGGGCAAGACGCAGCTGTTCCGGGCACTCGCAGGTCTGTGGCCGTGGGGCACCGGTCAGGTGACCCGCCCGCGCGGCGAACCGATCGCCTACATGCCGCGCGGGACGCCCTATCTGCCCCGCGGCACGCTGCGCGAGGTCCTGGCGTACCCACTGAAGGCCGAGGGATTCGATCCGCCCGGTTTCGCCCGTGCGCTGTACCGGCTTGGCCTGGAGCGTCTCGCACCGCTGCTCGACGAGACGCGCCGCTGGGACCGCGAGCTCAGCCAGGATGAACAGCTTTGTCTCGCATTCGCCCGCGTGCTGATGCAGAAGCCTCCGTGGGTGCTCATCGACGGTCTGCTGGCCGGGCTGGATGAAGACGTGCTCACGGTGGTGATGGATGTGTTCGCCAAGGAACTCTCATCGACCGCCCTGATTCACATCGGTGGAGCGGGGGACGCGCACGGCATGTTCTCCAATGTCGTGCACCTCGTGAAGGCGGCCGAGTCGGATCCCGGGAGCGGCACGTGAGGACGTTCGGCTTCCTGGTCGTGCTCGTGATGGCGCTGGTGTCGAGGTCCGCCTGGGCGGACGCTCCGGAGCTGGATTTTCAGGCGCCGCCGTCGGCGATCGATCCCTCCACGGCGGCCGCAATGCGCGATCTGGCCGAGCGGCTCCTGCCGGTGTACCAGAACGCCGATCCGGACCGGTATCTGACCAATCTCTCCGCGCTGCAAATGGCCGCCGGCGATTATTCGTCGGCGGACGTGTCGCGCCAGTCATTGCGGGACCGTCGGCGTCGCGCCGACCTTCACCGCCCCGTGGGCCGCGGCGTGATCTTCGACATCTACGCGTACGCCAAAGCGATCGAGGCTGAAAATCGAGTCACGTTTGCCCAAGGATTCACGCGCGCCTATCACGAGGTCGTGCACCGACTCGACGATCAGGACGCGTACATCGTCGACCAATGGTTCGCCGCGCCCCCCGCAACGTACCGCGGCACGCTGCAGAAGCTCCTCGATCAGCAGCGGGCGAAGGACGCAGTCGGCGAGACCGAGGCGCTGCAAATGATCTGGGCCTATTTGTCGTTCGACGCCTACCGGCAATTTGCGCCTCTCGTGACGGCTCTCATCGCTGAGGAGGACGAGCGACGCTACGTTGCCGAAGCCGTGGATCCGATCAAGGGCCGTGGGGGCCGGATCCTGTCCGCCTTTGTCGTCCGCTCGCGCAGCGCCGCCAAGGCGGAACCCGCGCTGCTCGAGTTGACACTCGACGGGTCGCGGGAGCACGCCAGGGAGAGTGCGGCACGCGGCTACGTCGGGGTGGCGGCTCAGGCGGTCCGACGCCGTGAGGACCTGCATGAATGGACGCCGTATCAGACGGAGGGAGATGATGCGCGCGCCGTGATCGATTGGATCACCCGTCAACCCTGGAGCGACGGCAGGGTGGGAATGATCGGCGATGGGTACGGCGGCTTTGCGGCGTGGGCGGCGGCGCGACAAGCCCCGCCGGCGCTGAAGGCGATCGCGACGTCGTCTCCGACCGCGCCAGGGGTCAATTTTCCGATGACGGGGAACATCTCCCTGAACAGCGCCTTCCGCTGGTCGCTGGAGGCTGTGCCACACGCCGATCCGTCGCTGAATGCCGTCTCGAGGGACGAGGCGGCGTGGCGCGCGCTCGACCAAACCTGGTACACGAGCGGCCGGCGGTACCGCGACCTCGGCCGCATCTACGGGGCGCACAATCCGCTGTTCCTGCGTTGGCTGAACCACCCGAGCTACGATCGTTACTGGCAGCGGCTGATGCCCTACCAACGGCAGTTCGCCGCGATCAAAATTCCCGTGCTCACGACGTCGGGCTATTATGCCGAGAGCGAACCTGGCGCCCTGTATTATTTCGCCGAGCACCTGCGGTACGACCCGCGCGCCGATCACGCGTTCGTCATCGGCCCCTACGACGACGCACGACTATCGCGCGGGGGGGTTCCCGCATCCACCGGGACCGAGGCCGATGCGGCCGCCGGTGTGGACCTCGACGATTTGCGCTACAAATGGCTGGATCACGTCTTCAAGGGAGGGGCGATGCCGGCGGTCGTGAAAGACCGTGTCAACTACGAGCTCGTGGGCGCCAACGAATGGCGGCACGCGCCGTCGCTCGAGGGCGTCGGCAAGTCGGCGCGCCGTTTCTATCTCGATTCCAATCCGACCGCCGCCTTTCGAACGCTGTCGACACAGAAGCCGGCGCGGCAACAGTTCACCCTGCAAACGCTGAGTTTTCTCGATCGCAGCGACGCCGCGCGGGTGCCGTCCAATGAGATCACGCGCACCTCGCCGGATCTGCACAACGCGGTCGCCTACGTAAGCGAGCCGCTGGCACAGGCCGTCGATGTCGCGGGACTGTTCTCCGGCCAGCTCGATTTCACCGTGAACAAAATGGACATGGATCTGGAAATCTCGCTGTACGAGCAGACGGACATCGGCGTATACGTGCGGCTGTTCGGTCCCGCCTACGCGTTCCGCTCGAGCTACGTCCGCGACCGGGTGCACCGACATCTGCTCGAGGACGGCACGCGTCAGCAATTGTCGTTCCGCAGCGAACGGTTCTCCGGTCGACGTCTGAAGGCGGGAAGCCGCCTGGTCGTCGTGCTCGGCATCAGCAAGCGTCCGGACCGGGAAATCAATTATGGAACGGGCAATGACGTGAGCGAGGAAACGATTGCGGACGGCAACGTGCCTCTCAGGGTCGACTGGTACAACGACAGTTACATCGACGTGCCGCTGGCGCAGTGACCCGGAGCCTGGCGTCAGGACGTCTTGACGTGCCGGGTTCTGAAAATCACGAACCTGCTGGCGACGAAATTGAAGAAGGTGCCGGCACAGACGCCGAGAAATGCGGCGATCTGCTTGTACTGGATCAAACCCCAGAGCTCCATGGTGGTGGCGTAGTTGACCGCGGCTCCCACCGAGCAGGCGGCGACGAATCCGAGAAACTGGCGGATGATCGATTGATGCCGGGCGTATGAGAAGCTGAAACGGCGGTTGAGCATGAAATTCCATACCATCGAAATCGCGATCGAAATGGCGACCGCCAGCTTCTCGGACAGGCCACCGTGCAGCAGCGCGGTCAGCGCGGCGAGATTGACGAACAGGCCCGACAATCCAACCGCCAGAAACTGGACGAGATGGCTCCAAGTGCCGAACTTGGAGGTATAAAGACGGCGCAGATGCTGAATGTACTTGAGCTGTTCCCTGAAGGTGAGCTTGCTCTCCCCGAATTGCCGATTCTCGAAGTGAATCGGGATGTCGGCGATTCTCCGGCACCGGCATTTGATGATGAGTTCCAACAGGATCTTGTAGCCCACGGGATTGAAATCGCGTCCGGCGAGGACGGTGGATTTGCGTATCGCGAAGAAACCGCTCATGGGATCGCTCAGCGTCGTGAGTGGCAACGCCAGCAGGGTTGCGATCCTGCTGTTCAACCAGCGGAGAAGCCCCCAATCATCGGCGGTCGAACCGCCTTCGGTGAATCGGGAGCCCACCGCGGCTTCCATGCCGCTGTCCAGCGCGGAGAGGAGTTCAGGAATCTTTTCTGGCGGATGACTCAAATCCGCATCCATGACCACGAGCGTGTCGCCCTGCGCCAACATCAGGCCCTCCAGAACGGCTGGACTCAAACCCCGGTTGGTGGTGCGGGTGACCATTCGGACCCAGGGCAATCCCATCGATTCGACGATCTCCCGGCTGCCATCCTGACTGTCGTCGTCCATGAAAAGAACGTCGATGTCGAGACCGCTCGCGTCGCGAACGCTTCGCAGCCGGGCGATGAGATGGGGAATGTTTGCGGCTTCGTGGTAGGTCGGGATGACGACCGTGACCGAGGATGGAGCGGTATGCGTGGGCGGCGCTGCAGTCGCGCTCTTTCGGCGCTCCGGCTGGCTTTCACAGTCGGTGGTCACGGGGGTGTTCACGGGGCGCATGACGAAGTATACCGCCGTGCCATTATCCTCTGGCAGCTGAATGGCCGGACTTGCGTCAGTAGGCCTTGTCGTCGCGGAACACCTTTATCACGGTCAACAAAATGATCTTGAAATCCAGCATCGGCGTCCAATGCCGGAGGTAGTCCAGGTCGTAGTTGACCCGGGCTTCCATTTCCTTCAATTCCGCCGTCTCGCCGCGACAACCATTCACCTGGGCAAGGCCTGTGATGCCCGGCAGCACCTTGTGCCGCACCATGTAACCCTTGATGAGCTTGCGATATTCCTCGTTGTGGGCGACTGCGTGCGGACGGGGGCCGACGAGGCTCATGCGCCCCTGCAGCACATTGATGAGTTGCGGCAGTTCGTCGAGCGACGTTCGACGCAGGATGCCTCCGACGCGCGTTATCCGATCGTCGGTCTTGGATGCCTGGCGGATCTGGGCGCCGTCCTCGGTGACCCTCATGGAGCGGAATTTGTAGACCGCAATTTCTCGGCCATCCAGCCCATAGCGCCGCTGTTTGAATATGACGGGACCCGGGGAGGAGGCCTTGACCAGGACCGCGATCAGCGCGAGCAGCGGCAGGAGCATCAACAGAATGGTCAGCGACAGCACGATGTCCGTCACACGCTTGGCAACACCGCGGTATCCATAAAACGGTGTCTCGCACATGGCGACGACGGGTATGCCGTGAATCTCGCCGGAGCGGGCCTGGATGAGGTCGAAAACGAACACGTCGGGGACGTAGTAGATCGAAGTGGTCGTGTCGCGCAGATCGTCGAGCAGATTCATGACCCGCTTTACGTGACGGATGGGCAGGGCGATGAAAATGACGTCGGTCCGATGTTGTTTGACATAATTTCCGAGCTCACCCAATCCGCCGATCAGGTTGGCATCGGTTTCTATGCCGAGCCGGTCGCTGCTTCTGTCGTCGAAGAACCCGGTCACTTCCAGGCGCATGCTGGGGTTCATTTTCAGGCGGCGTGCGAGTTCGAGGCTGCTGGGATTGTAGCCCGCTACGACCGCCTTGCGGCTTTCGAACGCATTGAGCAGGAAGCGGCGCATGGCTTCGTGCATTCCCAGCGTGGCCATGACGAGCGCGACCGGCGTGATCGCCGCCCAGGTCAGAAAAACCCGCCGCGGATAGGCTTGCAACGGCGACTTGGTGACGTAGCCGACGGCCAACAGCACCGCCAACAGCACGAACCAGCGGAAAATCACATCCACGACGGCCGACATCCGTGGTGAGGTCAATTGGGAACTGACCTCGCGAGGCGGTTGTACCAGCACCAGGCAGAGCACCACCACGATGACGATGGCCGAGGAGGATGGATCGAAGGAATTGCCCAACAGCGTGGTGGTCGTATATAGCGAGGCGATCGCCACGATCGACGGCGTTAGGGCTTGCGCCGCCGCCAGTAGCGCGATCAGAAAGCTCTGCTTTGCAAGGACCGGCTGTGGCATCTATGACCCGTGAAAATCATCCATTGCGGTCGGATGCGCGACCGCGGCACAACACGATTCCGAGACCGCCAATTATGGGCCATCCGGATCGGAGAGTACGTGATCCATTGCCATAATGTGCACCTAAACAGTCAAATGGTTCCCGCCAATATTAGTCCAGAAAAACTTGACACACGTTCCATTACCGGATCTTAAGGCTCAATTGTTGCAGATTCGCGCCGAACCCCTGCCGCCGATCGCGCAGATCGGCGGACTGCCAAGTGGTGACCATGTCGTTCACGATTTTTGGCGGCGGCGGGACCATTGCGCACACCCGTGCCCGTCACGCGTCCGCCGACATCGATCCCGTTCGCTTCATGCGTCGCCGGCTGCGGTCGACAGTTCCATGATGCGATAGGCGTATCGATGGCTGGGCCGGCAATTCTCCACATTAGGTGATAAAAATATCGCAACTCACTGTAGTCGTGATGATTTATGAGGCATCAAGTCCCAGCCCGCCTCGACGAGCTGCCGCACGGCAGACGGGGTATTGGCCGGTGAAGGGGGCGGGCGCCCCCCTCGGCAAACGCGGCATGGATCCTAAGTCACCACGACGCTCGCGCGATAACGTGACCCGCTACCTTGCGACGGAGCGGAGTGGGGAATCAAATGCAGACATGACGGCCAGGCACCCTGTGACAAGAAAGACGGTTCGTCTCTAGTGTCAGAAAAGCTACGGTAGCTCACCGCATGATGACCACGCAGGAGTTGAAACGCGCCAAAGAGGACGCCGTTGCCTGGGCGCCGGAGCGTGCACCCCCGATGGTGGTGCACCTGAGTGACTACGATTTGCCGGCGTTCTTGCGCGTGGCGGCGACATTCGGCGTCGAAAGGTATGGCTACGGGGTCACTCCCAACGCCGACCATCTCATTCGTTTTCACGACGATGAGTCATTTCGCGGGACCTATGCGCATGCTGAATTCGTGCTGTTGGACAGCCGATTTCTCGCCTACCTGTTGCGGCTTACGAAGAATTTGTCCTTGACCACCTGCCCCGGCAGCGACGTCACTGCCCGGTTGTTCGCCGAAGTAATCACCGCCGATGACTCCGTGGTTCTGATCGGCGGCTCGCCCGAGCAGGCTACAGTCCTGTCGAGCCGCTATGGCTTGCGCAGACTTAGGCATTACGACCCACCGATGGGCTTCATTCGGGATCCCGGGGCCGTGGAGAAGTGTCTGCAATACATCGAACAGGAAAGCCCTTTCAGATTCTGTCTGTTGGCCGTGGGCAGTCCTCAGCAGGAAACACTGGCTCGCGCCCTCCAAATCCGAGGTCGCGCGCGCGGTCTCGCGTTGTGCGTGGGTGCATCGATCAATTTTCTGACGGGCACCGAACAGCGGGCGCCCCGTTGGATGCAAAAATCAGGCATCGAATGGCTGTACCGATTGATGCGTAATCCATCACGGATGGTGAAGCGATACCTGGTTCGGGGTCCGAGAATATTTTTTCTCCTTCCCAAGCTCCGATTTGCGAAAAAAACCCCTAGGCTACCGGCTTAGTACCCTTAAGGTCCCGCATGGCGCGACCCGCCGCAAGCTGCGCTCTGGCGAAACTTCGCGGATGGCGCAGGAGATGCAGATGACCGAGAAGCATCGGAATCGGATCGCTCCAGTCGCCCAACATCGAGACCGACACGCGGGAGTTCGTCGAGCCATGGCCCTCGTCGGCGGCCGGCTCTCCATTATTGCGAAGGGAAAAAGCGGATCCTGAGAGCAGCCGCGGTAGAAATTCCATCATGCGGTCACGGGCCTCATAAGTCGCGCTCGAAACCGTCGGCGGCATGACCACGTGTCGAGCGATCGTCGTCCGGTACCAAAGCCAGGGAAGGTCATACCCGCGCGCCATGTCCAGCGCGATGAATCCGAACGCCCGCGGGTTGAGATCGATCGCATACAGGGCGTCACCCTCGGTCAGCAGTTCCAATTCGAAGATTCCGCGAGATAGGAGCCTGTTGACGACCTGAAGTCCTGCGTCAAGAATCTTCGGGTTCTCGCAACCGATTTGCACCGTACTCACGCCGACATCCGGTGGCCATTGATCGCGCTTGTACGAGACGCAGGCTGCCAGAACACGTCCGTCGATATCCTTGATGCCGCTCACGCTGTAGACCCGCTGTTTTGCCGACGGAAGGTAGCGTTGCATCATCGGCCAGCGCAGTTCCGGATACTCTGCCGCAAGCGCTTCGTTGCCGGGAGACACGGCGTATTCGCGGTACGCCATCGCCAGTTCCGATGCGTTCCGAACCAGGCAGCCGCGTTCCGAAAAGCCCACCACCAGATGAGATTTTGGCTTGACGATCAAGGGAAATCCCAAATTGGCGGCGGCATCCAATGCTCGCGCGGGGTCGTCCGGCGCCGCGGTTGCCAGGGTGGGGTGGTCGGAAACGGCGCAAACCTCGGCGAAACGCGTCTTTATCAGACAGCGCTCCATCTCCGCGAGCGGCGGAA
>Ga0182030_10007418_pt1 | contig 22875 bp, 14 predicted proteins | sample 812S3MmetaG_FD_121299 | JGI IMG/M metagenome (GOLD analysis project Ga0182030, IMG submission 121299) | Permafrost microbial communities from Stordalen Mire, Sweden - 812S3M metaG (Illumina Assembly) | ecosystem: Environmental > Terrestrial > Soil > Wetlands > Permafrost | place: Sweden...
AGATCCGCGCGATCTCGTCCGGCCGCATCCCAATCCCGGTGTCCACGACGCGAAAACCAATAGTTATCCGGCCGTCACTCCGGCTCTCGACAGCCGCCTCCAGTAGCACCTCACCCCGTTCCGTGAACTTGATGGCGTTGGCCACCAGGTTCGTCATCACCTGGCGCAAACGGTGCGGGTCGCCGCGCAGCAGTTCGGGGATATCCGGAGAGATGCGCGCGACAAAATCCAAGCGCTTCTGTTTCGCCTGAGTCCCTAAAAGCTGGACGATATTTCCGATGGTTTGGCGCAGGTCGAAGCTGCAATTCTCCAGCGTCACTTTCCGCGCCTCGATCTTGGACAGATCCAGAATGTTGTCGATCAGCGCCAAGAGCGCGTGGCCGCTGGTTTGCACCACGTTGGCGTACCGCCGCTGCTCCGCGGTGAGCTTGGTCTCGAGAAGCAGTTGCACCATGCCGATCACGCCGTTCATGGGCGTACGGATTTCGTGGCTCATGTTGGCCAGGAAACGGCTCTTCGCCACGTTAGCGGCATCGGCGGCTTCGCGCGCCGCGATGAGCTCCTGCTCGTAGTGCTTCCGCTCGGTAATGTCTTCGGCGATGCCGGCGACGCGAAACAATTCACCGTTCCCATCGCGAATGGGGAAGGCGCGGTCGCGAATCCATTTCTCGCCGTCCGGTGTCCGGATGCGATATTCGGAATCGATGGATTCGCCCTGGGTTTGGCGCACAAACGTGGCGTGGGCACGGGCGGCGTCGTCGGGATGGATAGACTCCGGCCACGACATGGGGTTCCGGTACAAGCTCTCGCAGGTCCTGCCCCAGATTGGTTCGTACGCCGGACTGATGTAATGAATCTCGTCGGCGGATGGAGAGATCATCCAGAACACTTCGCGGATATTTTCCGCCAGTTGGCGGAACTTCTCTTCGCTCGATTGCAGGGCTTGCTCGGCGCGTTTGCGCTCGGTGATATCGCGCAAAAACCACACCCGTCCCAGATCCTCACGCCGTTCGTTGCGGAAGCTGGAAGTGTAGCGTTCGATGGTACGCCCATCCTTCAATTCGATTTCGCAGTGATCGTCCAAATCCGGATGCGCATAAAGCTCCTGTACCCGTTGCAAAAACGCCTCAGGATGGGCTACGCGATCGAGTACGGCCGACAGTATGGACGCATCTGGGTCTCCCGCGACATTCCTGGGGTTGCCCTCGGGATCGGTGGGCGGGGAAATTCCCCATATCTCCAGAAACCTATTGTTGTGCGCCGCGATGATGCCATCGCGGTCCACCGCAAAAATGCCGTCCGGAGAACCTTCGTTTATGGCTCTAATGAGCGAGTACTGAAATTCGTGGTGTCTGGCTGAGACTTCGGCGGTTTCCCTTGCCGCCCGCAACTCCGCCTCCGCCCGCTTGTGATCGGTGATGTCCGGGCTGATGCCGACGTGGCCCAGATACGTGCCGTCTGGCGAAAAACGCGGCTCCGCATAGGATGCCACCCAGCGCCACTCGCCGTTAGCGTCGCGGGCGCGCGCCTCAGCCCGGAAGGAAGTGTGCTCCGCGATCGCCCGGTAGAATGCCTGGGTATAGCCGGGCACATCGTCCGGATGAAGCCGCATCTGCCAGCCGGAGCCTTGCGCCTCTTCGTTGGTGACGCCGCCTAGCTCGCGGTATGCCCGGTTGATGAATTGCAATCCGCCTTCCGCATCGGTCACCCACATCGCCGAGGGGCATCCGTCCGCCATGATGCGGAAGCGATCTTCACTTTCGCACAACGCCTGCTGCGCCCGTTTACGCTCCGAAATGTCTTCGACGTGGGCCAAGAAATACAATGGCTTGCCCGCATCGTCACGAACCAACGAGATCCGCACAAGCACCCATACCGCCGATCCATTGCGGTGTAGGTATCGTTTCTCCAGGTTGGGAGGATCTCCAGGGCTGTCCAGTGCCTTGTGTCGCCGGCTTTCGGAAGCTCCCAGATCGTCGGGATGTGTCAAGGTCTTCCATGAGGTCTGCAGCAGTTCCCGGGCGGAATATCCAACCATGCGGCAAAGCGCGGCGTTTACCTGGAGGAATCGTCCGTCCAGATCGCACACGAAAACCCCAACCGGCGCGCTCTCGAAGACCTGGCGAAATCGCACTTCGCTCTCGCGCAGCTTTCGCTCCGCCTCCTGGCGCTGCCTGGTGTCGCGGACAATGGCAGCAGACCCCACCAGCGCTCCAGCCGCGTCAAGGATTGGAGAAATGGAGAGTGAGGCGTCGATCTCGCCACCGTCTTTAGTTCGTATAGGTGCGTCAATTGAAGCGAATGAGCGCCCTTGCCGAACCGCCGCGTGGCACTGGAGCGCTATTTCCCTGTACTCGGCCGGCACCAAAAGACTAAGGTTTTTTCCGACGATCTCGCGGCTCTGGTAGCCGTAGAGAGCTTCCGCGCCCCGGTTCCAACTGGCGACGGTCCCATCCAGGGTCACGGCTAAAATCGCATCCTCCGAAGATTCCACAATGGAGGCCAGCAGTGCGCGATCGCGTTCGGCCTGCTCGACGCCTGTGATGTCGCGCAGAATCAGCGAAATTGCTACCAGCGCACCGTCGGCGTTTCGGACCGCGGAGCCGCTTACCCCTAACGGAACCCTTCGGCCGTTCCGGCTTAGGCCCATGCCCCGATGGTGGATGATAGTACGGCCCGAGCAGGCTTGCTCGGTAACGGCCGCCAAGGCAAACTGGCGCTCGGGAGGCACCATCATAGACATGGGTTTGCCGATCGCGTCCGCCGCGCTGTATCCGAACAGGGTCTCCGCACCGCTGTTCCAAGTAAGTATTCCGCCCGATGGGGAATAGGCGATGATCGCGTCGTCGGAGTTCTGCACGATGGTCGCCAGGAAAGCCTGCGCATCTCTCTCGGCCCGCGAGCGGGTCACGTCCCGTTTGACTGCGATATAGCTGACAATCTGGCCGGAAGAATCTTCTACCGGGGTGATCCGCATCTCCTCGCGGTACAGCGTTCCATCCTTGCGGCGATTCGTCAATTCGCCTTGCCAAACCTCCCCCGACCCTATGGTGCTCCAAAGATCCCGATACAGTGCCGGTGACGTCTCGCCTGACTTGAGGAGGCGTGGATTTTGGCCCAAAACCTCCGCCTTGGTGTACCCGGTGAGCGCCGTAAAGGCTGGATTGGCATACTGAATGGAGCCGCTGGAGTCCGTAATCACGATGGCGTCGGCAGCCTGCTCCACAGCCGCTACCAGACCAGCCCGCTCAATCCCTTTATCGTCGTGACACACTATGAAACCTCGGCGCCCGTACGCCCGCATCTTCTTTATCGGCTCCCCCACGGAATTACTTGAGGCGGGCGGTGCCAGCAAGAAAGTGTAACAGCCGGGGCACCTGGCGCTTCGCGCCGGCGCGGGCGATAGAAACCTTTTATAGGCCGGATACCATCGGCCACAGGATGCCAGCCTGTCAGCAACGCGTTTCGCGCCACTGCGCGGGAAGAAAGCCCTTTAGATGACGGGCTTTCCAGCCCGCTAGAGGGCCTGGAAGGCCGCCTGCAATCGAGGTTCGGTTGCCCCATATGGGATAGGCCGTACATTACCGATAGGTCGTCCATGGAGACTCCCATTCGCTGTAATGTAGGTGCAGTGTTCCACCGATCTGTTATCTTGATGAGTTAAGTTCTGGTATGCCTTTTTACATCGAACCCCTTAGGGAATTCCTGGTCCGCCCGGCCCTGCCGGAGCCGTTGTCGCGGCTCACGGAATTGGCCTACAACATTTTATGGAGTTGGGAGCCCATTGAGCGTTCACTGTTTCGCCGGCTGGACCCGGCTCTTTGGCGGGAATGCGGCTACAACCCGGTGCTGATGCTCGGCCGCGTCTCGCAGGCCGCCCTCGCACGGGCTGCCGCCGATCCGCGCTACATGGCGCTCTTTCGCAGCGCCTGCGATACTTACGACCATCGTACGAAGAAGAGCGAACCGACAGATGGCAAACTGATCGCCTATTTCTCGGCGGAATACGGTCTCACTGAGTGCCTGCCGGTCTATTCCGGCGGCCTGGGAATTCTTTCCGGGGACCACCTAAAATCCTCGAGCGACCAGGACTACCCGCTGATCGGTCTCGGCCTGCTGTATCAACAAGGCTACTTCCGGCAATTGCTCAACCCCGACGGGTGGCAGCAGGAGCGCTACCCGGTCAACGATTTCTACACGCTTCCTCTCACTCCGGTCAAAGATGCCAACGGGCAAGACCTGAAAGTCACCATCAAACTCCCCACCGGCAACGTCTTCATCCAGGTGTGGAAGCTGTACGTGGGGCGCATTACGCTCTTTCTGTTGGATACCAACATTCCGGATAATGTTCTGCCGCAGGATCGCGACATCACCGACTCGCTCTACGGGGGCGACACCGACACGCGCATCCGCCAGGAGCTCGTATTGGGAATCGGCGGGATGCGAGCGTTGAAAGCCATGGGGCTGAGTCCTACGGTATTCCACATGAACGAAGGCCACTCGGCCTTTCTCGCGCTGGAACAGATCCGCTGGCTCATGCGCGACGAGGGGCTGGGGTTCGATGAAGCCCTGGAAGCCGCGCGCGCGAGCAACGTCTTCACCACCCACACCCCCGTTCCCGCCGGCATCGATATTTTCGACGCCGGCCTGATGTACCACTACTTCGCCGAATACTGTAACGACGTCAAGATCGACTTCCAGCAGTTGATGGCGCTCGGGCGGCGCAACGTGTTCAATCGCGACGAGCCGTTCTCCATGGCGGTGCTGGCGCTGCATACTTCGGCTTTCCGCAACGCCGTCAGCCGTCTGCACCGCGAAGTCTCGCAGGAAATGTTCCACGACCTGTGGCCGCAGCTTCCCTTGTGGGAAGTGCCCATCACGTCGATCACCAACGGTGTCCATCTGCCGAGTTGGTTGAACGGCGACCTGGCTTCACTCTACGACCAATACCTCGAGCCCGATTGGCGCGACCGCTTCAACGATCCCGCCCTCTGGGAGCACGTCAATGAGATCCCCGACGAAGAGTTGCTCGAAGTGCATCGCCGCCGCAAACGCCGGCTGGTGAGCTTCGTGCGCGCGCGCCAGCACTCCTCGGCGTTGCGCCGGCAGGTCTCGGCGGCGGAGGTGCGGCGCTCCGGAGAAGTGCTCGATCCCAACGCGTTCACCATCGGCTTTGCCCGCCGCTTCGCCACTTACAAGCGCGCGACCCTGTTGTTCCGCGACGTGGAGCGGCTCAAGCAAATTCTGCTCAACAAGGAAATGCCGGTGCAAATCGTGATCGCCGGCAAGGCGCATCCCAAGGACCAGCCCGGCAAGAGTTACATTCGCGAAGTAGTACAACTTTCGCGCGATCCGGACCTCTGGAAACATGTAGTCTTCGTGGAAGACTATGACATGAAGGTGGCGCGCGAAATGATTCAAGGCGTCGACCTGTGGCTCAACAACCCGCGGCGTGGCGAAGAAGCATGTGGCACCAGCGGCATGAAGGCGGCCGTCAACGGGGTGTTGAACCTCAGCATTCTCGACGGGTGGTTCGATGAAGCTTACGAAACGTCGGGCGGCTGGGCCATCGGCGACCGCGAACCGTATTCCGACGACCAGGACGCTTTGCACGCCAGCGCCATCTATTATCTGCTGGAGAATGAGATCGTGCCGATGTTCTACGAGCGCCGGGAAACCACCCCGCGCGAGTGGATGCGCCGCATGAAGCAGTCGCTCGCCTCGATTAGTCCGGATTTCGATTGCCGCCGGATGGTGGCCAGGTATATGTCGGAGCTCTACGCGCCGGCTCACCAGCAGCACCAGCGCCTGAAGGCCGGCGGTTACGGCAAGATCCGTGAAAGGGTCCAATGGGACGCTCGCATTCGCGAAGTGTGGGATCGCGTTCGCTTCGTGGAATCCAGCCCGGCGCCCGTGCAGGCGGTGACCAGCGGCGCTTCGGTGGCGGTGCGCGCCAGCATCGAACTGGCCGGCCTTTCGGCAGCCGACGTGCGAGTGGAGTTGGTGATGGGGCGAGTGGATTCCAACGGACACCTGGAAGAAACCGAAGTGCAGGTGCTGCCGTCCATTGAACAGCAAGGGTCCGTGGCAGTCTTCGGCAGAGACGTAGTGCCGGAACGTACCGGGCGCCTGGGCTATGCGTTACGGGTTAGCCCTAACCATTTCGAAGATCCGTTGACCAGGCCCTGCGGCAGCCTGTTGAAGTGGAGTTCCGCCGGCTAGTTTGAAAAGATGGCGTGCAAACTGTTTCAATCCGTGGTAAATATGGGTTTGACACTTAAGCGGGTCCCGGATCAGAGGAACTAGGGTGCCACGGGAACTCCGCGGAATCCCTTCTGGTAATCCCACGTGCAGTACCGCCGCCCCGTTTCGCGCGTGTTGACGTGGACCGATCGGTTCCTTGTGCGTGCCCGCGCTGAGAGTTCTAAATCGAGTTTTTCAATAAGACGAGCTTTCTCAATTAGCTCTACGTCCAGCAATCTACGGAGTTAACCTTCCCATGGACAGCGACCGCAAGTATCGACAAAACGGATACATGGATTCCGACCGCGAGGCCAGGGGCCCGCGCGGCGACGCTCCCAAGCCCCAAGGGCCCCGCCCACCCATCGACGTGACCGGCCCCCGCTTGCCGCGTCTGGTGCAGCACGTAGCCGCCGCCCGATGTTTCAATTGCTCGACAACCCTTCCGCCTGGAACGGACTTCACCGGCACTTGCCCCAAGTGCAACTCGGAACTGCATTGCTGCAAACAGTGCTCGCACTTCGAGCCGTCCACCCGCTTCCAGTGCCTGAAACCCATCCCGGTGCGCCTTCCCTACAAAGACAAGGCCAACGAGTGCACCCTTTTTGCCCCGCGTGTTACCGTGGCCCGCGAAGGTACCGCCAACACCCCGCCCCCGCCCTCCCTGACGAACGGCGGCGGCCCTCCGGCTCCCAGGAACGCGGACGACGCCAGGAGCGCGTTCGATAAGCTCTTTAAGAAAATGTAGCTACTGCCTGTTAGCGGCAATCGTTACCCTGCCTGCTTCACCAGGGTGACGCCGCGATCCCGTAGTTCCTGTTGCACCTCCCCTACCCAAGCTTCCGGCGCCGGTCGACCGGCCCACGGACTCACTTTCCACACCAATGCCGCCCTCCGGGGAGTTGTCGAAGCCGGTGCCGTATTTCGTCCCAAGATTGCACCGCCGTCTGCCCGGCCGCCGCCGTTACTCTCTCCCGGCGTACAACTCCGCGATCTCTTCTTTGCAATTCTCCAGCGCGCGGCCGCGGCGGAGCTTCATCGTCGCTGTCAATTCCCCGGCTTCGATGGAGAAATCGCGCGCCAGCACGCGGTATTTGCGCACCTGCTCGAAGGGTGCGAGCTGTTTGTTGACGCGGTGGACTGCCTTCTGGATTTCGGCCACAACCGGCGGCGCAGAGGACACTTCTTTCGCGGGCTGGCCTTTCCACTGTTCCATTCCCTTGAGCGATTCCGCCACGGTAAGGTTCAGCGTGAAGATCGCCGTCAAGAACGGCAGCCGGTCGCCGATGAGTAGCACCTGGCTGATCAGCGGCTCCATCTTAAACAGAGCCTCCACGCGCGAGGGGTAGATTTTCTTGCCCGTGGAAGAGACGATCAGCTCCTTCTTGCGGCCCGTAATGAAAATGAAACCTTCCTCGTCGGCATAGGCGACGTCGCCGGTATGCAGCCAACCGTCGCGCAACACTTCGGCGGTTGTGGCGGGGTCTCTATAGTAACCGGAAAACAGACATGGACTCCTCAGCAGCATCTCGCCATCCTGGGCGAAGCGAACTTCCACCGAAGAGGAGAGCGGCTTGCCGATGCTGCCGGGCTTGGGACGGCCCAGAGGATTGAAGGTGGCTACGCCGCCCTCGGTCAGGCCATACCCTTCGCTTAGCGGCATGCCGACAGCTTCATAGAACTCGGCCAGATCCTTGCTGAGCGGCGCGGCGCCCGAGGCGGCCACGCGAAGCCGCCCGCCGAACCGCATGCGCACTTTCTGGAACAGCAGGCGGTCGGCCAGTTTGAGCGGCATGCGAATTCGAAACGGGACGGGTTTACCTTGGCGGCGGTAACGGGCGGCGGCCAAGCCCAGCGCGAGCCCTCCATAAAACGCCTGGCGCGCTGCCGCCGGCCGCTTGCGCAACTCCGTACAGATGGTGGAATAGATGCGCTCCCACATGCGCGGCGGCGCCAGCAGAATCGTTGGCCGCACCTTGCGGATTTCCGACGGCAGCTTCAGCAGGCTCTCGGAAAACGTCACCGGCATGCCGGCGTGAATGGGCAGCAGTTCGATCACCACGCGCTGCGCGATGTGCGCCGAGGGCAAGAACGCCACCGTGGAATCTGTCGGCCCGAGCGGAAATACGGCCGGAGCCATGTCGAGATTGGAGACGAGGGCCTGGTGCGTGACCAGCGCCATCTTGGGCTCGCCGGTGGCTCCGGAGGTGAGGTACAGGATTGCCGGATCCGCGGGCGAGAGTTCCGCGCTCATACGCGCCGCGAGTTGCGCATCGCCGGCCAGCGCATCCCGCCCTTTGGCGCGCAGATCGTGAAGCGTCAGCGCTCCTTCCGCCGCTCCGGTGAGCAGGATCCAGTGGCGCACTCCCGGCGCGCCGCGCAGCGCGGCCAGCATTTTGGGATCTTCCAGAAAGACCGCGACGGCGCCCGATTGCTCGAGGTTGCGGAGCAGATCTTTCGGCGGATAGCTGGGATAGAGCGCCGCGGCGACGGAGCCGTTGGCCATGGTCCCGAGGTCGGCCAGGTAAAACTCCAGGCGCGTTTCGGAGTTCAACGCCACTATGTCGCCTTTGGCGACACCCAACGAGCGCAACCCGGCGGCGATTTCATTCGCCGCCCGCAGGTACTGGTTCCACGAAAGCGTTAGATAGCCGTCACCGGCGGGTTGATGGAGCGCCGCGGCGTCGCCATGTACGCGCGCGGCATCTTGCAATACCTGAATGACGGTCCGAGTGCCCACTTCAAGCAATTTAACACGAGGGCGCCGAGCGAGCGCTTAGCCAGTTGAAGTTCTTGGCTACTAGGGTAGTGCGTCATCCTAGATCCGGCAGTTGTGGCTCGCAGAAATGATCGGCCTTCGGCCACAACTGGTTTGCTGAAGACGCAGTTATCACCCGAATGGTGATGTGCGCCGCAGTTGGAAATCGCTGACCGGAAAGGGCGCGTTCGCCGGGACCACCACTTGAACTGCCGGATCTAGGGTCATGCAGAACACCGATTATCCGAGTGGACTTGCGAATCACCGTGGGGCCGGCTTCAGGCTGCGGCGGACTTCAGTCCGCCTGTCGCAGCTTTCACTCCGTTCGCGGCAGGGAGGGCTCAAGCCCTCCGCAGACTGAAGTCTGCCCCACCAATCGTGCTAGTGCACCGTAATCAGAGCTGTGCTCTGCGTGGAACTTCCGTTGTACTGCGCCACGATGGCAAGGTCGCCAGCTGGAGCGCTCTGCGGTATCGTCAAGTTCACTTGGTACAAGCCCGGTCCCACCAAGCCTGCGAATGTTACGGTGGCGGGAAGATTGCCAATCGTGACCGTAGGCAGGTTGGGAAGGCTGAGCGGGAAAGGATCCGCACCGGCAAATCCGGTGTTTGTCAGTTGATTGGCAAAGGCAGGGCTGGTCTGCCCGAAGCCGGTGGCGTAGATCGTGACGGTCTCACCGGCTGACGCAGGTGTGAATGTGTAGCCCGGCTGGTCGAGTGACGTCGGCCCCAAGAGAGCGTAGGAGGGCAGATGTTGCGCCGCCACATGGCCCGCGGTATCGAACACCAGGAACGCCGGCGCGGTCTGCACTTCGGTAACTAATGTCGCCGCAGTGGTTCCATTCGGCGTGGTGAGTTGAACCGCCACGCTGCCGGTCGAGGCATCGAGCGGACTCAGAATGTTCACCTGCGTGGAGCTGACATAGAAAATCGCCGCAGTCTTGCCGTTTACCGTGGCGCTAACGTTGCCGAGAGTCGTCGGCAGTCCATTGGTGAAACTCGCGTTGCTCCACGTGGTGGTCACGTTCGCCAGATTTGTGCCGTGCACTTCGATCCAGGCGTTCTGCGAGATCTGCGCCGCGTTGCTGGAAGTGGTGACGATCGACTTAATGGTAGGAGTGTTGGGCTGGACGGTTCCCGACGCCGTAAAGTTGAGCACGGTGGATTCCGTAGTGTCCGGATTGATTACCAGCGCACCCCAGTTTCCTGCCGTATTAATGGTGACCTGAGCCGTAAACTGGGTCGCCGAGATGAAGGTGATGTTCGATCCCGAAATGGTGGTCGTCACTGAGTTGGGTGACGGCGACTGGAGTTTCAGGGACAAGCCGTTTTGAAAGCCGCTCCCCGCGACCGTAATGGTCTGCGGACTCGCCGACAACCCCACCGGGTTGGGAGCGATCGAAGTAAGGGTCAAGCCCGGGGCCGCCACCACCAGATTCACGCTCTGGCTTGCCACGCCGCCCACCGTGACCACCATGGGAAAGGAGGCAGAGGTTTGACCGGACGGAACGGTGAGCGTGGCCGGAACGGTGAAGACCACCTCGTCGTAACCGACGTCGGTGGTGCTGTTGGATTGACTTTCCGGCACAAGCCCGCCGAAAGTCACCGGCACCGATAGATTATTGATCGTCATAGTGACGGTAGCCACCGCCGCAGCCCCTGGAGTTGGCCCGGCCACGCCTGTCGCTACCGCGGGATTGGTAACGCCGAAACCCGTCGCAAACAGCACTACCGTGTCACCCGCCTGAACCGGCCGCGAGTAGGCGGCCACTAATCCGGCGGAATCGAGATAGTACCCGGTGCCCGTGCCAAGGCCGTTGGCGCTGAACAGTCCGGGCGCGGTGGGGGCTACCGGGACGGTAACAGTGGCGGATGACAGCGAATGCCCGCTCAGAGTCGATGTCACCTGCACGGTGGCAGTGGACCCGGTAAGGTTAAACGGCACCTGAAAGGTAACTTCAGTCCCCGAGTCGAATAGCTTCGGAGCCGCGGACCCATTCACCAACACCGTGACGGCGGTACAAGTGGCGGGAGCCGGATTGCCGTTCATGCAGTTCCCGGGGAAGGACGGGTCTCCCAGATTCGAACCCGTGATGGCAGCCACCATCCCAGGAGCTAGAGGACCGGAGACCATCGATGCGGCATTCAGCACGCCTGCAGCCGTGAACGTAGGAGTTTGGGCCTGCGCGGAGAATGTCAAGAAGGAGAACAAAATCGCAATACCGATTGACTTACGCAAAGTTCGCTCCATTTCAGACGAAGTTGTGTCGAAATTATGTTATCAGTGTAGCGCCACACTAGGAGCGCTGTAAGAGTACGATTGCTTCCATATGGTAAGTTTGTGGAAACAGATCCACCATCGCCATCCGTACGATGCCGTACCCGCCCGCAACCAGGGCGGCCAGATCGCGCGCCAGCGTCGAAGGATCGCAGGCCACCAATACCATCTGCCTGGGTTGCAATTCTACCAACCGGCGCACTACCGCCTTGCCCAGACCCGCACGCGGCGGATCCAGGAGAACGAAGTCAGCCGGGCGCTCCTGCTCTTGCAAGAACTCTTCCACCATTCGCGCCTCCGCCCGGACGTTGGTGAGGCCCGCCCGTTCTGCGTTGAACTGCAAGTCCCGTACGGCTCCCGAGCCTGATTCCACGGCGGTCACCTGGCGGAATCTGGCGGCCAGGGCCGGGGCAAAAAGTCCCACCCCTGCGTACAAATCGAACGCCGAGTCTCCTTCGGCGCCCTCGATCGCGGTTTCCACCAGGCGATCCAGCAGAAACCGGTTCACCTGAAAAAAAGATCCCCGGCTCACGCGGTAAACGCCGTTGTAATCAAGCGCATTTTCCACCAGCCCCGGAATATTTTCCCCGCACCACTCGAAAAAACGCCGCGCCACCGGGCGATCGGTCTCCGTCAGATTCAGTTGCACCCCGGATTCGTCGGTGAATAGCTCGAGCGACCGTATCATCCTGGGCCACTTCGGATCGCGCAGCATGCGGCTTAAGATGTCGATCGCCTGATTGAGTTTCGGCGACGCGATGGGGCACTGGTCTATTCCGCACATTTTGTGCGAGCCCATTTCGAGATACCCCAGCCGTCCCTTTTCCACTCGCAACTGCACGCGATTCCGGTAGCCCCACGGCTCGCCCGCAATCATGGCGATTTCGTCCGGCGGAGCGATTTTGCCCAGGCGGCGCAGTTCCTCCTCGAGGATCGCGCGCTTGGCGGCAAGCTGTCCGGCATAGGGCGCGTGTTGATAATGGCAGCCGCCGCAGCGCCCGAATACCGGACATGGAGCGGCTACGCGGTCGGCCGAAGGCTCCAGGATTTTCACCGTGCTGGCGTGGATCAAGCCGGGTTTTTCTCGTGCGGCCTTAACCCGTACGATCTCGCCGGGAAGCACAAAAGGGGTGAAGACTACGCGGCCATCCAGGCGCGCCAGGCCATCCCCGCCGTACACCAACTTCTCCACGGTCACTTCAAAATTGCTTACGATAAGAGTACCCCCGTCCTCTACCATGAAAACACGAGTCTTCTCCGGCATGCAGCCGACCGGAAATCTGCACATCGGCAATTATCTGGGCGCGCTCAAGAATTGGGTCCGCATTCAGCACGACTACGAGTGCATTTTCTGCATCGTCGATCTCCATGCCATCACCGTCTTTCAGGAGCCTTTGCAGTTGCGCGCCAAGATCTCGGAGATCGCCGCGGTCTATCTGGCGGCCGGCATCGACCCGAAGGTTTGCGCCATCATGGTGCAGTCCGCGGTGCCCGCGCACACTGAGCTCGCCTGGATGCTGACTTGCGTCACGCCGGTGGGATGGCTGGAGCGCATGACGCAGTACAAGGCGAAGTCCGCCAAGCAGGAATCTATCAGCGATGGACTCCTGCAATACCCCGTGCTGATGGCGGCCGATATCATGCTGTACCAGGCGGGCATTGTGCCCGTTGGCGAGGATCAGGCACAGCACCTGGAGCTGACGCGCGACATCGCCCAGCGTTTCAATTCGCTCTACGGCGACACGTTCGTCGTTCCTGGCACGTCCCTGCCGGCGGTGGGCGCGCGCGTGATGGGGCTGGACGATCCTACGGTGAAGATGAGCAAGTCCGAGACGGGCGCGAACCATGCGGTGGCGCTGCTCGATCCACCCGACAAAATCCGCAAGACGATCATGCGCGCCACTACCGATTCCAATCCGGCGGTGGACATCGCGACGGCCGGCCCGGGTGTACTCAATCTGCTCTCTATCTACCAGGCTTTTGCGGGCGCGACGGACGACGATATCAAGAACGAGTTCACGGGCCTCCGCTATGGCGACCTGAAGAAGCGCGTGGCCGACATGGTGATCGCACACCTGGGACCTTTTCAGGAGCGGTACCGGCAAATTGTGTCGGAGCCTGGCTATCTGGAGGGAATCCTGCGCGCAGGCGCCGAGCGGGTATCGCCGATCGCCAACGATACGGTGCGGCTGGTGAAGCAGCGTATGGGGCTGGGGTGAACGCGGCAGGGCCGCGGCCAGCTCTTAGTTAGCTATCTCTACCGGCAACGGGATCAGTTCGAGAAGCGCGGCGATCCGGTTCTGAGCGTGGATGCCAAAAAGAGGGAGTTGATTGGCAACTTCAGGCGCTAAATGGGAGCGAGCCTCCACCGCAGTCAGCGATCACGATTTCCGCTCCGCCGCCCAAGGCCTCGGCATCCCCTATGCAAGATCGTTATCCGCACCGAAACGAGAATTCTCACGACCTTCTCAGACATCGACGGCGTGCGCCGTGCGGTTCAGGATGTCGGGAAAGCTATGATTTTGCGCCGTTTGGGGTGTCATGCGCGGAGTGCTAGTACACCATGGCGATACACCATGGCGATGGTGCGCACCCCCCGCCTGGAGCGCGGCGGATTACGGTCGCGGCTGCTTCCAGCCGAATGGTATACTGCATGGCGAGCCAGCGCAGCCTGGCGATTTCGGACGCCACGCAAAATCCATGACCACATCGCGCGAGATAGACCCGTGTCCCATGTGTGGATCGGCCGGATCGAAACTGTTATTCACCTTACAGCTAAAAGCGAAGGAATACGGCCTCGCGCGCTGTGTTCAATGCGGCCAACATTACTGCGATCCGCATCCGGCCCCGGCGGAAATCTCGGAGTTCTACAGCGGCGATTATCATGCTGAACTTCGCGAGAAAGGCGCCACGGAGCGAATCTTCGGGCCCAAGTTCAAGGACTACCGCGACTGGATTCTCCAATACGTAAAGCGCGGCCGAAGCTTGGATATTGGGACCGCTACAGGCCTGTTTCCCAGCCTGTTGAAAGAAGCCGGCTTCGATGCGGAAGGCATCGAATTCAACCAGGCAAGCGCCCAATGGGGCAGGGCAAACTACGGAGTGAAGATTTTCACCGGTTCGCTCGAAAACAGCGGTATATCTCCAGGCTCGTATGACCTGATCACGATGACCGACGTGTTGGAACATACCGACCATCCGCTCCATTACCTGGAGTTCGTGCGCGAATATCTCAAACCCCGCGGCTTCATGCTGATCACTTTCCCCGATATTACGTCGTGGGAGTCGCGCTACGTACATTTCCTGGCGAAGACTTTCCATCGCGAGTGGCTTCATCACCGGTGCACCTCCATCCCGGGTCATATTTGGGAATTCACGCCGGCCACCGCGCGGGCGATGTTCCGCAAGGCCGGTTTTGACGTCCGCGGCTTTCGGCGGCATCAAGACGGCATGCAACCCTCCTCCGGAGTGCTGTCCTTGCTGCTGCTTCCGACTTGGCTGTTCCAACTGCCTCCACTGGGTAAACTCGCCGGCGGGCAAATGCACTTCGTCATCCAAAGGCAATAGCTGGATGGGCGCCATCGCCAGATGCGCCCGGTTACGCGCTTCAGAAGCATGTGCGTAAGAACAGGCCACCGCAGGTCAGGTACGGGCACCAACGCGGCGGGCCAGCGGCAGGGCACTTTACGAAGCAGCACCAGGCGTTCAGGCGGGCTCTTAGGATCCTGCACCTTAGTCACTTATCGGCCAACGGACAATCCGGCCGGCCGCCAGGATTCTTGCCACGACGTTTCGCTTCTCTCGGGTGGTCCCGGTTCCCCAGGTCAGCAGCCCGGTGGTGAATACAATTGCGTAAGTAACCAGGATCCTCAAGTAAGTCGGGACATTCGTTTCACAATCGGCCATTGAGTAAGCGACACGAGCAAAATGAGGGCCGAGGGAAAAGGCGCCCTCATCCGTATCCTTTAATGGGCGTTGGGTTTTCTCGCCAAGACATTTCGATAACCCTCGTGCTCGGCGAGAGTGCTAACTTCGTATCCGTGTCTTTGAAGCGTCACCAGGATGTTCTCGGACGTCGTGCCCATCATTTCTAAGAGAGGAGGGTTCACCTCCATCATGATGACGGGCGCGTGCCCTCCCGACAGTAGTTTCTCGGCCCCCGCCAAGACCAAGGCCTCTGCTCCCTCGACATCTATCTTCATGAGGTCCACCCGATTAATTCGGTTAGCGTCGATATACTCATCGAGAGTGACGGTGGGTACCGTTACAGCACGGTCGGAGACAGCAGCGAAGGAACTAAGAAAGTCCGTCTCATGGAGGAAGAATCGTGCCGTGCCGCGATGGTCACTTACGGCTAGCTCGTTCACCGTGACGTTTCGGAAAGCATTGAGCTCGAGCTGCGTTTTTAGCTTGCAGACCAGCTTGGGAGTAGGCTCAGAGGCGTGCACGCGACCATTCGGTCCTACACGATTAGCTGCGAGCAGCGAGTACCAGCCAATGTTCGCACCGACATCGAAAAAGGTCATTCCGGGCTTGGCTAGAGACAGGAACTGCTCAACCTCTTCTCGCTCGAAAAGCCCTTCTTGCTCGAATTGCCCATAGACGGCACGCTTTTCCATGTAGTCGTCCGGGTCCGTAATCCGCATCCACAGTCCGGGCTCGACCTGGACGACAAGGAAGCCTGCCGTTGCGTGTAGGAGTCGCCATTTTCCGCGCTCCAGGGGCATGTGGCGCAGATATGCAACGAGAATCCGACTAAACATCCGCTGCAAGGTTCTTCGCACCATGCACCACAGTATAACTGTTGGCCGGCCATCGCGCGTCCTGTCGGTCGAGTTGGGCGCAAGAATCACGGGCGGTCGTGGGGTCGGAGCGCCCCTAGCCCATGCCGCGCGAGTGGCCGCGTTAAGGCTCGGTCACTGCCCTTCCAATCCGAAGGCGCTTGCATAGGCCGTGCAATCTTATCGAAGGTGAGATTATTGCGGCCTATTTCAGCGCCCCTTATCTAAAGGAATCTGTCACGCGGCTACCATCGGTTCCCATCAGTTCCTGGGTTTAGGCTGTTGTTGTTATAATTCACGCATGGAGCGGCAGCGGGGGCATGAACAGTCGGTTTCCGTCGTAATTCCGGCCCACAATTACGGCCGCTTCCTGAGCCGGGCCATTAACAGCATTTTGGAGCAAACCCTTCCGGTACTGGAGATCATCGTCGTGGACGACGGGTCCGATGACAACACCCAAGAGGTGGCGCAAGGCTACGGCGAGAAAATTCGTTACGTTTACCAGGAGGCCCGTGGACCTAGTGCCGCACGCAACATCGGCATCCGCATGGCGCGTGGCGAGTGGATCGGATTTCTCGATGCCGACGACTGGTGGTTTCCAGAGAAACATGCCAAAGTACAGGGACTGCTCCGGCAGCACCCCGAAGCCGTGATGATCTATCATCCGCACATTTTGGTATCGTCCAAAGGAACCATCGGAATGAGACGCGCCGCGGAACCGGATGCGCTCTGGCCCGAGTTGCTGTATGAAAACTGGATCTCGGGAGGCTCTTCCGCCCTGATGCGCCGGTCAGTTGTGCTGGAACTCGGCGGTTTCGACGAATCCATCAGGGGGGTGGAGGATTGGGACCTGTGGGCCCGCGTCGCCCTTCGCCACCGGCTGCACAAGATCCCGGAGCCCTTATCGGGTGTTTGGAAGCACGACGGCAGCTTGAGTGATAATTCGGCATGGATGGCCGGAGAAATGCGCCGCCTGGTGGGTAAGACGCTGGTTCGCGGCGTACACGGCTTCGGCCGCCGTCTGCTTTATCGCAGACGCACAATGGCGCGCCTGGCATTCGACGCTTCGCTTGAATTGCGGGGGCAGAATCGAGCGGCGTCTCACCGCTACCTGCTTCAATCGTTGCTGGATTGGCCGTCGCCGATGTATATTCCCAAGCGTTGGTGGGCCGCGTGCCTTGCGGTGACCGGGCGAGTTTGAGTACAGCAACTTCAGAGCCGCTGGGGACGACTAGCGAAATGATCTGCGAGCAAAACAAGAAGGATATTGGATCACATGGATATGGTTTGCCAGGCGAAAGCGCAAGAACATGATCGGAGCTAAACACCTCGTCAAACGACTCCTCAAGCCTGAACGGCATCGTCAGCTTCGACAGGCCTTGGGTAAGGAGAGAATTCAGTGGGCGCGGGTGGTCATGGACCGGGAGACCCTCAGTCTCGTGAGCGCACTACCCTATGGCGAGCTAGACGCGTTAGAAATCAGTGGCGATGGATGGAGCAAATTCGGCTTTCATTCCTACAGGCAACTGAACTATCCCGAGTACGATATCTGCTCCAGCCCCGCTGGTGAGGGGATCTGCGACTTGGTGATTTTCGAGCAGGTTTTGGAGCATGTCCGCCGTCCAGCTATGGCTGTTCAGAACGCGCTAACGATGCTTCGGCCGGGAGGGCGAACCCTCATCACAACCCCATTTCTGGTCAAGTTCCACGCTTTCCCGGGCGTCTATGGGGATTATCATAGATGGACGGAAGATGGCATGCGAACGTTCTTGGAGGATGCTGGTTTCGTGAACGTCGTTACGGGATCCTGGGGAAATCGCAAGTGCTTGCGCGCGGATCTCATGCATGGCCTCCGATGGACCGACTACAACCCTTTGTTTCACAGCCTCAAGAACGAGCCGGAGTGGCCTATAAGTGTTTGGGCGATGGCGCAAAAACGCTAAGGCAGAAAGGCCGTTGAGCACTTTTGACTAACCTTGCCGTGCGACTCGAAGCCTGGGTGCGGTGCGCCGTGGGGCGTGTCCAGGAGCTCGGCTGCGGCCGCTTGACGCGCCCTCAAGCCATGTGGTCTATTGTACTCGTAGCCGACAACATGGCTGCTATCCAACGCCGGCTGACATGGCACCATCATTCAGTGTAGTCATTCCGTCATTCAATGCCGGTCCATACCTGCGGCCTGCAATTGAGTCAGCCTTGGCCCAGACCACCCCGCCGATGGAGATTATCGTCATCGACGACGGATCCACCGACGGCACGATTGAGGTTGCCAGATCTTTTGGACCGCCGGTCAAGGTCCACTGCCAATCCAACCACGGTCAAGGCGCGGCAAGAAATGTTGGCATGTCTTTGGCCCAAGGCGATTGGATCGCTTTGCTAGACCACGACGACCTCTGGGACCCGGACAAACTGGAAGCGCAGGCAGAGGCTATCCGTGCGAATCCAGACGCGGTAGTTGTCTATACCGACAGCCGTTCTTTGGAGGGAGACCGAATCGTCGAGATCTTGACGGCCCCGGACCCCGATCGATTACCCAAGGTCCTGCAGCGGCAAAGCCCGCTCACGCCGGCTTCTGTAGTCTTTCGCAAGGACATAGTGATCGCGGAAGGCGGGTTTAGCGAGGTTCGCGGGATGCTGGAGGACTGGGACCTGTGGCTACGGTTGATTGGGCGTCATCGTTTCGTGCGCATTCCAAGAGTCCTCACAACTTATCGGAAATCGCCTAAGCAGGTGACCCAGCAGCCGGAGAAATTTCTGCGCGTGCACATGATGTGCGTCGACGGCACACTGCTGAAGGGAGTCAAACCTCCAATGCGCTGGATCAGGCGCGCCCGGCTCCACAGTTGTTTCCTGGCCGATGGCGCCATCATGCTACGCGAACAGGGAAGTGCCTCCGACCTGCGATGGATGCTGCGGTCTCTGGCGCAGTGGCCTGTACCCACAACCTGGAAGGATCGGCGGTATAAGGTTCTTGCGCACATGCTGTGGAAACATGCGGCCAGTTTGCTGGGCAGTGTCCGATATCGTCCGGCGAGGCCTGGTGGTTGACTCGGCATCGCTCCCCACAGCGATGCAAGCGGCTGCCAGCGATCGCCAAAGCCATTCTCGGCGCCGCGACGCCGACTGGCCGTTGCGCCCTCAGCTTGACAGAGCCTTTTCTGACCCGCCACAATCTTGGTTGCCACCCGTCGTTCGCACTGATCTCTTTCTTCACCGCCGCCGCACCGGGACGCTGGAACGCCCATGAGTAAAAGCGACAATATTGCGCCTTCGCCATCCAAGGTCAACACCCGGGTCATCGCCAAGAATGCCGCCTGGATGAGCCTCGATGCAGGCTTTGGGTTGACCATGACCACCGCGATTTCGATCGCCATCGCGCGGGTTATCGGAAAGGACTCCGCCGGGGTGGCGATGCTCGGCTCCTATCAACACGTCGTCCTGCTCACTACCATCACGCTCGCCGTGGGTTCGTTCGGCTTGGCGTCTACCACACAGAAGTACATGGCTGAATACCTCAACAATGGGAACCCCGGAGTTGCGCGCGCGACCTACATCGCCATGCTCAAGCTTCAAACCCTACTGGCGCTTGGCGCCGCGGTGCTCGGTTACATGGCGATTAGCGTTCTAGCCGATGCGCAGTACCGTGCAGCGGCTCTGTTGCTGGTGATCGCGATCCTACCACGCCTCGTCGGAAATATCCCCTCTCAGGCTAATAATGCCTCTGAAGCGCCTCGTTTCAATACCATGGCGTCGGTCACCGGAGTCGCGGTGATTTCGGTCCTCACGGCAATCAGCCTCATCCGCGCCTGGGGCTTGGTGGGCTTATCGGCAGCCAGTTTGGCGGGCAGTGCGGTGGAATGCATCCTCAAACTCTATCTGGTCGAGCGGCGGATGGGCGGAATTCCCAGGACATCGGTGGCGCCGGAACTGCGCAAGCGGATGCTCACCTATTCCGGAGCGGAGATTGCCCTCCTGGCACTGAATCTTCTGGTCTGGGACCGCTCAGATATTTTGATCTTAAAGGCGATGAACCCGGACACACGCCAGATCGCGTTCTTCTCCTTCCCGTTTAGCCTGGCGGAACGTGCCTTGCTATTTCCCGGCTTATTTGCCGGCGCGCTCGGCTTTACGATGATGGCCCAACATGGCCGCGACGCATCGCGAGTACGGGATATGACCGCCGATGGCGGCCGCTATGCGCTGCTCCTGGCGTTGCCGTTGCTGGTAGGTATGGCTTGCGTCAGCCGTCCGCTGGTTCTCCTGACGTACGGCAAAACCTACATACCGATGATCCCAACGGTCACGATCATTGCGTTGTTCGCCGTACCGAAGGCGCTCATCACCGCGCCGACCTTTCTGCTGCAGACCATCGAAAAGCAAAGGTTTTTGGTGATATGGGGCTGCCTCTGCGGAGTTGTGGACTTCGGGTTGGATTTTCTGCTGACCGGGCGGTACGGCGCCAATGGCGCGGCAATCGCCAATGGCAGCGCCCAGGCGCTGGCGGCACTGGGAATTTGGATCTACGTGTGGCGAGTCGCTAAACTCGATCTGGCGCTGCTGGACTGCGGCCGCATTTTAGCCTCCGCGGCATTCATGGCGCTGGGAGTTTTGGGAATCCTGAAAGTGCTGCCCGGGGTTCTAGGCCTGGCGGTAGGGGTTGCCGCCGGAGTCATTCTTTGGTTCGTCGGCCTGCGGCTGACGGGGGCGTTGAAGCACCACGACGTGAATCGGTTCCTCTTGGTCAGCAATCAGCTCCCGGCGTCCCTTCGGCCTGTATCGCGAAATCTGATCGCGTGGCTGGCGCCATCGGCTCCGTTAGGTTAACGGTGCGCTTCCTCGAGGCCGCGGACGCTGGCGGAGGCCGCCTTAACCTTTCGGCTGGCTGGTGCGCCGATCCGGCTGTGCGGCCTTTGATTCGGGCTGCGTCAGACAGCGCGATCCATTCGAACCGCGCCATCGAAATTCCGCTATGCCGCGCTGCATCGCAGCCGCCGTTCAGCCTGCGGCAAACCGTGACAGCTGAGCCGAACGACTCGGCGATTTCCGCCGATCCGTCGCTCGATGCGTCATCCACGACGATGATTTCGTTGGGAGGCAGAGTCTCTGCGAGAGCGGATTCGATGGCGCGCTTTATATAGGGGGCTGCATCATAAGTGGGCATCGCCATGCGGAAGGCCGGGCTCTTCGAAAGCGTCGTTTCCCGTTAGATTCGTGGCTCTTGATTATGAACTGTACTTACAAATGATGTCATTCTTGGGGACATCCACCGGAAAATCGGCGGAAAACACCCGCGTGCTAAACTCAGGAATCGTTTACACCCCGAGGCGCGACTCCGGGCCTGTGTGACGCAGACGCGAAAACGTATGGGTTTAGTTTTTGTCCTGGCTTATATTGCGCTCAATCTTCTGTCTCCGGCGGACATCCTGCCGGTACTGGCGCCGTTTCGCCCTTTGCTCGTCCTGGCACTGATCAACCTGCCGCTTGCCTTGGTCACCCGCTTGCAGGCGCCTGAAGTCGGCAAGCTTCGTACCCAATTCGCTCTCGTGTTGTTGTTCTTCGGGTTCGCCATATCCGCGCAGATTCCCCACCGGATGTATGGCGCCAACATAACCACCCTGGTGGAGTTGGCGCCAAACGTCATCGCGTACTTCCTGGGCATCCTGTACTTCGGAACGCCGAACAGGCTGCGCATTGTGCGCGCCATGCTGGTCGCGATCGCGCTTTTTGTGCTGGTGAACGCCATCCTCGAATTGCCCTTTGCCCGCTCCGCCGTGGTGAGCACTCCGTACGTGATGGCCGGAATCTCCCCTACTGGTGTCGAAGCGCGCATTCGCGGTCTGGGAATGTTGAACGACCCCAATACCTATGGCCAGTTCATCTTGATGATCATGCCCCTGCTGTTTGTCGCCAAGAGCGATACAGGTCTCGGCGTAGGCTGGCTGCTCACTTTGCCCATTAGTGCGATTTTCCTGACTGCCGTCGTCCTCACCGGCTCCCGTGGAGCGTTGTTGGGGACGGCGGTGCTCGCCGGGCTCTTTCTGGTCAGCAAGCTGCGCGCGACTGGTGCGGTGATGGCGACCGTCGTGGGGGGGCTTGTGCTCATAGCCGCAAACGCATACAAGAGCCGCGCCATCTCGCTTTCGGGTGGAATGGATCGCCTCGCCATCTGGTCGGACGGGCTCGCTTACTTCAAATCGTCGCCACTATATGGCATCGGCCCGCGCAATTTCGGGGCTCAATTTGGCGCGACGGCCCACAATTCCTTCCTGCTAGTTGCCGCCGAGTTGGGAATCGTCGGGTACTTTCTGTGGATGAGCATGCAAGTGGTGACCCTGATGCAGCTCAGCCGCATCTCCGCGCCGGGGGCTAAATTCGATCCGCAACTGGGGCGTTGGGCCAAGGCGCTCAAAATATCGCTGGGCGGGTACATGTTCACCAGCTTTTTTCTATCGCGCGCTTACGAGCTGCCGTTGTACCTATTGCTGGGCATGTGCGGCGGTGTCATCATCGCCGCCGGTGGGGACGAAGCCGTTCCGTTACGCGGCAGCTTTTGGGCGGCCTGGTCGCTGATCGCTTGTGTCGGCATACTCGCACTGATCTACGTCATGCTGCGTCTGCGTTTCGCTTAGCGGCCGCGCAAAAAAAACACGGAGAGGCGGTGGCGATGTGGCGCAGGCACTCGTGCCTGCCGGGTCGAGACTCTGGACTCCTGAAGTCATCCTCGCAATTTGGATGCGCCAAGGAATCGAGCTGAGCCACTACTCCACAAAGAGCAAATCTGATTAGCCACGGATGAACACAGATGAACACGGATAAAAAACA
>Ga0182030_10007419_pt1 | contig 22874 bp, 16 predicted proteins | sample 812S3MmetaG_FD_121299 | JGI IMG/M metagenome (GOLD analysis project Ga0182030, IMG submission 121299) | Permafrost microbial communities from Stordalen Mire, Sweden - 812S3M metaG (Illumina Assembly) | ecosystem: Environmental > Terrestrial > Soil > Wetlands > Permafrost | place: Sweden...
CCGGCCGCCACGCCATTGCCGGCCGTTGTCTATCACATGGACGGTCGAATGCTGAATCTGGCCGACTTCCGCCGGCGGCAGCACGTCACCGGCCTGCTGATTTTGAAGAGCGGACGGATCGCTTACGAGTATTACGGTCGCGGCAACACCCCAACCTCGTTGTGGACCTCCCGGTCCGTGGCGAAATCCATCGTGTCGGTTCTGATCGGCATGGCCATCAAGGAGGGGGCCATCGGGTCGATCGACGATCCGGTCGTGCGTTACCTGCCGGAACTTGGCCACACCGCCTGGCAGGACGTTTCGCTGCGCCAACTGCTGCAGCACACCTCGGGAGTGGCGTGGAATGAGCGCTACGACGATCCAAACTCGGATTTTGCGGAACTGACCCGCTGCGAGGCCCTCCCCGCCCCCTACGACTGCGTGTTTCAACTGATCAGTTCGCGCGAACGGCGACCGGGCGTGCGACCGGGTGAACTATGGTCGTACAACACCGGCGGTGCGTGGCTGGCGGGCCGCGTCCTGGAGCGGGCAACAGGCATGACGCTCGCCCGGTATCTTGAGACGCGCCTCTGGAGTCGGTACGCGATGCAAAACGACGGGGTGTGGGAGGCACTCACGCCGGGTGAAGTGGACATGGGCGGCCATGGATTCAATGCCACGCTGCGAGATTGGGGACGTTTTGGGCTTTTCGTTGCCAACGGCGGCCGGCTCAGGGATGGCGAGAGGCTGCTGCCGGTCGATTGGATCGGACAGTCGACGCAGTGGACGAAGGCCAGGGGATCCGTCACCGCGGCCACACCGGACGGCCAATATGGCTTGCAGTGGTGGAACGTCGGCGTGGATCCCGGCCGCACAGGCACCGACGATGCGGCACGCACGGCCGCCGAGTCATTCTGGGCGGAGGGAATTTATGGCCAGAGCATCGCCATCGATCCCCCGGCGCAGGTGGTGATGGTGCAGTGGTCGACGTGGGCCGAAGCCGAGAAGCCCGACGCGCTCTATGATGAGCAGGCTCTCGTCTTCAATGCAATCGTGCGGGCCCTGGCACGGTCGCCCGACCCGGCGTCCCCCGATCGGGCACCGCCGCGCAATCGCGCGCGGCCCTGAAGCCGCGGTGGTTCAACGCTGCGCGGTCTGCCAGTTGGCCGCCGCATGAAACGGGGCGTCATCCGGGGCGAGCAGTCCCTTGCCGATGATGTGGTCCGCCGCCTTCTCGGCGAGCATGATGGTCGGGGCGTTCAGGTTCCCCGTCGTCACCGACGGCATGACCGAGGAATCGACGACACGCAGGCCCGTGAGGCCGTACACGCGGGTCTCCGGGTCGACCACCGCCATCGGATCCTGCGGACCGCCCATTTTGCACGAGCATGATGGGTGGTAGGCGCTCTCCACTTTGGCGCGGATGAATTCGTCGATCTGCGCATCGGTCTCGACGGTCGTGCCGGGCTGGATTTCGCGGCCCCGGTAGCGGTCGAAGGCGGCCTGGGCGAAAATTTCGCGGGTCAGCCGCACGCAGGCGCGCATTTCCGTCCAATCATCCGGCTGGCTCAAATAGTTGAAAAGAATGCGCGGCTTGTCGAACGGATTGGTGGAGATCAAGCGAACCCAGCCGCGGCTCTTCGAGCGCATCGGTCCCACGTGGGCCTGAAACCCATGTTCCTGAGCCAGGGTCGACCCGTCGTAGGCCACCGCCATCGGCAGAAAGTGATATTGGATGTCCGGATAAGCAATCCCGGGACGGCTGCGGATGAAGCCGCAAGTCTCGAAATGATTGGTCGCGCCCAGGCCATCCTTGCGCAACAGCCAACGCGCACCGATCAGCGCCCGCGCCCAGGGTTTGATCGAGGAGTACAGGGTGATGGGCTCCTTGCAGGCGACCTGGAAGTAGAACTCGAGGTGATCCTGCAGGTTCTCGCCGACGCCCGCGAGGTCGTGCAGCACGTCGATGCCGAGCGCGCGCAGTTCTCCGGCCGGTCCGACGCCCGACAGCTTCAGAAGCTGCGGAGAGTTGATGGGGCCGCCGGACAAAATCAACTCGGCGCCGATGTCCACGGCGTGTTTGGCGCCGCCTCGCTCGTACTCAAGCCCGCGCACCCGGCGGCCCTCGAAGCGAATCCGGGTGGCAAGCGCATGGGTCAGCACCTTGAGGTTGGGACGGCCCATCGCAGGGCGCAGATACGCGTTCGATGCGCTGCTGCGACGGCCGCCGCCCACGGTCATGTCCATCCGGCCGAATCCTTCCTGTTGCCGGCCGTTGACGTCCGCCGTCTGCGGGTAACCCGCCTGGCCGGCTGCGGCGAGCCACGCCGCGTGCAGCGGATTGCGCAACGTGCCGTAGCGTGTCTGCAGCCTGCCCGAGCCGCCGCGATAGGCATCGCCGCCCTCCTGGCGGGTCTCGGCGCGCTTGAAATAGGGCAGCACGTCGCGATACGCCCAGCCGGCGGCGCCCTCCTGACTCCAGCGTTCGAAATCCTGCGGATTGCCGCGGATGTACACCAGACCGTTGATGGACGATGAGCCGCCCAGCACCTTGCCGCGCGGAGTGTGCATTCGCCGGCCGCCGAGGTGGGGTTCCGGTTCCGTGTGGTAAAACCAGTTGTACTTCGGCATGTTCATCGGGATCGACAACGCCGACGGCATCTGGATGAAAACCGACCGGTCGGAGCCGCCATATTCGAGCAGCAGCACGCGGCGCGTGCCGTCGGCGCTCAGCCGGTCCGCCAAAACGCATCCGGCCGAGCCGGCCCCGACGATCACGTAATCGAAGGTTTCATTTGCCACTGCGACGCTCCCTGTGCCGGCTCAACTGTTCCTCAATACGGCGCATCGACGTCCCCCATGGCGACGTAGACACTCTTCAACTGCGTGTAATGTTCCAGGGCGGCGCGGCCGTTTTCACGGCCGAGACCCGACATCTTGACGCCGCCGAACGGCAGTTCGACGGGTGTGACGTTGTAGTGGTTGATCCAACAGGTACCGGCCTGCAGCCGGGCGATCACCCGGTGCGCGCGGGTCAGATCGTTTGTGAATACGCCCGCGGCGAGGCCGAACTCCGTCGCGTTCGCGCGTTCGATCACTTCTCGTTCATCCTCGAATTCCAGCACCGACATCACCGGCCCGAAGATCTCTTCTCGCACGATGCCCATGTCGTCGCGACAATTGTCGAACACGGCAGGCGCGACGAACCAACCGCGGGCCAGCGCTCCCGTCGTGATGCGCCGGCCCCCGATCAGGAGCCGCGCCCCCTCTACGCGCCCACGCTCGATGTAACCCAGCACTTTCTGCATGTGCTGCTCCGACACCAGCGCACCCACCTGGGTCGCGGGATCCATGGGGTCTCCCACGCGCATCACGGCGACACGCCGCAGCAGCCGCTCCAGGAACGCCGCCTTGATCGAGGAGTGCACGAACACGCGCGTGGCGTTCGAGCAAACCTGTCCGGATGAATAGAAATTCGCGAGCAGGGCACCCGACACCGCATTGTCGAGCCTGGCATCCTCGAACACGATCAATGGCGACTTGCCGCCGAGCTCCAATGTGACGTTCTTGAGCGTCTGTGCCGCGTCCGTCATCACCGCGTTGCCCGTGCCAACCTCTCCAGTGAGCGATACCTTGCGGATGTCCGGATGACGCGTCAGCAGACGTCCCGTCTCGGCAAATCCCTGCACGACCTGAAAGACGCCCGGCGGCAGTCCGGCCTCGAGGAATATCTCCTCGAGCTTGACCGCCGTCAGCGGGGTTAACTCGGCGGGCTTAAAGATCATGGCGTTCCCGCAGGCGAGCGCCGGGGCCGACTTCCAGCAGGCGATCTGCAGAGGATAGTTCCAGGCGCCGATGCCGGCGACGACGCCGAGGGGCTCGCGGCGCGTGTAACCGAAGGCCTGCGCGCCCAGGTCGATGTGTTCGCCGCTGAGGCTTTGCGCGAGCGCGGCGAAATATTCCAGGCAATCGGCGCCCGAAATCACGTCGACGACGGACGTCTCCTGGATGGGCTTGCCGGTGTCCCGCGATTCGAGTTCGGCGAGTTCCTGGTTGCGCGACCGCAGAATTTCCGCGGTCCGGCGCAGCACTCTCGCGCGCTCGGCGCCGGGCATCGAGGCCCACTTAATCTGACCTCGCTGCGCCGCGCGCACGGCGGCATTCACCTGTGCCGGACCCGCCACGGTGACGTGCCCCAAGACCTCCCCCGTGGCGGGATTGTACGATGCGAAACGCTCTCCGGGAGCGGGCGCCCGACCCACCTCCACGCCCTCCGGGGTGGCGGACCGGGCCGGGGCCGCCTTCAGGCGGCCGTCGACGAATTCGGTGAGCAGAGCGCGCGCACTCTCGCTGTCGGCCTCGCGCCATCCCGAGAGGGCTGCGCGCAACCATACGCCGTCGATCATCGCCGCGATCATCGCGGCGAGGTTGTGCGCCTCGTCCTTGGGCACCAACCGCTTGAGCGAGCATCGTAGATTGGTCAACGTTCGCCGCTGGTAGACGGATTGCACGCGCTTCAGGCTCGGCACCTGGAGCACCTGGCCCCAGAAGGCGAGCCACGCCGTGCCTGTCCGCTGCGCGAATTCTTCCTGGGACAGATTGGCGTCGATGACGGCCTGGATCCGTGCCCGGGGCGAACTGATCTGGCGCAGCCGGGCACGCACGTGATCGCCCACCCGCCTTGTCAAGGATCGAAACGCAGCATCGAGCAGCCCATCTTTGTCGCCAAAGTAATGCGAGACCAATCCAGGCGAGACCCCCGCCCGGCCGGCGATTTGCGCCAGCGTCGTGCCGACGTAGCCGAGTTCCGCTAGGCTATCGATCGTCACCTCGACGAGCTGACGCCGCCGGGAGTCCTCCAAGGGCTCCAGCGGATTTTCCGGCGGATTCGCTGATTGAGTGTTCAAGTTGATTGCCTTTGCGGGTGGCCGGGCGCTATTCTGGAGGCGCCCCCCACCAATCTTCGACGATGGGAAGCGATGCTTAATCTTTATAAATTCAAATACTAGGAAAGCATTGGTGAGCGCCAACCAGAACGCGTTAAACGACCATTCAAAGCTAGAATTCCGGTGCGAATCATGCCGCCGCGCCGACCATGGGGTCAAGTGGCGCGCGCTCCTTCCTCTCCTGTCGGCCCTGGCCTTCATCACTCCGTATTTTGCGCGGGCGGCCGGTGGCGACGGCGAGCCTGACAGTTGCCGGACGGTGCGCTTCTCGGACGTGGGCTGGACCGACGTCACGGCGACCACCGCGCTGGCGGCACAGCTGCTGCGCAACATCGGTTATACGCCGACCGTCACGGTGTTGTCCGTGCCGGTGACCTTCGCCTCGCTGCAAAACAAAGATATCGATGTGTTCCTCGGTAACTGGATGCCCGCTCAGGAAGCCGACCGCAGACGGTACGTGGAGGACGGTTCGATCGTGGTGATTCAGCCGAACCTGCTGGGTGCGAAGTACACGCTCGCCGTGCCCACCTACGCCTATGACGCCGGCCTCAAGGATTTCAGCGACATTCACCGCTTTTCCGGACCGCTCAACAATTCCATTTATGGAATCGAGCCCGGCAACGACGGCAATCGGCTGGTGCTCAAGATGCTGAAAGAGGGGGAGTTCGGACTCGGGGACTTCAAGCTGGTCGAATCGAGCGAGCAGGGAGAATTGGCGCAGGTGGAACGGGCGTACCGTGACAAGCAGCCCATCGTGTTTCTCGCGTGGGAGCCTCATCCGATGAACATGAGGTTCGACCTCAAGTACCTGACCGGCGGCGACGACGTCTTCGGCCCGAATTATGGAGGTGCGACGATCTACACCGTGACACGGCGCAATTACAGCGCCGAGTGCCCGAACGTCGGCCGGCTGCTGACGAATCTCAAATTCACCCTGCGGGGCGAGAGCGAGATGATGGCGGCAATCCTGGACCGTCACGAACAGCCGGACATCGCCGCCGCCGAGTGGTTGAAGGCCAATCCAACCGTCACCAAGGCGTGGCTCGACGGGGTACTGACCGTCGACGGTAAGCCGGCGAACATGGCGCTCGCCCGTGCGGTGCCGCCGCCACGTCCGGGCGGCTTCGAGCAGTGGGTCGTCAGCCACAAGATTCCCGTGGGCGATGCGATGGCCGTGGCGATCGACACCGTCAAGACGCACGGCATGTTCGTTTTCGACGGGATTTCCGTCGTGATCCGCGGCATGGTGAACGGCGTGACCTCGGCACTGCGGACCGTCCCCGCCCCGATGCTCATCGTCGGCATTGCGTTACTGGCGTTTGCGCTGCGCCGCTCCTGGACCCTGACGGCATTCGTCGCGCTGGCCCTGCTGTTCATCCTGAACCAGGGATATTGGATCGCGACTCTCGAGACGCTGAGCCTCGTCCTGGTCGCAACCCTGGCCTCGGCGGCGATCGGCGTGCCATTGGGCATCGCCGCCGCCCACCGCCCCCGCCTGTTCGCCGCACTCCGACCGGTGCTCGATCTCATGCAGACGCTTCCCACCTTCGTCTACCTGATCCCGACCTTGGTGTTGTTTGGGCTCGGCGTCGTGCCCGGGCTCATCTCCACCGTCATCTTTGCGCTGCCCGCGCCGATCCGCCTGACGCATCTCGGCATCTCCTCCGTTCCGCGACCCCTGATCGAGGCCGGCGAGTCGTTCGGTGCGACGCCCATGCAACTGCTGTGGAAGATCGAGTTGCCGAGCGCCGCACCGACCATCATCGCCGGCGTCACCCAGTGCATCATGCTGAGCCTTTCCATGGTGGTCATCGCGGCCCTTGTCGGTGCGGGAGGCCTCGGCGTCCCGGTCGTCAGGGCGCTGAATTCGGTCCAGGTGGGCATGGGTTTCGAGGCGGGCTTCACCATCGTGCTTCTGGCGATCATTTTGGACCGCATCAGCCGTCCGAAAGAACGCGGAGCCGCGCGATGACCGGCGCGGCGCAGGCGGCGGTCGAATTTCAGAACGTCGACATCCTGTTCGCGAGACAGCCCGGACGCGAGGGCCGCAAGGCCGTCCGCGAGGCACTGTCCGCACTCGACGCCGGGGGCACCCGCACTGAAATCCAGGAAAAATTCGGGGTCATCGTCGGGGTCGCGGACGCCACCTTGAGCGTTGCGCGCGGCGAGATCTCGGTGCTCATGGGACTATCGGGCTCCGGAAAATCCACGCTGCTGCGTGCCGCCAACGGATTGAACCCGGTGACGCGCGGACACGTGCTGGTGAGGGCCGGCGATTCGGCCATCGATGTCGCGACCTGCGACACGGCCCAGATGCGTCGCGTGCGCCGCGAGCGTGTGGCGATGGTGTTCCAGCAGTTCGGACTGCTGCCATGGCGCACGGTGCGTGAGAACGTCGGCTTCGGACTGGAACTGCGCGGTGACACGGCCGCCGTCCGCAAGACCATCGTCGACGAGAAGCTGGAATTGGTGGGCTTGTCCCAATGGGCGGAGCGCCACGTGAGCGAGCTGTCGGGCGGCATGCAGCAGCGCGTGGGTCTCGCGCGCGCATTTGCGACCGACGCCGACATTCTGCTGATGGACGAGCCGTTTTCGGCGCTCGATCCGCTCATCAGGGGCAAGCTGCAGGACGAACTGCTGGCTCTGCAGGAGCGCGTCAAGAAGACCATCCTCTTCGTCAGCCACGATCTGGACGAGGCCCTTCGCCTCGGGGACAGGATCTCGATCCTGCAAAACGGCCGCATCATCCAGACCGGTACGGCGGAGGACATCGTGCTCGCACCGGCCGACGACTACGTAGCGGAGTTCGTGCGGCACATGAATCCGCTCGACGTGCTCACCGGGGCGATGATCATGTACGGGCGGGCGGACATGGCGGCGGCGGACGGCTCGCTGTGGCTGGACGAGCGGCGCCGCTACCGGCTCTCCACCGGCGCCTCGGACGAGACCCTCGAGGTGCACGTCGACGGCGTCCTGCACGCCCTCGAACGGATCAGCGACGACGGCGCCGCGGCGCGGGCCGGCAGGGGAGTCGCGGTGGTGCCCGCCTCGTTCTCGCTGCAATCCATCATCCAACTGCGCCAGGCGACGGGGCATCCCGTGCTGCTGCAGGACGGCGGACGGATCGTCGGCGTCTGCGGCGAGACCGAGATCATTCGTGCGCTCGCCGGCGCCCGGCGCTAGCCGGTCCGGACGGGCGCTGGCCAGGTTGCCGAAACGTCCGTTAAATATTATCATCGAGATAATATAAACTGACCCGGCCGTGCGGCTGCGGGGAGACTCTCATGAACCATGACGTCATCATTTCCTGCGCCGTCACCGGCGACGACACCAAGGTGACCAAGAGCCCGCATTGCGCGGTCACCCCCGTTGAGATCGCCGCGACGGCGGTCGCGGCTGCCAGGGCCGGGGCGGCCATCGTTCACATCCACGTCCGCGATCCCGACACCGGCGCGTTCAGCATGGAGACCCGGCACTATCGCGAGGTGGTCAAGCGCATCCGGGAGAGCGCGGTCGACGTGATCGTGAATCTCACGTGCGGCATGGGCGGCTACATCGTCGTCGGCGAGCACGGCCTGAAGGACACTCCGGCGGCCGGCAGCGATTTCGTGACGCAGGAGGACCGCATGCGGCACGTGATCGATCTGTGCCACGAGGGGCTGTACCGGCCCGACATCGCGACACTCGACTGCGGCAGCCTGAACTTCGGGGACGGCAACCGGGCGTATGTGTCGACTCCGAATTACCTGCGCCAGGGTGCGGCGATCGCCCGGGACCTCGGGGTCAAGCCGGAACTCGAGGTGTTCGACACCGGCAATTTGTGGTTCGTGAAACAGATGATCAAGGAGGGGCTGCTCGATGCGCCCGCGCTGATCCAGCTGTGCATGGGCATCCCCTGGGGCGTCCCGGCGGACGTGGGGCATCTACTTGCCATGGTCAATTCACTGCCCGAGAACTGCAACTGGGGTTCTTTCGCCATCAGCCGCATGCAGATGCCCTGGGTGGCGCAATCGGTGCTCATGGGCGGCAACGTACGCGTCGGCCTCGAGGACAATCTGTATTTGAGCAAGGGCGTTTACGCGAGCAATGCCCAGCTCGTGGAAAAGGCGCGAAGCATCGTCGAGGCCATGGGCGCCCGGGTGCTCACCGCTGCGCAGGCGCGCGAAAAACTTCAGCTGCGTTAGGGGTCGATCCAGTGACGGATCTGCCCGCCCTGCCCTCGTACCGCGCGGCAATCGAGCCGGGCTGGATCGATTACAACGGGCATCTGCGGGATGCCTATTACGGGCTGGTGTTGAGCCTCGCGATCGACGACGTGATGGACGCGCTGGGGCTCGATGCCGCCTATCGCGAGCGGACGCACTGCACGCTGTATACCCTTGAAGTGCATCTGCATTACCTGCATGAGGTGAAGAGCACCGACCCTCTCGAGGTCGTGACCTCGATCCTGGACGCCGACCGCAAGCGCATCCATGCCGGCTGCCGCTTCTCGTGCCCACGGGTGGACGGCCCCGTGGCCACCGGCGAGGTGATGCTGCTCCACGTCCGGCAGGGGCTGACGCCCGCCAGCGCATCGTTTCCATCGGACATCGAGCAGCGGCTCGAGGCGCTCAGGCTGCCGGTGGCCGAACGCGAAGCATGGGGTCCCGGTTCCCGCAAGATCGAATTGAAACGCCGCAGCGTCGCATGACCGTCCATTTGCAACGCTTGATCGCACCGCGCAGCATCGCCCTGATCGGTGCCGGCGCCTGGACCGACGCCGTCGCGGAGGGCAACCGCGCGGTGGGCTACCCCGGCCTGATCTGGCGGGTTCACCCCACGCGTCCGTCCACGGCGGCCATCACCTATTACCGTTCCGTGGCCGATCTGCCCGGCGCACCCGACGCGGCCTTCATCGCCGTACCGAATGAAGACGCTCCCGCGGTTGCCGGGGAGCTGGCCGCGCTCGGCGCAGGCGGCTTCGTCTGCTTCTCCGCAGGCTTCTCCGAGACCGGCAGCGCCACGGGGGCCCGTCTCACCGATGAACTGGTCGAACGGGCGGCCAATCTGCCGTTTTTCGGTCCGAACTGCTACGGCTTCGTGAATTTCTTCGACCGTGCGGCAATGATGCCGGATCAGGTGGTCGGCGCCAGTCCGGACCGGGGTGTGGCCCTGATCTGCCAAAGCGGCACCATCGCGCTCACGCTGATGTTCAACGACCGGTCCCTGCCGATCGGGTGCTTGTTCACCGTCGGAAATCAGACCCGACTCGCGGTCGAGGACTTGATCGAGCATCTCTGCGACGATCCAAGGATCACGGCCTTCGGGCTGTACCTCGAAGGAATCAAGGACGCGGAGGCCTTTGCGCGCGCCGCCGCCCGTGCACGCGCGGCGGGGAAGCCCATTGCCGCCGTCAAGTCCGGGCGGACGGCCGCCGCCGTGCGCACGGCCCACAGCCACACGGGCGCCCTGGCCGGCGCGGATGCCGTGTTCGAATCCTTCTGCCGCCAGGCGGGGATCGCCCGTTGCGACACGCTGGGAACTCTCTGCGAGACCCTGAAGCTGCTGCACGCCGGCGGCCCCCTGCCGGGAAAGAAGGTCCTCGTGATGGGTGCTTCCGGCGGCGACATGGCGATGACGGCGGATGTCGCACGATCGCTGGACCTCGACTTTGCGGATGTTCCTGCGGCCGAGGCGTCGATGCTCAGCGGCCTCTTGACGGACCGCGTCACCATTGCGAACCCGTTCGACATACATACCTATCTGTGGTTCGATCCGCCCGCCTTGGGGCGGGTCTTCTCCACGGTGCTGCACTCGGGTTACGACGCCGTCGGCTTCATGCTCGACTGCCCCCCAGAACTGAAGGCCGATACCGCATCGTTCGACGCCGTCATCGACGTCTACATCGCCGCCGCCCGGGAGGCGCCCTCGCGCGCCGCGCTGATCGCCTCGTTGCCGGAAACGATGAGCGCGCGCATCCGTGCCCGCTGCCTGGACGGAGGAGTGGTGCCCCTCCAGGGACAGCGCGAGGCGCTGGAAGCGCTCTCGCTCGCCGCGGCGGTCGGTCTCGCCTGGCGCGGCGCTGCGGCGCCGGAACTCGCTCGGGCCGCGAGCGCAATCACAGCCGGTCAGGTGTGGACGCTGGACGAAGCACAGGGCAAACAGGCGCTTTCGGCGTTTGGAGTGCCGGTGCCGTCGGGGAGGGTCGTCGACATTGCGGCGGTCGCTGCCACCGCGCAGGAACTCGGGTTTCCCTTGGTAATCAAGGCCGTGGGCTCGCATCTTGAACACAAATCCGAGGTCGGCGGCGTGGTGATCAACGTGCGGAGCGTGGGCGAGGCCGCGGCGGCGGCGAGCCGCCTCGCGTCCTTGTCCGACCGGTGTCTGGTCGAGGCAATGACCACCGACGGAGTCGCGGAAATTCTGGTTGGCGTGATCGTCGATCCGCAATTCGGCCAGGTATTGGTGCTGGGCGCGGGTGGAGTGCTCACGGAGCTCCTGTCCGACAGCCAGACGCTGCTGCCGCCCTGGAGCCGGGAGTCGGTTGCTGCCGCGCTCGACCGCCTGCGTGCCGCGCCGTTGCTGCGTGGATACCGGGGAAAGCCGGCGGGAGACCTTCCCGCACTGATCGAGGCGGTACTCGGGATCGTGCGATACGCCTCGGCCAACCGTGCCTCACTCATCGAAATAGACGTGAATCCCGTCATCGTGCGCCCCGCCGGGCGCGGTGTGGTGGCTGTGGACACGTTGATCCGTCTCAGAAACCGCTAGCCCAGGGGGAGTATTCTCATGTCAGATGGAGTCAACGTCGTCACCGCAGGCGACATCCTGGAGGTCACGATAGACCGACCCAAGGCCAATGCCATCGATCTGGCGGCAAGTCGGCGTCTCAACCGGGTGTTCAGCGACTTTCGTGACGATCCCGCCCTGAGAATCGCCATCATCACGGGCGCCGGTGACCGGTTCTTTTCCCCCGGCTGGGATCTCAAATCGGCCGCAGCCGGTGAGAAGTCGGACGAGGACTGGGGAGTGGGGGGCTTCGGCGGCCTGAACCACCCGCGCAATCTCAACAAACCCATCATCGCGGCCGTCAACGGCATCGCCTGCGGCGGCGGTTTCGAGGTCGTACTGGGCACGGACATCATCGTGATGGAGGAACACGCCAAATTCGCGCTCCCGGAGATCAACGTCGGCGTGCTCCCGGACGCCGGAACCATCAAGCTGCGGCGGCGCATCCCTTATCACGTCGCCGTGGAGTTTTTGCTGACCGGTCGTTGGATGGACGCCACCGAAGCCAAACACTGGGGTCTCGCCAATCATGTCGTGCCCAAGGGGCAAGCCATGGCGAAGGCACGTGAGATCGCACGGCAGCTGGCCGACGGCCCCCCCCTGCTCTTTCCCGCGATCAAACAACTGCTGCGGCACACGGAGGTGGTCGGGGAACATGAGGCGTTCGAACTGCACGACTCGCTCGACCTGGTTCAGCGCGTGGTGCGCTCCGAGGACCTGAAGGAAGGAACCCGGGCGTTTTCGGAGAAGCGCAAGCCGAAGTGGACCGGCCGGTAGGCGTCTGCGGCCGGCGACAGGGCCTAGTCAGCGGACTCATTTGCGTTCAAGCTGGGGGTATGGAAATCCTGTTGGTCGAAGACAGCCCGGAAGTCAGCCTCATCACCGTGGAGTATCTGACGGAACTGGGCCATCACTCGGTTGCCGTGCCGGACGCCGAACTGGCGATGCAACAGATCGCTCAGCGGAGCTTCGACGCCGTGATGACGGACGTGAGTCTGCCCGGAATGTCCGGCATCGATCTGGCGCGTGAACTCGTCAGGAACCATCCCCGATTGCCGGTGGTGATCGCCTCCGGCTACGGGACGCTCAATCTGGAATCGTTGATGGGCCACCCCGAAGGCAACGTATTGGTTCTGCCGAAGCCCTATGATCTCGACATGCTCGAAACCACCCTCGCAAAGGCGGCGGCGTTCGCTGGAGCCTAAGAGGCTGGGGTCCGGCGCCGCCCGGCCTTCGGGCTCCGCGAGGAACCGCTGTTACGGAGACTGCCCCCACTGATAAGCGAACGATATCGAGCCCTGTCCCTGTACGGTTCGTGCGATGACGGGCCCCCCCGACGCGCTGCCCAATAGGTGGTTGCCGGCCAGGTTCACATTGAGGAGCCAGTGGTCCCCGAGGAAGCGGGTGGCGCTGAATCCAAAGCCGGCCGCCTCAGCGCCGGCATGTGCGCCGTAGACTGGATATCCGGACGCCAGAGATTGGGCCGCAGTGACGCCGAATTCGCGCTGCAGATATCGGCGGTCCGCCAGCGTCACCGACGGTCCGGCGAACATGACCAGCGTCTTGGAGCTGCCCGGCAGCGGCATATAGGCCTGGAAATCGGCCTGGAGCCCGTCCGTCCCGCCGAGGGCGCGTCGCACATCGGCCCGCAGCACCAAGGGCACACTCCTGGAAAAGGCAAAGGAGGCAAATCCTTTCAGCACGGGGGCCGCGCCGATGTCGCCGAGGCCCCGAAGGTGGGTGAGATCGTCACTCTCGCGCCGGCCCAAGTCGTATCCTAGCGCCACTCCCGCCCGGTAGTTGTCCCCACTAAATAGATTGACCCCAAGGCCCTCGCCCACCGAGGCGAAGGCGATGTCCCGGTAGCGTACGTCGATCACCGGGCCTGCCAGCTCCCGATAGGCTTGCGCACCCTCGTACAGCGGCCGGGACACGACCGCCAACCCGAGTTCCGAACGCCAGTCCGGCATCTCCGGCTCAAACAGGCGCACGAGCACCTCACCACCAGAGTACTGCCATTCCTGGAGCGGCGACGGCGTTTGAGCCTCCGCAACGGTGGCGAACAACCACAGGGCGACAAGGCCTACGATGCGGGTCGAAAACCAAGCCCACGCGGGCGGTCGATCACGCGTGATGCTGTTCCCCAGGGCGGTCGGGCGCGGGCCACTGACTGGGCGAGCGGCAAACGGGACAGGAGTCGGGCGCGGCGGCGATGACCTCGGTCAACAGGTCGGTGAGAGCGTGGGGATCGCGATGAAAAGCGCCCACGTACGGGGTGTCGTCTCGCACCAGCTCAAGGGCAAGCGCGAATGCACTGGCGGGATCGGCCTCTGAATTGCAATACAGTTCTTCGTGCTGCGGACAGGTGCACAGCACATGAGTTTGCAACGCTATGGCGACGGCAACGTGATGCTTTTGGTCCATCTCGCGTCCCCGCTTAGCGATGTTCATGCGCGAATGGGCGCTGGTGTGCCGCGTCCCGGGCGGCTGCGGCCACGACCCTGAGCGCCCTGCTCCACGCAGCGGCCTGCGGCGCAGGCGCGGGGGGATCGTAAGGCGCCAACGGTGGCTGCTCCGGACTCGGCGGAGGGGGTACGCTCTCCAGTCGATCAATTCTCATTGGCATCGGCCTCCCGGTGGAAGATCCAAGTTGGTGCATGCCACTATGCGGGGGCCGTCGCCCGAATACGGTCGGTGTAAGTCACCGCCATCTGTAGGACGAATCAGACGAACAGCTTGTCGAGCGTCGTGACGCATGAAGGCCGACGGCAGCACTGCGGCTCACCGGCTGATGCCAGTCAGTCAGTCAGGATGCTAGCCCCCCAGGGGCCGCAGCAGCCCGCGAGAAATAATGTGCCGCTGCACCTCGCTGGTGCCGTCCCATATTCGTTCGATGCGCGCGTCCCGCCAGATCCTTTCGAGGGGCAAATCGCTCATCAAACCCATGCCGCCGTGTATTTGCAGCGCCTCGTCCGCGACCATTGCCAACATTTCGGTGGCCTTGACCTTGGCGATGGCCATGTCCATGTCGCTGTCGATTTTGCGGTCCCGCTTCCAGGCGGCCTCGAGCACGAGTAGCTCCGCCGCACGCAACTCCACCGCCATGTCCGCGAGTTTGAAACTCACGCCCTGAAACTTGCCGATGGGTTGGCCGAACTGGACCCTGTCGACCGCCCATTGGGTCGACAGTTGCAAGGCCCGCTCCGCGCGGCCGAGGCAGGTGGCGGCCACCTGCAGACGCGTCGCGCCCAGCCAGGTGTTGGCGACATCGAAACCCCGGTGAATCTCGCCGAGAATCGCCGATTTCGGCACACGGCAATTATTGAACTCCAGGATGCTGTTGGTGTATCCGCGGTGGGAGACGTTCTTGTAACCCGGGCGCACTTCGAATCCGGGATGTCCCATGTCAATGAGGAACGCCGTCATCTTCCTGCGCACGCCATGCGAGGTCGTCTCCTCGCCCGACGCGGCAAACAGGATCACGTAGTCCGAATGATCGGCGTGGCTTATGAAATGCTTAGTACCGTTGATGACGAAGTCGTCGCCCGAAGCCACCGCCGACGTCTTCATGCTGCGCAAGTCCGACCCCGCCCCGGGCTCCGTCATGGCGAGACATTCCGTGCGATCACCCTTGACGGTGGGCAGCAGATAGCGTTCCCTCTGTTCCCCCTCGCACGCGAGCAGAATGTTGGAGGGACGGCCGACGCAGGAGTAATGCAGTGCGTAGTTGGTGCGTCCCAGCTCTTTTTCGTACAGAACCCAGGTCACGGTGTCGATGCCGGCCCCGCCGACCTCGACGGGCATGTTCGCGGCATACAAACCCGCCTCGATCGCCTTTGCCTTCAGTTCGCGGTGCAGGTCGCCGCGCAACACACCCGTCTCCTCGACCTCCTTTTCATGGGGGTAGAGTTCGTTCTCGACGAACTCCCGGGTGGTCTTGATGATGAGCTGTTGTTCGTCGCTGAGTGAAAAATCCATCGCTACACCCCCTTGGAGACGCGGCGCTTCGGTCTTACCGAACGCCGCAGCAATTCCAGCTGTTGTTTCAGCTGCTCGATCTGCACTGCCGCCGGCCAGTCCTTCGGGCTGGTCACGGCGCCGGCGGTCAGTCCGTTGATGAAGGTCACGACGGACCGTAGCACGTGATCGCGCGTGATCTGCGGCCAGGCCGGCCATCCGGGCCAGTGCTCGGCGAAACAGCGCGCGAACAACCGCATGTATTCACGATGCACCCAGGCATTGAGCCGCTTCAATTTCTTGTCGGCGGGCACCTGGCCCCAGAACGCCATCCAGAAAGCGCATTCTGTGAACCGTTGCGAATCGATGGGCAGGGCCTCCGACAACACGCAGAGAAGCGTCGCCTCACCGCCGTTCCGCTCGCGTGTGAGACGCTCCTCGATCCGCAGCAATATCAGCCGCAATGCGGCCAGTATGATGTCCTGCTTCGAGTCGTAATAATGCGCCACCATCCCCGTCGTGTAACCGGCGGCGCGCGCGATGCGCGCGACCGTGGCCTGTTCGAAGCCGTGCGCGGCGACCACCTTGCAGGCGACCAGCGCGATCTCCTCGCGCCGCTGGGCGTGATCCACGATTTTGGGCATGACGGTACCGGAAGGTCGGCGCGTGCGGTTGGTGCGCGCGGCGTCAGCGCGCGGGCCGGGTGCCGACGGGCTTGCCGGCCTCCGGAGGAAACGGCAGCGCGGAATGCGCCTGGCGCAGCGAGTCCCATTGCGCCTGCAGCGCCGGGGCCATCGGGGCCGCCTTCGCCGCGGCGGTATCGACGTGAAGATGCATCTGTTCCGCAACGGCGATCAAGGCTCCATCCCGGACTCGGCGCAAACGGTGGAACACGTGCAGGCGCTTGTCGTCCACCGCCAGCACCTGCGTGGTGACGGTCAACGACTCCCCGGATTTGGCCTCGGCCAGATGCTTCACGTGGCTCTCGACCGTGTAGAACATGTTGCCGGACTTGCGGTACGCATCATCGACGCCGTTCCGGCGGTAGATCACGTCCATGGCGTCGCCGAAAATCTCGCCGTATCGGAAGTCGGACAGATGCTGGTTGTAATCCACCCATTCCGGCCGAACGACCGTGTCGAAGCGCGGCAGCTCGACGCCGCCCTCGGACTCCGTGGCCGACGGGGAGGCACCGGCGTCCTTGTACAACCGCTCCTCGAGCGCCCGCAGCGTCGAGCCCGCTCCAATGTCATAGAGGCGGAGCACCTGCTGGATGGAGACCAGGTAGTCGTCACGCAGACGCTCCAGCTCCCTGATCGACCGGCCTGCGGCCTGCGCCTGGGTGCCCTCCACCATGGCGTCGATCAGCTGCCCGGTGAGCTCCGGTGCCTCAAGCTTCGTCCAGGGCCATTTCAAGGCCGGTCCGAACTGGGCGAGCATGTGCCGCATCCCGGACTCGCCGCCCGCCAGATGGTAGATCATGTTCGTACCCATCGCCGCCCAGCGCAGACCGGGACCGTAGACGATGGACTCGTCGAGTTCGCCGGTCGTGGCCACGCCTTCATTCACCATGTGCAGTATCTCGCGCCAGATCGCCTCCTGCAGCCGGTCCGTCAGATGCCCCGGGACCTCCCGTCGCACGCGCAAGGCGTGCATGCCGATGTAGGTGAAGAATTCGGCCGACGCCTCGATGGTTTCGGGTGAGGTCCTCGTCCCTCCCACGAGCTCCACCAACGGCAGCAGGTAGACCGGGTTGAAGGGATGGGCGACGAGAAAGCGCTCCGGCGCCACCATGTCGCGCTGCAGATCGGTGGGAGTGAGTCCGGACGTGCTCGATGCGATGATCACGTCCGGATCAGCGTGCCGGCTGACCTCGGCGAGCATGCGCTGCTTGAGCGGCAGTTGCTCGGGGATGTTTTCCTGGATGAAATCGGCACGCCGCGCCATGACGGCAAGATCGGTGGTGAAGGAGAGGGTGCCCTTCGGCGGCAGCGGCGCGGACGTGAGGCGTGCGAGAGCCGGCTCGGCGTTCGCAACGGCGCCGCGTATCCATGCCTCCATCCCCGGTTTGACGTCGGCCGCGATCACGTCGATGCCGAAATGCAGGGCGCGTGCCGCCCAGCCTCCGCCGATGACTCCGGTGCCCAAGAGACCGAGCGTTTTGACTTTTCTCATGACATCCTCGCTGAAACGGCGCTCTTTGTAATGTCACCAGTATAATATAAAACCGCCCGCCGGCGCCGGCCGCCGCGCTACCTTCCGCCGGAAAGCACGGCCCCAACGGGCGGAGCCGCCTCCGGAACCGCGGCTCGGTAGTCGCTGCCGACGAACGCGGCGACGGTCGCCGCAATCTGCGCCTGGGCGACGGTCGGGACGGCCGCACGCTCACCCAGGGCGGCGGTGTCCGGCCCCATGACGGCGAGCCAGATGTTCTCGGAACCCGGCTGTTCCACTCCGTGCTCCTTCCAGTCGACCAGCCCGCTGCCGCGTCCATGATCGGTGGTGATGAGGAAGGTGGTCTTGCCGCGATAGGCCGGGAGCGCCTGCATGGTGTCCCACAGCTGCCGCACAAATCCGTCGAAGCGGTGGGCGCTGTCGAGCACCAGATCGTAGCGCCCCTGGTGCGCCCAGTTGTCGGTCTCGCCGTAGCCCACGAACAGCACCCGCGTCCGTTCCGACCTCACGTAGTCGAGCAGCGGGATTTGCAACAACGCATTCGGCGCGTCCTCCTCGTCGAACTGCGTGCTGGTCCTGAACAATTCACGCAGCAGGACGTCGCGCGGGGTGCGCGCCGTCTCCCGCCCCAGAGTCCACCCTGTCTGCATCTTGAGACCGCTGCGCTGCCGGTTGAAGATGTCGTCGTACACGCGCCAGGTGCCGAACACGGCGACCCGGCCGTGGAACCGCGGGTCTTTATTGAGCCACTCGAACACCGAGACGTTGGGATTCGGCCCAAATTCGTTCGAATCGATGGCCAAGTTGGGATGGCCGGTGGTCATCTCGTCGTAGCCGGGATAGGAGAATGCCTTGCCGTTGGTCACGCGCGCCACGCTGCCGCGCGCCTGGTTTCCGAATATCTGGCCTTGCCTGGCAACGGTTCCCCACAGGAACGGAAACAGGAGCGCCCGGCGCTCGACCGGGTCCGGCCGCCAGTAACGGGCACGCAATTCCTGCTCCGGCACCCAGTTGCCGCCGGCCTTCTCCTCGAGCAGAGCGGATTCCGCCCCCGTGAAGATCTCCTGCCAACGCAGTCCGTCGCTCACGATCAGCACCACCGTGCGCGTTTTACCGCCGGCCGCCGGCTTGGGCCCGGGACCGGCCGCGTGAACGGCCATCGAGGCCCCGAGGAGCGCCACGAGAACACACCGCAGCGCCGCGGTTCCGGGACGCGTCATTGATTCAGCACCACGGCGCCATTGGCCGTCCAGCTCAGATAGACCTCGTCGCTCCAATCGATCGCCCACTCGGAGGTGCGACGTTCGTTCTGGGCGAACACGGTGACCAGCTTGCCGGTTTCGGTTTTGATGCGGTAGGTCGAGCGGTTGCCGAGGTAACCGAGTTCCCATACCACGCCCTTGATCTGGTTGACCCGATCGCCGGCCGATGGGGCGGGTTCCTTGCTGAGCCGGATCTTCTCCGGGCGCAGAGCGACCCAGACCCGCTGGCCGTTCGAGAAACGCCCGACCTCGTCGACGACGAGGTCGCACCCGGCCTCCGGACATCGCACGCTGATGAGGCCAGGCCGCGATTCGCCCACCGTCCCCTCGAACAGGTTGGTCGTGCCGACGAAATCCGCGACGAAGCGGCTTTGCGGGAACTCGTAGATTTCCGACGGCGTGCCCACCTGCAGCACCTGCCCCCGGTTCATGACGGCAATGCGCGTCGACAACGCCATTGCCTCGTCCTGGTCGTGGGTCACGAAGACGAACGTGATGCCCACCTGGTACTGGATGTTCATGAGTTCGAACTGCGTCTGCTCGCGCAGCTTCTTGTCAAGTGCGCTCAAGGGCTCGTCCAGCAGGAGCACTTTGGGTCGGCGGATGAGCGCCCGCGCCAGCGCGACACGCTGCCGCTGTCCACCGGACAACTGGTGGGGTTTTCGCCTGCCGAGCGCGCCCAGTTGGACCATCTCGAGCGCCTCCTGAATGCGCCGGGTGCGTACCGACCCGTCGAGCGCCATCCGGCGCAGCCCGTACCCCACGTTTTGCTCGACCGTCATGTGAGGAAACAGGGCGTAGGACTGGAACATCATGTTGACCGGCCGCTCGTGCGGCGGCACCGACGTCATGTCGACATCCTCGATCAGGATGCGCCCTGACGTCGGTGTGGCGAAGCCCGCCAGCATCCGCAACAGTGTCGTCTTGCCGCATCCCGACGCACCGACCAGGGCGAACATCTCGCCCTTGAAAATCCTGAGATTCACGCTGTCCACGGCGGTGAATCCGCCGAAAGTCTTGTTCACGCCCTCGATGACGATCTGGGGCTTCGCGTCCGGGTCGAGCCAGGGGCGGTCGGCAAACGCCTTCTGCTGGGTCGAGAGCATTTCCCGGATCCTAGTAATCGGAGGGCGGCGTTGCGCGGCGCCGGTTGGGCGCAAAGAAAGGACGTTCGACGACCACGGCACGCGACATTCGGCGCTCCCAAACGAGTTCACGATTCAAATAGATTTCCGCCCAGACGGTGGCGCCCTTGCGGAAGTACGGGGCGTCGACCATAGCAAGGGCGATGTTGCGCTTGCAAGTCGGCGACCAGGCGGCGGAAGTGATGCTGCCGATCTCGCGGCGCCCGGAGTCATCCGCATACAACAGCGCGTTGTGGGCCGGCTTGTTCCCGGCGATGTCGAGACCCACCAACTGGCGCAGCGGGCCCCGGGCGTGTTCGGCGAGCAGCGCCCGCCGCCCCGTGAAGTGCCCTTTCCCGAAGTCGACCAGCCAGCCCAGCCCCAGCTCGAGCGGCGAGCGGTCCCGGCCGGTCCGAATGGTGTGTTCGGCGGATACAAAGTCCACGTTCGGGCTGAGAAATCCCGCCTCGAGCCGGGCCACGTTGAGCGCCTGCGACCCCACCGCCCGGATGCCGCGCGAGCGGCCCGCCGCCATGAGTGCGTCCCACACCGGCTCGGCGTCCTGCGGCGACATCCAGAGCTCGTAGCCGAGGTCGCCCGTGAAGCCCGTCCGGGATGCCGACACGGACCGGCCTTGCAGCGAAAAACTGCCGATCTCGAACGGCTGCAGATGCGCGATTCCGTCCAGTCCGGCACTCTTCAGCACGGCGCAGGAAGTCGGTCCCTGGACTGCGAGCGCCGCAATCTCGGCGGTGATCTCCTCCACGCTCACGTCGAACCCGATCGCCGAGGCGAGCAGCCAGTCGATCTGCCGCTCCGCGGTGCAGAGCCTGTATTCCTCCGCACCGATCCTGAACAGCGTGCCGTCGTCGATGAGGCTGCCCGCATCGTTGCACCAGACGCAGTAGGCCACCCGGTCTGGTTTGATCCTGGCGACGTCACGGGTGAGCAGCCGGTTCAAATAGGGAACCGCCTCCCGGCCGTGGATCCGGTACTTCACCATCGGCGTCAGATCGTAGAGCGTGGTTGCATTGCGAATCGCGAAATATTCCTGCTCCATGGTCGTGAAGACGTCCACCGTGGTGTAACCGGCCCAAGCCACGAAGGCATCAACCTGCGACAACTCGCGTGCGCGCGCATGGAACGGGGTGCGCAGCAGCGGCTGCTTGAAATGTGGTGCCGAGGAATCGGAGAAAGTCATGTCGCGCCGCCCCCCGCCAGAATCGCCTCGGCCGCATTGCGGCCCGGAATGCCCATCACCCCCCCGCCGGGATGGCAACCGGCACCGCACAGGTAGAGTCCGGGGAGCGGGGTGGCGTGTTGTGCCGCGCCCGGAACCGGACGCACCATGAAGAACTGATCGAAAGCCAGCTCCCCATGGTGCCAGTGACCGCCGGAAATTCGGAACTCGCGTTCGATATCCACGGGAGTGAGGAGTTCGGAAGCGACCACGCTCTTCCCCAGACCCGGTGCAACCCGTTCCAGCGTTTCCAGGCAGAGATCCTCAAATGGCCGTCTCGCCTCCTCCCAACCCGCTGCGAGCGAATACGGCGCGTATTGCACGATGGCCGACAGCACATGCCCGCCCGGGGGTGCCAGGGCGGCATCGTTGACCGAGGGAACGGTGATCTCCATCGCCGGCGCTTCGGAAAATTCGCCGTACTTCGAGTGGTTGTAGGCGCGCTCCAGGTGCATGAGCGAGGGTGCAATGACGATCCGCCCGCGCAGGGCGTCGTGGTCGATGCCGATGAACGGGGGCACGCGGTCGAGCGCGAGATGCAGCTTGGCGGCGAGGCCCTTCGCGCGAATGTGGGACACCCGGCGCACGAATCCGGCATCGAGGTGCCGCGCGCCGACCAAGGTCATGAAGGTGGTCTTCGGATCGGCACCCGAGACGACCGTGGCGGCCGCAATCCGCTCGCCCGACTGCAACTCGACGCCGCACGCACGATCGGCGTCGACGAGTATGCGAGCCACCGGCGTTCCCGTGCGGATGGTCACCCCCGCCGCCGCCGCGGATTTCGCGAGGGCATCGCACACCGCGCCCAGTCCTCCCCGGGGCTGAGACAGGGCGGTCACGCCCCCGCCGGCCTCGCCAGCAAGCCGATGCAGCAAGGTCAGCACCGTTCCGGGCGAGCGCGGACCGAAATTAGTGCCGAGCACGGCATCGAATCCGAGGGCGCCCTTGAGCGCAGGCGAGTCGAAATGCTCCTGGAGCAGATCGTACACGTTCATGCCGCCGATGCGCAGCAGTTCGCGCATGTCCCGGCGCCCGAGTCTTCGAATCTGCCAGCCCAATCCAAGCAGCGCGAGCCGGTCGGACCAGGCCGTCGTGCCGAGGCGAGGCGGTATCCGGCCGAACATCGGCACGAGCGCCTTTGCAAACCGCTGCATCCTGGCGCGATAGTCGTCGTATGCGGGGGCGTCCGCACCCGTCAGACTCGCCGCATCCACCCGGAGCGCGGGTGCTCCGGGTGCGACGGACGTCGTCGGCATGGATCGCGCGGCCCATTGCAGTCCGTGCGCCTCGAGGTCCAGCTCCCGGATCAACCCGGCAGGCATGAGGTGCATCAGGTGCGCGCAGGCCGACACGCGAAAGCCGGGCGCGAATTCGCGGGTCACGGCGGCGCCGCCCACCCGCGACGCGGCTTCCACCACGAGCA